>JABUBO010000197.1_pt1 | contig 18345 bp, 17 predicted proteins | sample 7240361 | NCBI WGS metagenome assembly JABUBO01 (sample SAMN07256346, study PRJNA390944) | subsurface metagenome | isolation source: Methane hydrate marine sediment | place: Pacific Ocean: Eastern North Pacific, ODP site
TAGGGAAACGGAGGGCACCGGCAGCTATCCCGGTTAGGTCATAAGGGAAAATGGGCACCAGGTTAAAGCCAAAGATGATAATGGCTCCCCATCTCTTTACCCAGCGCTCTGCCCTGGCATACATTCTCCGCTTTTGCAGAAACCCTCGCCCGCTATAGCCTGCCATATAGCCAGTTAGCTCGCCAATAGCTGCCCCTGCCCCACCAGCCAACCCCAGTAGAGGCGGGAAGAAAATAGAGGCCAGGGGGTAATATATCCAGAAACTGGGGATGGGGACAAGGACGGTGGAGTTCCAAATCATACTGACTACGAAGACAGCGGGATAGCCATAATATTCAAAATATTCAAGTTCGGCAATGCGACTAAGCCTACCTTGGTAAAAAAGGATACCGATGGCAACCGAAATAGCTATGACAAAGACGAGGGCTAATATGGGAATAGCCCTCCCTTTTGGAACTTTCCCTTTTAGCCAATCCTTCATCCCAATCAGCTTATCACGGCTAAATATATTACCCATTTGGTGTTTATAGTAGCACATTTGAAGGATATAAAGGGATAGATAGGGTCTAAATTAAAGACTTAATGAGGATGGGGTTGACCCGAAACAAGCCATTTCAGGGCTAATAGATATCTATGTAGCGTTGTCGGCTGGCTCTGTCTCTGCTATACTTTGATGACGTGCCCCCATCGTCTAGAGGCCTAGGACACTGGCCTTTCAAGCCGGTAACAGCGATTCGAATTCGCTTGGGGGCACCAATTATTGTATTTATTTTGAGCATTACGCAAACTAAGGATAAAACGAACGCATCCCACGGTAATACGGCAATAGTTTACCGAACAGTTCTTCAACCTGCGACTCAATTTCGCTACATTCTTTCTGCATCATTGTTAGCAGTTCGGTTCTACTATGTATTGCAAGGAACTCTGTTACCAACTCTCTCATGTCACCAACCTCGATGCCCAACTTAATCGCCATATTGGTCACATCGATGGTATCAAGTGTTCTCGGTTCAAGAGGAAGCTTGATTCTCTCTCCCCTGTGTAACAACAAATTCTTTCCTTCACGATGTTTACTAGTGGTCTTGCTTAACTTTTCCAAAATGTGATGGACATCCGTACCGTTTATTCGGGTATTATCACAAATCGTGCTATAGAAGCATCTTTTATATGGATTCCCTAGGACAAATACTTCGTTTGTTAGTAGTAATGCGAGGTCGAGAATGCTCTGGTAAACTAGGGTGTAGTGTTCGTAGTTATAGACAATCCACTCTTGTAACAATACGCTTTTCTCTTCATTCTTCTTTTTATACAGTGAACGACCTGTCATAGTCCGTATGCTTTCGAGCCTGTTAAAGACGTCTACCAATGTTTTACACCAATAATATGAATTATACTCATACTGCTGCTTTGGTGATAATTTAAGACTAGAATCATGCTTAAAGAGAGCTTGAGGACCCTCCCGCTCGAAAACCTCTTTCATCTGTGGCAACGCCCACAACGTCACGTTTGCCAGCATCTCATTAAATAGTTGATGCTCTTTAACTACCATTCGGAAGCCTCCCCTCCATTAATTAGTATGCTCTAATCAGCCTAGCTCAAAGTTTACCCTCTAGTTTTTTATAGGTTTCAGCCAGGGCTTCAGGAACTACTCTGACATCAGATATTACCGGCATAAAATTGGTGTCAGCCTGCCACCGGGGCACGATATGGGTGTGGACATGCTCATCTATGCCGGCGCCAGCTACTTTGCCTATGTTTATGCCTATGTTGAAGCCACCGGGGTTAAATACCTGCCTCAGGAGCTTGATACTGCGAGTAACTATTTCAAAGTGCTCGTGAAACTCTTCACTAGTTAGCTCCTCCAGACTGGCTATGTGCCGGTAGGGGGCTATCATCAGGTGCCCTGGGTTATAGGGATAGCTATTCATAATGACGAAGTTTTTGTCTCCCCGATACAGGATGTAGTTTAGAGCATCCTTATTTTGCCTGGGTTTTTCACATAAAATGCATCCTTCTGGTTTTTCCATCTGGATATATTCTATACGCCACGGTGCCCAAATTTGCTCCATTTTCGCTCTCCTTTACCAATACTTAGTGCTATTTTAGTCGGCTGACCTTCATGCGTCAAAGTGTTTTCAAATGAAATTATCAACCTCACCCCCTTAGATATTTATTAACCCACCCCCTTTATCCCCCTCCCTTATAAAGGGAGGGGGAATTGGTTTTATAAGAGAGGCTTCGCCTCTCTTTGACCCTCCATAATAGGGATATATATTCCTATCATGAGGGGGATAGATTGCTAAACAATTTCATAAACTGATTGTAAAAAATACAGCTATATTTTATAGTTAGCTTAGCCATGGAAGGCAAGAGCTCAGCCAGTGATATTATAACCTTTTTGGGGACGGCTGGTGCCAGAATAATGGTAGCTACTCACAACTGGATAGTCCGGAGGAAGCAAATTGACTTATCTTGATAATATACTGTATCAGGTTACCAAGCCAGCTCGCTATACGGGTGGTGAATGGAATAGCATAGTCAAAGATTGGGACAAAACCTACATCAAGGTTGCCCTTTCCTACCCAGATTTATATGAAGTGGGCATGTCCAATATGGCTTTGCCTATCCTCTACGAGCTACTCAATAGTCAGCCCGATGTCCTTGCTGAGAGGGTCTATGCCCCCTGGCCAGATATGGAAGCAATAATGCGCGCCAAAGGCATCCCCCTGTTTAGCCTTGAATCAAAGCACCCGCTGAAAGATTTTGATATTATTGGTTTTTCACTAGGCTATGAACTTACCTATACCAATGTATTGAATATGCTTCACCTAGCCCAGATACCAGCCCTGAGCTCGGAGAGAAATGATTCTCATCCGATAGTAATAGCTGGCGGTAGCTGTGCCCTTAACCCCGAGCCTATGGCTGATTTTATTGACTTCTTTGTAATCGGGGAGGGTGAAGAGGTACTACTTGAGCTACTTGATAGCTTCCGAGATTGGAAGCGACAGGGCAAGGGAGCGCCAAGAGAAGAGCTATTTCGCCAAGTGGCTAATATCCCTGGCATCTATGTGCCTAGTCTGTATCAAGTGGAATACCAAGCTGACGGTCTATTCAAAAGCATTACTCCCACTGTAACCGAGGCTAAAGCTACAATCCAGCGGCGGATAGTAACCAAACTGCCTCCTTTGGTGACTAAACCGGTAGTCCCTTACATCGAGGTAATCCATGACCGAGGGGCAATAGAAATTCAGCGGGGTTGCAGCCGTGGCTGCCGCTTTTGCCAGGCAGGAAATATATATCGTCCGGTGCGTGAGCGTCCCCAGGAGGAAGTGCTCCAGGCAGTAGGGGAGCTTATTGCCAACTGCGGCTATAATGAGGTCTCCCTAGTATCATTAAGCACCAGTGACTACTCCAACATTGATGAGCTGATAGCTAGCCTATATCACCGTTATCACAGCCAAAATCTTAGTCTGTCACTACCCAGTCTCTACATTGATAGCTTTTCAGTAGGATTGATGGACTCCCTGGTTGCCCACAAAAAGCCAGGGCTCACCTTTGCTCCTGAGGCAGGGAGCGAAAGATTACGACGCATCATCAATAAGAATATTCCTGAAGATGAACTCCTGAAAACGGCTACCGCTGTCTTTGACCGAGGCTGGACAAGCCTCAAGCTATATTTTATGCTCGGCTTGCCCACAGAAACCACCGATGATATAGAGGGCATTATCCAGCTAGTAGACAAGGTTAGTTCACTGGGCAGGAAAGCTAAAGGGAAAAGGCCTCAACTAAGAATCAGCCTATCTACATTCGTGCCCAAGCCACATACGCCCTTTCAGTGGGTAGCCCAGGAAAGCGAACAGCAGCTAAACTCTAAGCATGAACTGCTTAAGCTGGGATTACGCCGAAAAGGAATCAGGCTATCGTGGCATGACCCTAAAGTCAGCCTGCTTGAGGCAGTATTGTCACGAGGAGATAGGCGACTGGGTAAAGTTATCTATCGTGCCTGGCAACTGGGCTCAATATTTGATGGCTGGAGCGAACACTTTAATTACCAAAATTGGCTTAGCGCTTTTAAGGAGGCTGGACTTGAGCCCGACTTCTATGCCCGGCGGGAGCGCCCGTTAGATGAATCCCTACCCTGGGCTCATATTGATGTTGGAATAACTCCGGCTTTCCTGAAGCGAGAATATCAGCGGGCTATAGAGGGCAAAGAAACCCCTGACTGCCGTTATCAAGCTTGTAACGTCTGCGGACTCCAAAGCTGGCAACCAGCCTGCCAGCAAAAATATCAACGGCTTAGTCAAGACTAGCCAAGAAACTGCCTATTGCTTGGTTAACCTGTTTCGGTTTCTCCGTCTGCACCCAGTGACCCGCCCCATTAACTATAACCTCGCTGGCGCCATCAATCTTACTCGCCAGATAATGAGCATATTTTACCGGCGCCAGCTCGTCGTCACTGCCACAGATAACTAACGTTGGCAGTTTGATGGTGTGAACCCTATCCATAATGTCAAATTTATCGCAGCAAAGTAAATCGTTCAACATCACCGCCGGGCCTATCCGCATCCTCTCCTCAATTACAATCTGCCTGATTTCAGGAACGGTTGACCGATGATGCTCCTCCAAGTATTTTATCCAGGTAGCCTCATCAGTGACCATCTCCTCAACTGCCTTGAGCCGGGCAGGGAGTACTCTCAATCTAGCCCCAGTGCCAACCAAGACCAGGGCTTTTACCTCATCGCCATACTTTAACCCGTAAAGCTGAGCCACAGCACCCCCCATAGAATGACCAACTAGAACGACATCTTGATACTGCTGATGATAGATATAATCGTGCAGCCATTCCACATAACCATCTATGCTGGAGCAGGGTCTGCCCTCAGGATGGCCGGGAAGGGTAACAGCTTCCGAACCGCTAAAGTACTCAGTTTGACATTTCCCTGCCTGTTTGCCACACCCAGCACCAGGGATAAAAAGTAAATTCATCGACAAACTTTCTCCTAACTGGGACAGGCTCAAGGGCTAATCAAGGCAGGCGATAGCCACCACCTTATCACCCCGGCCAAGTTCCTTCAGTGTCACCCCCTGGGTACTCCTTTTCTGAATGGAAATTTCGTCCTTCACTGGAGTGCGGATGATAATGCCATCAGCCGATATAATCATTAGTTGTTGAGACAGAGAAACGAGTCTGGCAGCAGCTACCTCACCCGTTTTTTCAGTAAGCTTAAAGGTCCTTACCCCGCTGCCAGCACGATGTTGGCGTGGGTAATTACCAATTGGGGTAAGCTTACCGAAGCCCTCGGTGGTAACGGCTAAAAGAAAGGAATCAGGATAGACAATATCCATACCGATTACCCGGTCATCAGGCATCAAACGGATGCCACATACCCCGCCACTAGTTCTGGAGCTAGCTCTTAACTCGGATACAGCAAATCTGATTGCCTGCCCTTTCTGGGTTACTAACATGACGTCATCCTGGTCAGTAGCTATGCGGGCGGCCACCAACTCATCGCCTTCAGCCAAATCCATAGCGATAAGCCCGCTACTCCGCACTGAGGTAAAACGTTCCATAGCTGTCTTTTTAACCTCCCCGCGGCAAGTAGCCATCAATAAGTAGGCACCCGGCTTAGAATCAGCCACGGCTACCATAGCCGTAACCCTCTCACTCTCAACGATAGGGAAAAGATTAACTATAGCCATCCCTTTAGCCGTCCGGGAGCTATCAGGCGGGATTTCATAGCACTTAATCCGAAACACCTTGCCCAGGTTGGTGAAGAACAGGAGCTGAGCATGGGTATCAGTCACTGTCAAGAGTCTTACCGCATCTTCCTCCCTGGTTATCATGCCAATAACACCCTTACCACCCCGATGCTGTGGCTCATAGGCGCGAGATGGCAGCCTTTTGATAAATCCCCGCTTGCTGAGCGTTATCACCACTCTTTGGTGGGGAATGAGGTCCTCATCACGAAATTCTATCACCTCCTGCTCTCTTATCTCGGTCCGCCGTGAGTCAGAATATTTAGACTTTAATTCACTCACCTCTTCCTTTATCAAGAGAAGTATTCGCCTAGGGTTAGCCAGAAGGTCTTCCAAATAAGCAATATTTTTTACTACCTCGGCATACTCATCAAATATCTTGCGCCGCTCCAAATTAGCCAGCCGGCGTAACTGCATATCAAGAATAGCTTGCGCCTGAGCCTGAGATAAGCCAAAGGTAGTCATAAGGTTCTGGCGAGCTACCTCAGCCGTTTTAGATTTTCGGATAGTAGTAACCACCCTATCTATATTATCCAAAGCGATTTTAAACCCTTCCAAGATATGAGCTCTGGCCTTAGCCTCTTTCAGCTCGAACCGAGAGCGCCGAGTGATAACCTCACGGCGAAAATCTATATAATGCTGGAGTGCCTCTTTAAGACTAATTACCCTGGGCTGGGCATCAACTAGAGCCAGCATGTTAACGAAGAAAGCCGACTGCATCGCGGTATATTTATAGAGGCTATTGAGCACCTGCGGCGGTTGTGCATCCTTCCTTAGCTCAATGACAATACGCATACCCTGACGGTCTGACTCATCACGAAGTTCACTAATGCCCCTGATTTTCCTATCCTTGACCAGCTCAGCTATCCTTTCCACTAGGGTAGCCTTATTCGTCTGGTAAGGAAGCTCAGTAACAACTATTTGGCGACGTCCGGCCTCCGAAGCCTCTCCGACACTAGCTTTAGCCCGAACTACCACCCTGCCATGTCCAGTAGCATAGGCACTCTTAATCCCATCCTGCCCAAGGATAATGCCACCGGTAGGGAAATCTGGTCCCTTAATAAATTGGGTAAGCTCATTGACCATGGCTTCAGGGTTATCAATGAGATAAGAGATAGCGTCACAGACCTCGCCTAGATTATGAGGTGGGATATTGGTAGCCATCCCTACCGCAATCCCGGAGCTGCCATTAACCAGTAGATTGGGTAATCGAGTGGGTAAAACCACCGGCTCCTTGAGGCTATCGTCAAAGTTGGGCATGAAGTTAACAGTATCCTTTTCAATGTCAAGCAACATCTGCTCAGAAATAGCAGCCAAGCGTACCTCGGTATAACGCATGGCTGCTGGGGGGTCATTATCCATACTGCCGAAATTGCCCTGCCCATCAACCAGAACATATCGCATAGAGAAATCCTGCGCCATACGCACCATGGCATCATAAACAGAGGTGTCGCCATGAGGATGGTATTTACCCAACACCTCGCCGACAATACGGGCACTCTTCTTATAGGAGCTGGCATGACTTAGCCCCAGACCATCCATAACGTAAAGAATACGTCGGTGAACCGGCTTTAACCCGTCCCGCACATCAGGTAAGGCACGGGAAATGATGACACTCATTGCATAGTCAAGATAAGAGCTCTTTATCTCGTCTTCAATGTTTACCGGTTTAATCTTGCCTAAAACCATATTGGTTGAACCTCCTATGCCTCATTATCAGCCTTGTTACCCATGTCAGAGGAGTCCTCAGGCAATAATTCTATCTCCTCTCCGCCTACTATTGTAAAACCAGGCTCCTCTTCCACCGCCTCCTCATATTCTTCTAACTCACGCCTAATTATTCTATCGCTTATATAAGGCCGAGGGCTCTTAAACTCCTTGGCTGGAAAGGAAAGTCGTCCTGCCTGACTGGGGTCCTGATATACCTCTCTAATAATGACAGTTACCATCCCCTCCGCCGAGCTGATAATAGCCGCGGTATACTTATTACCGCCCTCCATTAATTTAATAAGTCGCTGCTCATGCTTGGGGTCGACTTGCCCTAGATACTCACCACCAGCATTCTCCATTATTAAACTAGACCCATCTATCTTCAAATATACCCTATCACCAGCCACCATTTTGGCTAGTATCTCCCGGGTGCCGAGGCGGTAAAGGTTAACCACCCCAGCCTTGCCTGTTTCCTCAACGAACTGTTGCGGCTCGACCTGCTGAGAATCAGCCTGTAAACCAACCACGGCTTCCCCTAAACGAGATAAACGTTCAAGATTCTTCTTGGCAATCATATTATAAGGGGCAAGTTCTATAGCTCGGCTATAGGCCTCCTTTGCCTGAGAATATTCACCCAGCTCCATATGGGCTCTACCCAATCGATTATAGGCATTGACATCGTTGGGGAAGCTTTCTATCAGGCTTTGGTTAGCCACTACCGCCTCCCGCCACCGACCTTGCATGGCTAAGGCTATTGCCTGTTTACTGCGCCGCCGTCTTAGTCCTGCCTGTTCCTCTTCCTGATATGACATCCTCCACCTCCTATTCCTCCATTTCCACTTCAAATGCCCGGTGCAAGGCACGAACTGCATCCTTAACCCTGGCCTCGTCAATAATGCAGGTTATTCTTATCTCTGAAGTAGTAATAAGCTGGATATTTATGTCCTGCTGACTAAGTTCCTCAAACATTCTAGCCGCAAAGCCGGGAGTATTCTGCATCCCAGTGCCAATAATGCTAACCTTACCCAATTTAGAATCACTGGCACACTCCCTAGCCCTAATTGACTTGGCTATAGGCTCCACCACCCGCATTGCTCCAGCCAAATCGCTTTTAGCCACAGTAAAGGTCAAATCAGTAATCTTATTAATACTGGCGTTCTGGACAATGGTATCAATGCTGATGCCAGCCTTGGCTAAGGGCTGGAAGATAGAGGCAGCAATACCTGGTTGGTCAGGAACACCAACCACCGTTATCTTAGCCACATCAAGGTCATAAGCAATACCCCTCACCTTATTTCGCACTTCCATAGACACTCCTCCGTGAATTAATGTACCTGGATTTTGGTTGAAGCTAGAGGCTACCAGAATAGGAATATTAAACAGCTCCCCTAACTCAACCGCCCTAGGGTGCACCACCTTAACTCCATAGGTTGCCAGCTCCAGCATTTCCTCATAGCCAATCTCAGCCAACCGGCGAGCTTCAGGGATAAGTCGCGGGTCAGCGGTATGGACCCCGTCAACATCGGTATATAGCTGGCACACCTCAGCCCCCAGGCTAGCCGCCCCGCCCCAGGGTGGTAACATCCATCTCACCAGTAATACCCTGGAAGCCAGCAACAATGACAATTTTCCCCTTCTCCAGCTCCTTAACCACTCTTTTGGATTCAACCTTCAGGATTCGAGCTCGGCTATAGGCTGAATCAGTCCTTATCCCCGCCTGAGCACCACTTAGGCTGATAGCCTCATAACCCATATTCCTCAGCGCCATTGCCAGCAAGGTACTGGAAACAATCTCGCCGGTGGACAACAGAACATCAAGCTCCCTGCCGCTAGGTTGCTCCGAAACCTGGTAGGCTAGTTCAATGAGCTCATCAGTGGTATCTCCCATCGCCGAGACCACAACTACTATCTGGGCACCTTTTTCTTTGGCGGCGGCTATGCGCCGAGCCACATTCTTAATCCGCTCGGCATTTGCCACCGACGTACCGCCATACTTCTGCACAATCAGCGCCACTATCTTTCAACCTCAAAACCAAATAATTGGCTACACCCCTATCAGCATATTCATAATATTATACCCGTTCTCAATAAAAAAGCCTACTTTTTTGGCTTCAGATTCGGTGAATCTCTTCGCCCCGTTAGCAGTAAATCCCGGTCCCCAGAGCATAAATGGAACCGGGTCAGGAGCATGGGTCTGAGTCTGTATCGGGGTTGAGTGGTCGGGCATAATTAGTATTCGAAGGGAGTCTGGTTGCCAGGAGCGGAGCCGGCTGACCACCTCCCTATCCACCCTCTGGATAGCCTCTATTTTATCATCAATGGAGCCAGCGTGAGCCGCCTCATCCGTCGCCTCAATATGGATAACTACCAAATCATGGTCATCAAGGGCGTTTAGGGCACCGACCACCTGAGCCGCATAGTCATTATCCAGCCCGTCTTTCACCCCCGGTATATCTAGTACCCCCATCCCCGTCATTAGAGCCAAGCCCCGAAGAATATCAACCGCAGATGTCATTACCGCACTAAGACCATAAATCTGCTTAAATGGCGGCATATCAGGTACCTTACCACTACCCCAGAACAGCCATATCATTGTCGCCGGTATATCGCCGCGAGACCTCCGCTCTATATTTACCGGATGGTCTCGGAGCACAGCTTGTGAGCGCTTCATCAGGTCCCGTAACAGGTCACTTCCCTGACCACGAGGCAGAAACTCATCAATAGGCTTATCGTGGATATCGTGGGGAGGAGTGCAAGTAGCCAGGAGCGTATCCTCTCGCCCTTTTAATTTGCAAATGTGTCGGTAACTGACGCCAGGGTAAAAGTGTATTTTATCACTACCAAGGGTTTCATCCAAAGCAGAAATAAGCTGTTGAGCCTCGTGAGTGCTAATATAACCAGAGCTATAGCTCCACATCCGGCCGTCACGAATAGCCACCAGATTGCAGCGAAAAACAGCCTCGCCGTCATCAATAGGGATGCCCAGACTCTTAGCCTCAATGGCACTCCTACCCCGATAGTAGACCTTTGGGTCATAACCGAGAACCGACATACAAGCGCAGGCACTGCTGGGTTCCATCCCCGGTGGCACGGTGCGGACAAGCCCCAGAATGCCCTTCTGTGCCATAGCATCCAGGTTGGGGGTATGAGCCAGCTCCAAACAGGTCTTGCCATCACGCTCAGGCAATGGCCAACCAGAAGCACCATCCATTATCAAAATACAATATTTCACCCGTTTAACCCCATCCCCTGTATCCCCTTCCCCTTAGAAAGGGGAAGGGGAATTAGGTGTTTAAGAGAGGCTTCGCCTCTCTTTGACTCTCCTTTAATATCTTAATATTTTCTCCCTCAAATTCCCCCTTCAAAGGGGAACTTAATTTTTTAGTTCACCATTCTTGAAGAATAGGTCAAATCCGCCTATAATATCAAGTGTCGGGGCGTAGCGCAGCTTGGTAGCGCGCCGCGTTCGGGACGCGGAGGTCGGAGGTTCAAATCCTCTCGCCCCGACCATTATCAATAAACAACTCCTTCTTGCCTCCCAGACGCTCTAACAATCCCTCTAGCACATTCTAAATTGGCCTTTCTCCTATGTCAACTTGTCACTGCAGATGACCTAGGCACGATTCTATATCGTCCCGCCGATCATGGCTAATCAATTTAAATCTGATTTCGTCCTGTCTCTCAAGACACTAAAAAGCACGTTTACAAAGGTATTGACAACATGTTTTTAGTATGGTATAGTAACTATAGGAAGTATAGTATCTATACTGAATATATATGGTAATATTTCTATATTAAATATAAATATTAGAATTACTATAATTACCATAGGAGTTACTAATGACTGATGGCAAACTTCAGCGCAAATATAAAGCAAAAGAAGTATGTGACCTTCTTGAAATTTCAAAAAAAACCCTTTTTACCCTAGAAGATCGCGGCCTAATACCCGCCGTCCCAAGAGACTGGAGAGGCTGGAGAGAATATGATAAGAGCCACCTAGATGCTATTAGAAAGTATCAAAAATCGAAAGTGACTGGGGCAGCAAAGACTAATTGACACAGGGAAGAGGAAATACTAAAGTATGAAAAGTTCTAATATTTCGATGACATTGGAGTTACTCGGATTGTGAGGTTATGATGGCTCACAAAGGTAACTCGATTGTAGTTGGCTTGACAGGTCAATTCGGCGCTGGCTGTACTACAGTAGTAGGAGAATACTTGAAGGAGATAGGCTTCAAATATTACTCGCTGTCAAACATTGTAAGAGCTTCGGCACAGAAAACCCCAAGTCTGTTTGAATATAAGAAATTGAGTAAGAAAGACTTAAGAAGAGTTTTACAAGATGAAGGAAACAAATTAAGACAGGCAGGTTCTGGTGCTATTGCTAGAGAAATATATAAACAAATAAAAGCTAATGCTCATAAAGAAGATATTGTGATAGATAGCATTCGAAATCCTGCCGAAGTCGAATACTTCAACGCGGCGTTTACAGGAAGATTTTTTCTATTAGCGCTGGACGCCTCATCAGCAGTCAGGTGGTTGCGTAAGCAAAGTGATTACGAAAATGACGAACCGCAGTTTAAACAAGATGATATGAGAGATAAAGGGGATGACGAACCGCCATATGGCCAACACACAGAGGCATGTGTTTATCTTGCAGATGTAGTAATAAATAACGAGAACCAAATTGCATTACGGCAAGACTGGGATAGATTCTTCTACAACATAAAGGACAATATCAAACTGATGAAAGACCCTGAATATAGACAACCAACTTATAAAGAGTTATATATGCATATAGCTTATGCAGTTAGCCTAAAATCATCATGCAACAAAAGACAAGTAGGAGCTGTAATAGTATCTGACGGCATGCCCGAGAGCTACGTATTAGCCACCGGTTGCAATAATGTACCCGTTGGTGCACCCATTTGTACAGAGTTAGGAGGTAGAAGTAACCCACGATTTTGCGCAAAGGACTCTTATGAATTGCAAACTCTTAAAACTATGAAATACTGCCCAGGGTGTAGAACCGAGCTCAATGTTACATCGGTCGAAGTTGTGCCATACAGGTGTCCTAATCCTAAATGCAATGCGAGATTACCGAGGGATTTTACACCGGGAAAGTTGCTGGACCTTTGTAGAGCAGTGCATGCTGAAGAAGCAGCCATCCTTCAAGCAGTAAAATTGGGAAGCAGTTCACTCAATGGTGCAACATTATACACCACCACATTTCCCTGCCTGCTTTGCTGTAAGAGTATTATTAACGCAGGTATCAAAAAAATATTCTATCGTGAACCGTATCCAATGGACGAGTCTGTTAAGATGCTACAAAATGGCGGTGTAACTTTAGAAAAGTACGAAGGTGTAAACGCTTGGGCATTTGGAAAAATGTTCAAGGTAACCACATATTAAGTATTAAATAAGAGAGGGATAAAAAATGTTAAAATTGTGTCCTCAGTGCAAAAGATTATCGGTTGAATATGATTACTACCATCACGTGGAAAAATGCCTCAATAAAGAATGCGGCTGGGTCAACCGTGGGGAAAAGCCTATAGAAGAAGTGAGTGCCTTTACGGCACCATCTACAAAACTTGGTATCATTTTAGAAAAAAGGAATCACAAGAAGGCCGCAGAACAAGGCTCTGGTTAAATGCTACCTACTTGTTCTCCACCCCCTTCTTCGCTTCTTCCCACAGGGCGTTTTGCTGGTCAAAGGATAGTTCACCCAGATTGACACCACGCTGACGGCAGACCTCCTCCATATAAGTAAAGCGCTGATAGAACCGCTGGTTTGCCTGCCTGAGCGCTGACTCCAAATCAATCCCCAACCGGCGGGCAATGTTAGCCAGGGTAAATAGCAAATCACCAAACTCCTGTGCTTTCTGCTGGCTACCAGCTCGCTTAAATTCCCCAACCTCCTCAGCCAGCTTATCGATTACACCACGAATATCTTCCCAGTCAAAGCCAACCTGTGCCACCCGTCGCTGAATCTCCTGGCTATAACCTAAAGCCGGCATTGGCTTGGGCACGCTGGCCAGGATAGAGGCATCGGTCTCCCTCTCCTCTTGCTTGAGAGCCTCCCAGTTAAGTGCCACCTCCTCGGCATCCTTTACCTTTAGCGAGCCAAAGACATGGGGGTGGCGATGAATTAGCTTGGTACTGATGCTGCTTAATACATCCCCCAGCTCAAATTCCCCGGCTTCAGTGGCAATCTGGGTATGGAGGACAATCTGCATCAGCAGGTCACCCAATTCATCACAAAGCTTAGCCGAATCCCTCTTATCCAGAGCCTCCAATACCTCATAGCACTCTGCCAAAAGGTTTTTTCGTAGTGAGGCGTGGGTCTGCTTTCTGTCCCAGGGACAACCGTCAGGGGCTCGCAACCTGGCAATAATATCTACCAGAGTAGCAAACCGGCTCAAGTTCTTAGGTAAAGACAAAATAACCTCCGCTTCAACTTATTGCAGTATCGCGCCAATGAACTGCCTCTGTCCCTTCAAAAAGTCGGCTGCCGACATAGCTCGCTTCCCCTCCATCTGGAGCTTTAACACCCCTAAAATGCCACTACCAGTACCGATGCCAAAGGCAGCCTTTGTCCCCTCCATGGCTACTACCTGCCCTATGTCAAGGGCTCCTTCCCCAGACAGGGGTACCGCCTCAATAATCTTAAGCTGCCTTCCCTGCCATGTGGTGAAACACCCCGGCCAGGGATGGAAGGCACGCACCCGCCGCCATATGTCTATAGCTGGCAGATGCCAATCAATCTCACCCTCCTGCTTAGCGATGAGGACAGAATAGGTAGCTTCGGCTTCATTCTGAGGTTGTGGAGTGAGCTCACCCCTTAACCAGCAGGGTAAAACTTCCAGAAGCAACTGAGCGGCTATCAAGGACAGCTTAGCTGTAAGTGAGCCCGTGGTATCCTGCGCCGAGATAGGAATCTGTGCCCTGGCTAATATAGGACCGGTATCTAGACCACTGTCCATCAGCATAAGGCTAACCCCGGTAAACTCATCACCAGCTAAAATAGCCGACGCTACTGGTGAGGCTCCTCTAAATCTAGGTAACAGGGATGGGTGAAGATTAATACACCCGTGGCCGGGGATGTCTAAAATCGACTGGGGCAGAATTTGACCAAAGGCAGCCACCACTATAATATCAGGGTGAAAGTCAGCTAGCTGCGCCACAGCCTCCGCCTCCTTCAAGCTAGCTGGCTGCATTACTGGTAACTTCCAGGCTACTGCTGCCTTTTTTACCGGGGTCGAAAACAGGGAACGCCCCCTGCCCGCCGGTTTATCCGGCTGAGTATAAACAGCAGCCACCGGGTATTGATTAAGAATAAGGTACTCCAGAGGGGGAACCGCAAACTCAGGGCTACCCATAAAAATAACTCGCAAATTAAACCTCCTACCGCTAAATCTTAACATCAAAAAAATTTTCTAACAACTAGCCATTTTGTTATCTGTAAGGGAAATATTAACCAAACGAACAAGCCTGACAGACCTCGCAAGGGAAAACAGGAGCCAAAACTGACCAGCAATTAGTGTCACCAGACTTGCCAATTGGCATATCCCATGTATTATATTATTAAGTAAATTAAGAAACAAATGCGGACAATTCAGAAAATATTTGGACTATTGGCATTTTATATCTATGAGGGAGATAATAGATAAAAAAGTAAGTCCGACAGACCTTACAAGAGAGAACAACAGAGAAAACAGAGGTTAAAAATGCTCAACAACCAGCGCTAAAACTCTTGCCATGTGGCGAAGACACTTGGTAGTATTCTAACATCCTCACTTTTAATCCACCCCCATGCCCCGTCCAAGCTCCCCACAATTCCCAGCCACTGGGACAAAATGGTGCTTGAACTTAAGGAAAGGAGTTTAATGGAAGCTGGGTCGGCGCAACAAATCTGGGAAACTGCCCTAGGTGAACTGCAAATCCAAGTCAATAAGCCAAACTACCGGACCTGGCTGGAAAAAACTGCAGGTTTAAGTTACCAAGATAATCAGTTTGTTGTCGGTGTACCCAATACCTTCGTCGCTGAATATTTAGATAAGAATCAGCGCTCTTTGATTGAGAAAACACTCATTGGTCTTACCGGCCGTGATACCAAAGTCCTCTTCCAAGTAGATGCCAGACATCAAAATTCATCAGGTAGCTATAGTGTCCGAGAAGAACCCCGCCCAAGGTTCAACTCAAAATACACCTTTGATTCCTTCGTTACCGGTAGCTGTAATCGTTTAGCCTATGCCGCTGCTCTCGGGGTAGCCGAAAACCCAGGAAGTAGCTATAATCCGCTATTTATATACGGAGGGCCGGGGTTAGGCAAAACACATTTGCTGCACGCTATTGGTCATGCCGCTCTAGCCAACCATATTCAAGTGCTTTATGTTAGCAGTGAGCAGTTTACCAATGAGTTTATCAAGGCTATTCAAGAGAGAAAAACAGAGGAGTTCCGTAATAAATATAGAAGCCTTGATATGCTGTTGATTGATGACATCCACTTCATCACCGGCAAGGAGCAAACCGAAGAGAGCTTCTTCCACACCTTTAATGAGCTACATAACAATAACCGCCAGATGGTTATCACCAGTGACCGCTCCCCGAAAGCTATGCCTATAGGCAAAACAAAGCGGCGAGACTATGTTCCTGTTGAGGAGAGGCTATGTTCCCGTTTTGAGTGGGGGTTAATTGTTGATATCCAACCACCTGACTTTGAAACACGCCTAGCTATTCTACAAGCTAAGGCTAAGCAGAGGGGGCAGGATGTTGCTTTAGATGTGCTGGAGTTTATTGCTCAGCGGATTCAGCAAAACATAAGGGAGCTAGAAGGTAGCCTAAATCGGGTAATTGCTTACGCCAAACTGCTTAAAGCTTTAGTTACCCCAGAGATAGCCGCCCAAGCGCTTGAGGATATAGCCACTAAACAGCCCAAAGGTGCTTCTATCACCCCGGCTCTAGTGATAGAAGTTGTAGCTAGCAGTTTCCAGCTAGCTACTATAGACATAAAGAGTCGGAAAAGAGACAAGGAAACTGCTTTAGCTCGACAGGTAGCAATGTATCTTATCCGGCAGGAAACCAATAGCTCACTGGCTCAAATTGGTAGGGAGCTGGGGGGGAGAGAACCTATAACTGTTAGCTCGGCTTGTAAAAAAATAGCCAATACTATCAATAACAATGCTTATTTGCGCCAAAAAATCCTAGATATTCAACAAAACCTATAGTTCAAATAAAGGCTAAGCAGAAATAACGACTTTAGCACAATTCAGTAACAAACTATAAGTAGGGCTAATTTTTATTAATAATTCTATAAGCAAACTATAAAAGTAGCCGTGTTAAAAATATAAGGCTTCCTCTTTGCTGATACGTCAAAAAGAAGTGACGCAACTTTTGTCCTACCTAAAATTGCATCCCTACTATAAATACCTTATCTATTAATATAATTATTAATTAAAGAATAACTACATGTTCAGAGGAATATAGTCTATAATTATATTAATTAATCAAACGATGAACTAAACAATGTATGACAGGGCAGAAATAAGGGTAAGGGCAGGTGCTGGGGGAGACGGAGTAGTAAGCTTCAGACAGGAGAAGTTTGTTCCTTTTGGTGGTCCTGATGGTGGTGATGGTGGTGATGGTGGTGATGTAATTATGATGGCTGATGGTAGCGTTACTAGCCTGCGTGTATTTGAGCGGAAACGATTCTATAGAGCAGCCGATGGTGGGAGTGGTAAGGGTAAGAAGAAACACGGTAAGAAAGGGAAAAACCTGATATTAACCGTTCCAGTAGGGACTGTGGTCTTATATAAGACGCAGGTAGTTAGTGATGCCGCTATAGCTGATTTGGAGCAGCCCGGCCAGCAGACAGTAATAGCCAGGGGTGGGAAGGGAGGTTTGGGCAATACTCATTTTGCTTCGTCTACTAATCAAGCCCCGCAGATTGCTCAGACGGGGGAGGCTGGAGAGGAGAATTCAGTAATATTAGAATTGAGGCTTATCGCTGATGTTGGTATTATTGGTTATCCTAATGTGGGCAAGTCTACCTTACTAGCCGCCTGTTCAGCAGCCAAGCCTAAAATAGCTAGTTATCCCTTCACCACCCTTGAGCCCATTCTGGGTTTGGTTGAAGTTGGCCAACGAAGCTTTGTGGTGGCTGAGATTCCAGGGTTAATAGATGGTGCCCACCTTGGTCGAGGTCTGGGACATGATTTCCTACGCCATATTACCCGTACCAAGATACTTATTCACTTGATAGATGGTAGCTCGGCGTCTCCAGTAGAAGATATGATACAGGTCAATGCCGAGCTTAGCTTATATGATTCGGCTCTGGCACAGAAGCCCCAGCTTATGGTAGTTAATAAGATTGATTTGCCCCAGGTTCAGGCTCTGTTAACTGAGATTAAGGATGCCTTTGGTGCTGTTGGAGCCTCACCCCTTTTCATTTCAGCAGCCACGGGGGAGGGTGTTTCCGAGCTTATGGCTGAGGTGATGGAGACGGTGAGTCAGGTTACTGTTGAGAGAGGGGCTGGGGAGAAGATTGCCAGGAAGGTTTTTCACCCTCAGCCCCGGGTTGCTGGCCCCAGTGTGCATAAGGACGGTGATACCTTTGTCGTTATAGCTCCCGAACTGGAGCGCATTGTGGCTAGGACAGATGTATCTAGCCCTGAAGTGCGGTGGCAGATTAGAAGGCAATTCACTAGGCTGGGGGTGAGCAAGGCTTTGGAGAAGGCTGGGGTTAAGCCAGGTGATAAGGTTCGCTGTGGGAATTTAGAATGGGAGTGGTAGTAGGATGAATATAGGCGTGCTGGGGGGGACGTTTGACCCAATCCATATGGGGCACCTTATTGTTGCCGAGGAGGCAAAAGTTCGGCCG
>JABUBO010000198.1_pt1 | contig 18322 bp, 10 predicted proteins | sample 7240361 | NCBI WGS metagenome assembly JABUBO01 (sample SAMN07256346, study PRJNA390944) | subsurface metagenome | isolation source: Methane hydrate marine sediment | place: Pacific Ocean: Eastern North Pacific, ODP site
GCCGCATCGGAGTTGTTAAGAAAGGTTTTTAAGTCTGCCACACTGTCCCTACCCTCAGGACTGTTTAATGACAGACCACAGTTGCTACGGACTTGCGGAGTATCTGTAGGTGTGTTGGTTAGCCTTCTCTTTCTTAACTTCTGCATAGTTACCTATGCCTCCTTGTCAACTAGAGCCCCGATGGATATCAGGGCCCCATCCGTTAGGGTGGAGTAGTTGACTAGTTGCTCGCTATGGCCTCCTCCAGAATAATTTTTGCTGCTCTCTTAGATGCTCCGGGAGTTCCTAACTTTTCTTTAACCCTTTTAAGTTCTTTTCTGGTCTCTCGCATAAGGCCTGGATTACTCAACCAGTGGCAGGCTACCTTAGCAATCTCTTTTGCCCGAGCCTTTTGCTGAATAAATTCGGGGACCACCCTCTTTCCCGCTACAATATTGGCCAGACCAATTCTGGGAATTCTTATTAGAAGTCGCGCCAGTAGATAACTGAAAAGTGAAACTTTATAAATTATAATCATGGGAATACCCAGACAGGCATTCTCTAAAGTAGCCGTTCCAGAAGCTACCAGAGCCAAGGTCAATGTTCTCCTTATATTATAATCTTCATCCCGCACTACCAGTATGGGAAGAGGAGGCTTTTTTTCTTTTTGACTTTTAGAAATCTTCGTTTGGTTAAGTCTATTTTTTTCAAATTCTGTTATGCGCTCTTTTATGTAATTCATAGGTATATTGCCCGCCAAGGGCAAGACAAATTGCACTTTCCTGTTTTCGGCTATCCTTCGGGAAGCTTCTAACATAACTGAAAGAAGACGCTCTATCTCCTGTTTTCTGCTTCCGGGCATGAGCCCAATAATGGGGGAATTAGGGTCAAGCCCATACTTTCGACAAACTTCTTCTTTACTCTTGGTTGGCTGAATAGTATCCAATAGGGGATGACCGACAAAGGAAACATCCACCCCAGCCCTCTTGTATGTCTCTTCCTCGAAAGGAAATATCACCAGCATCTTACTTACCAATTCCGCTATACCCTTAATTCTCCCATGTCTCCAGGCCCAGATTTGGGGACCAATATAGTAAATCAAAGGAATCTTCAGTCTCTTAGCTAAACCTGCCAACCTTAGATTGAAACCAGGATAATCGATCAACACAATTATATCCGGCTTCTCCTTTCTTAGGAACTCTTCCGTCTTTATATATATCTGACGAAGAGCAAGTATATTATTAATTGCTTCACTAAAGCCCACAATTGCCAATTCAGTAAGTCTATACAGAATCCTTACTCCAGCCCTCTCCATCCTCTCACCACCCAATCCATTTATCTCTATCTGGGAAGATATTTCTCTCAGCGCAGTTACTAAATTTGCGCCGTGCAAATCTCCCGATGGGTCACCGGCTACAATGAATAGTTTCTTAACCATCGCTTATCCCAAATTTTCCTTGATTTTCTTGAGAATTTCCAAAGCAATCTCCAGAGCGTCCCGACCATGTTTGCCAGAAACCAAGGGCTTCCTGCCTCTCTCTACACATTGAGTAAAATGTGTCAACTCTTCTCTCAAGGGGTCTGTCTTCTTCAGTTGCGGTCTCAAAACCATCATATCCTTCATTGATTTAATTTCTTTTTCCTTTTTCTGATAAATTTTTAAACTCTGCTTAGCATAATCTAACGAAATATAGACATCCTTTTGAAATATTCTAATCTTACGAAACTTTTCCAAGGAAACCCGGCTTGCTGATATATTAGCTACACAGCCATTCTGAAAATTAATTCTGGCATTGGCAATATCTTCATTCTGAGAGAGGATACTACCGCCAATAGCATCGATACTTTTCACTGGTGAGCGTACCAGATAGAGCACAATGTCGATATCGTGAATCATCAAGTCAAGCACTACTCCAATGTTGGAAGTGCGTGGGTCGTAAGGTCCAAGTCTGTAAGCTTCGATAAACTTTGGCTCCCTGATATATTTTTGTGCCTCCAATATTGCACTGTTAAACCGCTCAATGTGTCCTATCTGTAAAATTAAATTCTTCTTGCGCGCTATACTCAACAGGTCTTCAGCCTCTTCCAGAGTGGGAGTAATCGGCTTTTCTACCAGACAGTGAACGCCTCTTTCCAGAAAATCCTTTGCCACAGGATAATGCAAATCGGTGGGCACCACAACACTCACTGCATCAACCTTATCGAAAATCTCTCCATAACTTGCATATGGAGTTGTATTATATTCTCGAGCAACCTTCTCTCTTCTTTTCTGCTCAATATCTACAACTCCCGCCAACTCTACATCTGGGATTTGCGAATAAATCCGGGCATGATGCGCACCTATATGGCCAACCCCAATCACACCAACTTTAACCATTCCTCTCTCCAAAATTTGTGAGTAGTGTAGCCCTTTATGGGCGCCCCGATTTATCGGGGCGGGCATAAAGCCCCACACTACCTAGATTTTTAACTTTTTTCTTCTTTTACTGCCACCAGGGAAATACCATTCTGGTTGGCATTTTTAACCACTTTCTCTCTATTCAATAATATTGTACTGCGGGCACTAAAAGCGAGTACTTTTGCTTTAGCCTGTTTCAATACTTCTACTGTCCTCTCACCAACAATGGGAAGGTCAAACCTCCTATCCTGTTGGGGTTTACTTACCTTCACTACCACAACATCTCCTCTGCCTAATTTCCCTCCCCTCTTTATGGTGCGGTCTGTTCCATCCATTCCTTCCACTGCTAAAACGGTTTGATCCTTGACCACCACTGTCTGCCCGATGTCCAGGCCGGCAATTTCTTTAGCCATCTTATGACCAAACTCGATATCTCGCCATTCATTTTGAGTAGGTTTACGGCGGGTCAAAATACCGGGAGAGGGTAAAAGGTGGGAAAGATAGGTAGCTGAATCTATTAGTTCTATTCCCTCTCTCAACAACTCATCAGCCACTGCTCCCAGTAGAGAATTAGCCTTCTTATCCTTCACTCCAGCCAAAAGAGCCATAGCTCTTGCGTCCAGCCTTACCTGACCGAACAGGCGTGTGTGTCTAACCTGCCCGGCCATCACTGCCCTGGTTATCCCCTCTTTCTTACAAATCTCAATCAGGTCACCCAATTGTCCTACATTGACCCAGTGGATTCTATCTACTAAATTTTCCAGGCTGGGACTCGTCTCTTTCTTTATTGCCAGAGCGACTACCTCTGTTCCTACTCTCTTCGCTTCTTGTGCAAAAATCAAGGGGAATTTCCCATTACCAGCAATCAATCCAATCTTTCTATTCTCTATCTTCATTCTTTGCAGATTCCTCTCTCAGATTCTTTAATAAAGGCGACCATATGGAGTAATTCATCGGAGATGTTTGATTCTTTCTCCAAAACGTTCAAAGCTTGCGTAGTGTTTAATTTGGAGCGGAAGAGAACCTTGTAGGCTCTCTTTAGTTGGGCTTTAACATGCTTGGGGAAATTGTTTCTTTGTAACCCCACTGTATTCAATCCAAAAATTCTAATGGGTGTCCCTGCTGCCATACAATAGGGAGGCACATCTTTTGCTGCCCGAGAACCTCCACCCACAATACCCAATGTGCCAATGCGCACAAACTGATGGACTGGAGTTAGCCCTCCCACAATAGCCTTATCCTCAATCACTACGTGGCCCGCCAGAGTAGCTACGTTAGCTAAAATCACGTTAGAGCCAATTACACAATCATGAGCGATATGAGCATATGCCATTATGAGATTGTTATCTCCAATGGTTGTCTCTCCTGTAGAAGTCGTTCCTCGGTTGATGGTTACATACTCCCGGATAACATTATTCTCACCAATTATGACTCTCGTTTTTTCTCTTTTAAACTTTAAATCCTGCGGTAAATTTCCAATTATGGCTCCTGTCCATATCTGACAATTTTGGCCAATTTGAGTATCTCCTTCGATTATTACACGAGCTCCAATCTCAGTCCCTTTTCCAATCTTTACATCCGGTCCAATAATTGTATATGGACCAATGTCTACATCTTCTTCAATTACTGCATCCGGATGAACTAAAGCTGTTTTGTGAATGTTCATTTTTTCTCCTAAAAGTTTAGTAGTATATGTTCAGATGCTTACTTGTCGTTGAAAGATTTATCGGTCTACCAAGGAGAACATAAATTCGGCCTCAGCCACCAATTCATTCCTAACATACGCCCTGCCTTGAATCTTTCCTCCTCTCACCCGGGCACGAGTAACTTCAACTTCCAGCTGCAGCTGATCGCCAGGAAAGACAGGCTTACGAAATTTAACCTCTTTAATCGCCATAAAATAGGGCAGTTTCTTTCTGAGATCCGAACGGGCCAAGAAGAGAACACAGGAAGTCTGTGCCATCGATTCTATAATTAGAACTCCAGGCAAAATCGGATAGTTAGGGAAATGCCCTTTGAAGTACTCCTCATTAATAGTTATGTTCTTGAACCCCACGGCTTTGACCATATTCTCTGACATAATTATTTTGTCTACAAATAGGAAAGGAGGACGGTGGGGAATTATATTCTGAATCTCTTCCAAACCTAAGACTTTTCCTTCAAAACCTTCCTGTTTAAAAGTCTTAGTCGTTCGACGAGCAGCAGGTCTCTTTATGAGTTCGCCTAACTTTTTAGTCAAAGCAATGTTAGCAGCATGTCCACAGCGGATAGCAATAATGTGTGCTTTTAAAGGTTTTCCTATTAAATAGATATCGCCTATTAAATCGAGTATCTTGTGGCGGACAAATTCATCGGGAAATCTGAGCTCCTTATTATGAATGCCATTCTGTCCAATTACTACCGCATTATCTAAACTACCCCCGCGAGCCAACCCTCGGCGTTTCAACGATTCGATTTCATGCTCAAAACAGTATGTCCTGGCGGGAGCAATCTCCTTTTCGAAAATCTCTTTGGTTATGGTAAACGTGCCGTATTGACTCTTTAAAATTTTATGTTTGTAATCGATGGTAGCAGATACTTTAAATTCATCCGATGGCAGAACGACCAGATGGACATCTCCATTAGAAAACTTGACAGGTTCAGTTATCGTAAAGTAGTCCTTTTCTACATTCTGTTCTTGGAAACCAGCCTTCTCCAGAGTCTCCACAAAAGGCATCCCGCTACCATCAGCCACAGGAGGTTCACCAGCATTCACTTCCACGATGAGATTATCTATACCCAAACCACATAGAGTAGCCATAATATGCTCTACCGTCTGGATCTGGAAACTGCCATTACCCAGAGTGGTTCCTCGTGCTACACTGATAACATTCTTTATGTTAGCTTTAACTTCCGGCTTACCTGGTAAATCTGACCTTACAAATTTTATACCAGAATTGGGTAGTGCTGGCTTAAAGGTCACTGAAGTTATGTTCCCAGTGTGTAGACCTATTCCCGAATAAGTGCTCTCTCTTTTTATAGTCTTCTGTAAATCCATAATTTCCTCCATTTTTGTCCCGATTCATCGGGACCTACAAACGTCGTTGCAAACCGTCCTGAGCGAAGTCCTTTACTTTATTTTTTCTCTTGTTTTCTCTATATTTTGTTTTAACTCTTTTATCTGTTCATACAATTTTGGCAATCTAATTAATTGAGCATCTATCTTTTGGGCTATCTTGTGTTCCCGGGCAGGATAACCGGAAACAGTAGTATTGGCGGGAACACTTTTAGTAACTCCTGCCTGCGCACCAACAATTGCATTATCGCCAACGGTAATATGGCCAACAAGCCCCGCCTGGCCAGCCAGGACAACATTATCACCAATCACCGTACTTCCCGAAATACCTACCTGGGAAACTATAAGGCAGTTTTTACCTATTCTAACATTATGTCCAATCTGAACAAGATTATCAATTTTCGTCCCTTCACCTATGAGGGTTTTACCCATAGTTGCCCGGTCGATAGTAACGTTTGCTCCAATTTCCACGCCATTTTCAATTTCCACAGTTCCCGCCTGTGGAATCTTATGATGTTTTCCCTTTTCAGTGGCATAACCAAATCCATCCGCACCAATAACTGCACCGGGGTGAATAATTACATTATCGCCTATAATAACTTCTTCTCTCACAGTAACATTTGGATAGATTAGCCCATCCTTCCCAATCACAGCTTTATCCCCAATGTAGGTCCCCGGAAAAATTACAGTCTTATCTCCAATCACCACGCCCTTTTCAATAACCACGTAAGCTCCAATGGCAACATCCTTACCTAATTTCACTCCCTTACCAAGAATGCTGGTTTTGTCTATTCCCCTGGGTAGTTTTTTGGGAGGAACCAACACTTTCATTACCTGGGCAAAAGCTAAATAGGGATTCTTTGTCCGTATTGAAGGAATCTCTGGTAGCTCAACTCCCTCACCGATAATAATAGCTGAAGCTTTAGTCTTTAATACCTGACTCCTGTACCGGGAACTTGCCAAGAATGTAATCTCGCCCTTTTCTGCTTCTATCAGACTACCCACTCCTTCGATTGCTATGTTACTATCCCCGGAGAGTTCACCACCAACAAGCTCAGCAATTTTCTTTAAAGTCATTCCCATAAATTCACCCTAATGCGAAGGAATTTGGTGTAGCGAGCATTACAATTTTTAGCTAAAAATCGAAGAAAAGTTGTCATTGCGAGCGACTGAAAGGAGCGCGGCAATCGACCTGAAGGGTCGTTGCGAGGGCGAAGCCCGTGGCAAACCGACGAAGTCGTTGCGAGCCCCGAAGGGGCGTGGCAATCTCTACAATAGAATGAGATTCCTTCGCTTTCGCTCGGAATGACACTGCGTGTCAGATTGCTTCACTTCGTTCGCAATGACAATTTGTGTCAATTCGCTTCGCTTCCCCGCAATGACAGGCGGTGCTCGAACCAAATCCCGAGCATCCCTACTGACCTAAATTCAACATCTGTATAACTTTTTCAGTGAGGTCATTCTCCATTTCGCTATACAGAATATTTTTCTTATCCAAAATGATAGCATAACCTTCAGCCTGAGCAATCTCTCTAATCACATCGTAAATCTTTCCTAAAATCTGATGGGTCATCTCTTTCTCAAGCCTGGCTAATTCCTCTTTCATCTTCTTTACCATCTTATTAAGCTTTTCCTTATTCAGTCTAATTATTTCTTCAGGAAGTGGTTTGGTGATAACTGGTCCAGTAGAAATTTCCACCTCTTTTTCGGCCAATCCCGTGATAGCTACTGGTTCTACTCTTTCCTTTTCCCTCATGGCAAATTCTAAATCTCTTATCTCCTTCTCCAGTTTAGCTATCTCGCCTCTCTTCGTTTCAATCTCTCTTTCTATCTTTTCTTTCGCTTGTTTAATGCCTTTATATTCATCAAAGACTCTATCTATGTCTACATAAGCAATCCTTTCCGAAGAGAGCATTACTGCTCTTACATCGGGAAGTGTAAAAGGGAAAAAGTAGAAAAGAGAAAAAACAAAGAAAAAAAGCGAAATTCTTTTCATAATGAAATCTCCATTTCTTCCGTCACCTTAGAAGGATTGGCCCATTGTGAAATACCACTGGGATTTGTCTTCTCCCGGTTTATGATTTAATCCATATCCCCAATCGAGACGGACAGGGAAAAAAGGAGTCTGGAACCGGATTCCTACTCCTATCCCCACCTTCAATTGATTATCCCTTGAGCCTATGGTAAAATTCACATCTCTTTTTCTCCAGCTCCCTCCCATATCCAAAAAGATTGCTCCCTGCAAAATAGTGCGACGTTTTTCCCTAACTATGGGAAATTTATATTCTACATTGCTTACAAACATAATCACTCCTCCCAGAGGAGGCCCGATCTCCCTATAGTCATAACCCCTTACAGTATCGGCTCCGCCAACATAGAACCGCTCATAAATTGGCACTCCTGTAGAGTGAGAAAAACTACTAGCAATCCCGTACCTCAATTGACACGCCAGAACAAAGCGCCAGAATGTGGGAAAAAACCAACTACTGGAGATAAAAGTTTTAACGAAATCAGTATCCCCTCCCAGGATACCTCCAGAGACCTGAAAAGAGATAGAATTCCGAGAACCTCTGGAAGCATCGAATATATTATCTCTGCTATCTCTTATCAAATAAGTAGTAAAACTACTACTATCCTCTTTTCTTTCGTAATCTTTGTATAGAGAAAGCGCATCGTATATTTTTACCCGTTCATAAGTGTAAGTGAAGCGGAGGCTGAGAATATCTGTTAGATGGGGACCTATTCTGATATTTCCGCCAGTTCTCATTTCTCTATAGTAGTCTCTGTCTCTATCTGTATCGTAGACACTAATACCAAAAAGGACATGCTTTCCCAAAAACCATGGCTCAGTAAAACTGACCTGATAATTGGTCTTTTTCTTACCAAACTCCAGCATTAAATCTATTCTCTGTCCTCTGCCCAAAAAGTTGCTCTGGGTAATCTGAAAGGTGCCTAAAAGTCCATCTTGCGAGCTGTACCCTGCTCCCATACTGAGTAATCCCGTCCTTTGCTCGGTTACCTCACAGATGAGATTTGCTCTATGAGGGTCACCAGTTTCACTAATCTCAATTACAATATCCGAAAAGAAACCGAGGTTATATAGTTTCTCCTGTGTTCGCCTTATCTTTTTAACATTGAACGGGTCTCCTCCCTTTACGAGGAACTCCCGTTTAATTACATAATCTTTAGTAATCACATTCCCTTCTACGTAAATTCGGTCAATATAGACTATCCCCTGCTCATTTATAGAGATTAAGAGGTTTACTACCTTTCTCTCATCATCGGTAAAGTATTCTGGATCGGAGCGCATCAGGATATAGCCTTTTTCTGCATAGCGGTCATGAATATTAAACATGCTCCTCTCGAACTTTGCCTGGCTGAAAATCTCTCCGCGTTTCACTTCCAAGTCTTTTTCCAGATTCTCTGTGGTAACCGCATAATTGTCCTGAAATTGTATATCTCCAACTGTATATTTCAATCCTTCATGAACAAAAAGCGTGACGAAAATCTTCGCTTTCTCCTCATCGTGAATGACTATAGGTGTTCCCAGATGAACTTTCAGGAATCCTTTGTCTCTGTAATAGGCTTCTATCGTTCTCAGGTCCTCATCCAGTAGTCCCTGTTTAAAAAACTTTTTCTTTTTAGTCTTCATTTTTTTCTTTATTTTTTTCGTGTTAAATGCCTCTACCCCAATTAAATTGACTTTACCTATCCTGATCTGTTTGCCTTCGGTAATAAAGAAAGTCATTATCACCATTCCACTCTTCTCGTCTTCCGTTGTATAAGGCTCCACTTTTACATTTGCATAACCCTTCTCCTTATAAAGGGTAGCAATCTTTTCGGTATCCTCTTGCATTTTCCTGTTATCAAAAGATTCTTTCTCTTTTGACTCTATTTCTTTCTCTAATTTGCCATCAGAAAACTCTTTATTCCCTTTAAATTCTATCCGCTTAATCAGAGATTTCTCAGTCACAATGTAGGTAACATTTACTCCCCCCTCAACCTCAAAGACTTCAATTGTAATATTTTCAAAGAACCCCAGTTCATATATGTTTTGTAAACCCTCGCTTACCATCTCTTCTGAATATTCCTCGCCCTTTTTTATCCCCAGAGCTTTTAATATTTTTTTAGTCTGCACATTCTTATTCCCAGTTATTTCGATTTCTCTTATCTCTACAGGGCTGGAAAAAAGATAACCGGAAAGAAGGAACATAAAGAAAAAAAATAGAACTATAAATTTTCTCATCATTGTATTCAAAATTATCTGCTATCCAGAATATCTTTTCTATAATATCAAATTTTCCGGAAAATGTAAATATTTAAAACCTTATTTGTTTTTCCACTCCCAAATATCTCTCCTCTTCTCCCAGCCTGCCTTTCAAAGAGGTCCCTCTTTTAAGTCTATATAACAGCTCCAGTTCATGCCGTAATTCAAGCCTATTCAGATATCCTTCCTCGAATTGCAACTTGTAACCCAGATATAAATTAGTGTTTAAATACTTGCCCAAAGTTATTTTCGTGCCATCTAAAAGGCTGCTTCTCTTCCCTCCTTCTCCGGCTTCTGGAGAACTCAATCTTCCCCCTGTCCTTTGAGCAAGGGTAGTATCAATCTTAACCACATCTACTATGCCCGTCGATTTCAGAATTGACTTAATTAAGGGGCTGGCCAAACTACTATCGATTAACCTCAACAGTTCCCTCCTCAACAAGGCATCCCTTTCCTGTGAAGAGAGCTTTAAAGAATCTAAACCAGTAGCCTTAGCCAGTGCTTCCTCCTCGCTCATTTCCGGGTCACTTCTGGAGGTGAATTTTGGCTTAATCCTTCCCCATTTCCCCCTCTCTACCACTAACATAATGATATCATCTTCCACAGGGCACTCCGCCCTAGCCTGTAAAAAGAGTTCATCATTTATACATTCCACAGTAGCCTCTTTCACGTTGAAGATAGCTCCCAGATAACTTATCTCTCCTTTAACGGCTGTAAGAATTCCATTGACTGTCAACTCTTCAGTTGGGCCGGTGAGCCTTATATGTCCCTGTGCCTGGGCTTCAGCAAATCTACTCTCATACCAGGTATTTTTGCCAGCTTTAATCTCCAAATTCCAAACCGCGGGCTTGAGAAAATCTAAATTTAAATCCTCCGTATCATCGGTTATGGGAGGATAAGTAAAGTGAGTATTTTCCACTTCAATCGCTCCCACTAAATCATAGGAATGGGAAGTTCCATATACATGGATTTTCCCCTTCAACTCCAGGGAACAAGGAACCTCGGTCAGGAGACGACCAAAAAATGAACTCTGAGGTATTTTCAGAAAAGGTATTTTAAGGGGAATCCCATGAGGCTTCCTGTTCTCAAACACCACATCGAACTTATCTATCATCCAGCCAGCCAAAGTTATTTCTCCTTTGAGGTCTATTTCTCCTTTCTTTATCTTGCCATTAATCCGGTTGATAACTATATTACTATCTTTAACTGAGATATCGCAGGTCAAATCATCTAGCCTCTTAAATATCTCCCTGCCGTAGAGAGTAGCTTCTTTGACACGAAAATATCCATTTATAAGAGGCTCCTCTCGTGTCCCGGTAATATGAAGGAATGCTTCCATTTGCCCTTTGGTATCACTTATTTCCCTGGTCAGAACACGTAACATACCCGCCCTGCTATCAAACATTTGTAAAGAAAACTCTATTTCTCTACCATTTTTTTCCTCCTGGGGATAAGGAATAGTTCCCCAACATTTAATCGCATATTCTTCTTTCTTATTTATTGTCAATTTCCTTAGACTTATACTATCACCATTTGCCTTGATGAGAGCGTGGAAATCGTCAAATAGAAGATTTCCTATCGAGCCATTAGCGACATCTATTTCTCCTTCCATCTGCAAAGAGTCATAGAATTTTTTCTTTTTTCCCTCTATTGAAGTCCGGCTGAGCTTGAGGTCAAAACCACTATTTCCTGTGAGTGGAATTCTCACATTCAGGAGTTCTCCTATGAGACTGGCAGCAATTTTCCCCTTTTTTCCCTGGACAGTTAGGTCGATTGGTCCAGAAAGGTCAGCATTCCCATTAATAGTTACCAGTCTATCTTTGCCTTGAAAAAATTCAAGTATCTTTACATTGAAACTATCCACACGTTCGAAGTCTATCTCTCCCAACACCTGAAAAGTTTCTTTAGCCAGCGGCAGGAAAAATAGCTTTCTATTTCGATAAGAAAGCCTTAACTTTGCGGTTTCAAAATTGTGACGATTCACCCACAGGTCCCTGGTGGTGAGCATCACTTCCAGGACAGGGGAGTTTGTGGAGAAATTGGCAGTTCCTTTTAATTCAGCACTACCAAAAATAGACATCTTTGCAAAATTTATGTTGCGAAATTCACTAAGGAACGAAAAATCAACCAACTTCCTGGATAAGGAAAATCCCACTCTGCCTTCCCGAGCAAGCCAGAGGAGACTCTTTCCAAAACCTGCCGAAAAAGAATCGAACACTAATTCTATCCTTTCGCCTTCCTCTCCAAGGACCTTCTCCACCCTAAAGTCTGTCTTAACGGTATCCACATGAAAACTATTTATTCCACTATTTTCCGATTCTAATTCCACTTTTAAGCGAGGGCGAGCGAAAGTGCCACGGAGCTTGAGATTTCCGTTAACCTCCCCAAAAGTATTCAAATTTCTTTCATAAAATAAACTTTGCACTTTACTTAACTGGAGGTATTCCAAGGCAACATTAATTTCCAGAGGCTCAAGTTTGTTGAAATCTATCTTACCCTTAGCCAAAACTCTGCCCCGGGGAGCAAATTTCAGTTCTGCCGATTCTAAGTTAATTTCTTTTCCATTATAATTAAATGTTGACTTAAACAGGAAATTTGTAGTAGAAAAGACTCCCTGTTCGATGTCTACATAGCCATTAATTTGAGGATTTTCCAAAAGGCCTTTAAAAACTATCTTACTATGTAAACTTCCTCTAATCTTATCAACCAAAGTTTTCTCTCCCTCAGTTCCAAATATCAAACGGAGAAAATGGGGAACTTTCACGGTATCCACTTCTATGCCACCGCTTATGGTCTTCTGTTTACCTGCCTCAATCGTGAACTCACCTTTCAAATCATTCCCACAATGGAAAGAAGAAAGATGGGCAAGTTTTTTATTCAGAGACAGGTGCGCACCGATTGGTTCTAACGGTTCTCCGTTATATTTAAAATCTTTACCGGAAAAGGAACCACGAATTCGCCAGTCCTTTTTCCAGGCCAATTTCCCTCTAAAATTGAGGCTGCCGCTGACTCTATTCTCCCTTAATCTTCTTCCAGATATAGCCGTCTTTTTAGAATTTGCATCTGCTTTAACCTGTTCCCAAAAAGAAAAATTTACTGGATAATTTCGCCATTCAGTATCTATATTTATTGTATTCTGCTTACCCTTTCTCATTCCCGCCTGGGCAGAACCTGTTACCTCCCCCGTCCCCCGGGAAAAGCGAAATTTATCTACACTCAGTGCCTGCTCGGTTATGTTAAATGCGAAAGCTAATTCGTCAAAAGAGACCCGGCCAACCCTGGGCTGGACGATGGAAACTGCTCCTTTAGCTTTAACATTCTCCCACCAGGAGTCACTCAAGGAGAGGTTGGAAAAACCGATTTTGCCCCGAAGAGTACCTGCTATTTCTCTCATCTTGCCAGCCTTGCCAGAAAATAGAGTGGAGATTAACTTCAAGTCGCCATCTGTGGATTCTACGGAACCTCTTACCACGGGTATCTCTCCAGCGAAGTTGACAATTAAGTTTGCAGAGTAGACATTGTTAAGTTTAAAGGAGGTGACTCTCAAAATCTTCTCCCGGTAATTGACCCCAGAGTCAAATTTTATCTCTCCCTCCATTACTTTTAAACCAGTGGACCACAATTTTCCGGAAACCTCGGGAGATTCGATTGTTCCTCCAATTTTACCCAGGAAATTGACTCGCCCGGAAAATCTATCGGTTTGCCAGGTAAGCCAAGACAGATGTCCAGTTTCCACATAGGAGTTTACAACTGTTAACTGCAATTTCTTGTCCCCAAGAAGTCCAATCTCACCAGTCAAAGCTATCCGCACGCGCTCGGGGGCAGAAATCTCTAATCGGGAAATCCTTATATCCTTCCTGCCCAACAAGAGAGTAGTATTTAACTTATAGTTATCCTCGCTAGTATTGGCTTCTATTTCCAGTTCTCTGTTTGCATAATTGAAAATTCCTGAGACAGACCCTAAATTGGTTCCTAAAAATTTCACTTCTGTTAAGTTTATCTCTCCGTTAGCCTGTAATTCCAAGGGTTTACCGAAAATATCACCGGAAAGAGAACCTTTGCCCTTTGCCTTATCTGACCAATATGGCGAAAGGAGATTTCCCATATCGATACTACGCAAAACAAAATCTAAATCCACATAGGGTCTATCAATATCTATCTTCCCAGAAAAAACCAGAGTTCCTTCATAAATTCTACCCTGCAGGTTTATTATTCTTACTATCCTGTCTTGATAGATAAATTGACCCTGGAATTCCTCAACTGGCAGACCTCTTATCTTACCCTGGGGAAGAAGGAACCAGCCTTTTAACTTAGGACTGGATAAACTTCCCGATATATCTACAGATACTTTCGCTAAACCGTCTAAAGGAAGGATTCTTTTCAACTCATCGATTTTGACAATTTCCGGAAGGCGAGAAAGTCCGAAATTGGCTGAAAGGTTAACTCCCAGAGCGGGCTGGGAAAGGTATCGCTCCAGTCCACCGCTAAGTTTGATTTCCGCTCCTCCATATTGCAGAAATATTTCCTGACTACCAATTCTGTGATTGTCAAAAGCGACCCTTCCTCTGATGTTTTTCACTGTGTGAGATAACCACCGGCAGGATACTTTCGCAAGGGCCAATTCGCCAGAAAAGGAGAGAATTTGGGAAAAATCCTTAAACCTTTTTTGCTCCCCACTCATAGATGTCGCTATACCAATAATGCTGTTATAATTTTCCTCATTGAGAGTTGTGTTCAAATCTAGAGAGAGATTTCCTTTGCCCGTTAATATTCTAAAGTCTGGACTGGACAGAAAGAAGTTACTCAAATTTGCCAGGTCTAAATTGAAAATATTTAAATTAATGCTTAATTCCTTTTTCTCCTTAGAATATGTGCCTTTCAATCTTATCTTATCATTCCTGCTCTGATTACTTCTGCCGGAAAAATTAAAATGGATTTGTGAACGTAACTTTGGGTCACGCTGGGACCTTTCTTGCCAGGATAATCGGTAGATTCTATCTTTTGTAGTGAGACTACCAGAAACATCTTCTATTTCAATCTTTCTAACTTTTCCTTCCACATCTTCAATTGTAACCTTTCCGCCCACAATTACAATATGGGGAAGTGTAGGAAGAGCCGATCCTTTCCGGAACGTTACGGGAAGCACGAAATTCCACTTACCCATGCGATTAGTCAACAGAAGATGGGGAGATTTGAGAACAATCTTTCTTATACCCTTTTCCAGATTTCGTTTCCTGAACAAAATAAGAAGGGGATTATAATTAATGGTAACTTTCTCACAGACTAAAACTGCCCCCTCTGACACTCTCCTCTCACCGGCTATGGCAACATTCTGTAAGGTAATGCGATTAACAATATTCGTGCTAATTTTACCCACAGTAACTTCTTTATGGAAAGCTTTTTTTAGCTCAACTTCCACATAAGTTTTCATTATTCTGGACAAAGTCCTTGTGGTCCTGGCTAAGTATAAAAATCCCAGAGCCACAATGAGAAGACCAATAAAAACAATAGTTGTTCTCAAAATTCCCTTTTTCATTCGTTCTCCATAATTTAGTTATTATATTCCTTTCAGCCTCAAATTGCAAGCAAAAAATGGGATACACTCTGGAAAGAGAAGACGGGAATTCTTCAAAAAGGCAGGTTTTTATGGAAGAAAAACCCCCGATAGGATCGGAGGAATATGCTGACACGCAGTGTCATTGCGAAGAGCCCCGCACAACAAATGTGCGGGACGACCGAAGTCCCGATTCATCGGGACCACGCCCCTTCGGGACTCGTCCCGATTTTCAATCGGGAACATCTGTTAAGAGCTGGAAAGTTTAAATGCTATTTTGCCGTCTTGAACATCGGCAGTGATCTTTGCCTGGGGCTTTATTTTCTTAGCTAAGATTTCTTGAGCCAGGGGATCCTCAAGGTATCTCTGAATTGCTCTCCTGAGAGGACGTGCACCAAACTGGGGGTCAAAGCCCTTTTCCACAAGAAAGTCTTTAGCCCCATCAGTAACTTTAAGAGTGAGCTCTTGCTCCGATAATCTCTGAGTTACTTTTTCAAGCATTAAATCGACAATACTTCTCACATCTTCTTTGCTCAGTGGATGAAAAACTATAGCTTCATCTATTCGATTCAGAAATTCCGGACGAAAGACTTTCTTCATCTCATCCAGAATTTTCTTCTTCATACCCTTGTAACTCTGTTCCACTTCCTGAGTAGTCAAAAATCCCAGGGTCTTACCCCCGGTTATCTCTCTGGCTCCAATATTCGAAGTCATAATGATTACAGTATTCTTAAAATCTACCTTATGCCCCAGGCTATCGGTTAACTGCCCGGAATCGAAAATTTGCAGTAATATGTTGAACACATCCGGATGAGCTTTCTCAATCTCATCCAAAAGTACTACCGAATAGGGCTTCCTGCGAACCTTTTCCGTAAGCTGACCACCTTCCTCATAACCCACATATCCTGGAGGAGCCCCGACAAGCCTGGAAACATTGAACTTCTCCATATACTCGGACATATCCAACCTCACCATCGATTCTTCATCACCAAACATAAACTCAGCCAAGGCTCTGGCCAATTCAGTCTTTCCTACCCCAGTGGGCCCGAGGAAGATGAACGAACCAGTGGGACGAGCAATATCTTTCAATCCTGTTCGAGAACGACGCACTGCTTGAGAAATAACCTTTATTGCCTCGTCCTGAGCAATAACTCGTTTGTGTAAAGCTTCTTCCATGTGTATGAGTTTTTCTGTTTCCTTTTCAGTTAACTTAACCACAGGAATCCCCGTCCATTCAGAGACAATGTGAGCAATATCTTCTTCGGTTACCGTCCCCTCCATTTTATTCTTTCTCTGCTGCCAGGACTTTTTTGTCTGTTGCAATTCCTGTTCAATCTTTTTCTCTTCATCACGCAACCTGGCAGCTTTTTCAAACTCCTGGGAAGCAATGGCTGCCTTCTTCTCCTTATTTACAGATTCTAATTTTCTCTCAATTTCTTTTAAGTCGGGAGGTTTTGTGGTAGTCTGAAGCCTTACTCGTGAGCCAGCCTCATCAATTAAATCGATTGCCTTGTCTGGCAGAAAGCGATTGGAAATGAACCTTTGAGATAATGTAGCCGCAGCATGGAGAGATTCGTCAGTTATCTTAACTCTATGGTGTGCTTCGTATCTATCCCTTAACCCTTTCAAAATGTCAATGGTCTCTTCCACCGTGGGAGGGTCGATGGTCACCGGTTGAAAACGTCTTGCCAGAGCAGCGTCGTGCTCGATGTGTTTACGATACTCATCCAGAGTAGTAGCGCCGATACATTGCAATTCTCCTCTTGACAGTGCTGGTTTCAACATATTGGAGGCATCTATTGCCCCTTCAGCAGCCCCTGCCCCCACCACCGTATGAAGTTCATCAATGAACAGAATTACGTTGCCCTCAGAGCGGCGAATCTCATCTATTATTTGCTTTAGTCTCTGTTCAAATTCGCCCCGGTATTTAGTGCCGGCTACAACTCCAGCCAAATCGAGAATCAATACTCTCTTATTCAATAGAATTTCCGGCACGTTCTTGTCAGAGATTTTCTGTGCCAGTCCCTCAACGATAGCAGTTTTACCCACGCCGGGATCGCCAATCATCACTGGATTATTTTTGGTACGCCTACAAAGTATCTGGATTAACCTCTGGATCTCCGTCCCCCTGCCAATTACTGGATCGAGCTTCCCTTCACTGGCCAATATCGTTAAATCCCGTCCATAAGCATCCAGTGTAGGAGTCTTGGTTCTCCTCTTCTCTTTACCGGGCACTCCATGAGGAGTAGTTTCACCCAGGAGGTTTACAATTTGCCCTCTTACCAATTCTAAGCTTGCTCCCAGACCCTCTAAAACCTTAGCTGCCACCCCTTCTTCTTCCCGGATTAGCCCTAAAAGTAGATGTTCTGTTCCCACATAATTGTGACCCATATCCTGTGCTTCCTGGACAGCCAATTCCAGAACCTTTTTTGCCCTGGGGGTAAAAGGCACCTCTCCTCCCAGGAGAATGTTGTCTCCAGTTCCTACCATCTTTTCCACTTCTCTTCTCACCTTTTTCAAATCGATCCCCAAATCCTGTAGCACCTGTGCAGCAACACCTTCTCCCAAGGCTATTAGTCCTAAAAGGATATGTTCAGTGCCCAGATAATCGTGATTCAGTCCCTTTGCCTCCCGCTGGGCCAAGAGAATAGCTTTCTGCGCCCTTTGAGTAAATCTATTTAACATTTAATTTACCTCCTCTTATCTATTTTCTCTCCAAAAAGGTGACAGGCACCTTTTTCCCAGGGTGAGGGAGATTATTTTCCACTTTTCAATCTTTCTCTAATCATCTCCGCACGGATGAAATCCCGTTTAGATGGCACGAGCTCCTTACCCACCGACTCCTGTAAATGAGCCGGTTGAGTCAAGATAGTGAGTTCATTCAATATATCCAATTTAGTATCTAAGCCCAGGTCAAAATATATGCTCAATCTCACTTTTGATAGAAACTCCATCGTCTCCGCAAAACTTATCTGCCGGGCATTAACCAGGACTCCATAAGCACGATAGACCACATCCATTACCTTTTCTTTACTTTCTTTAAACAGAGTCTTTCTTCCTTTGATTTCG
>JABUBO010000199.1_pt1 | contig 18245 bp, 34 predicted proteins | sample 7240361 | NCBI WGS metagenome assembly JABUBO01 (sample SAMN07256346, study PRJNA390944) | subsurface metagenome | isolation source: Methane hydrate marine sediment | place: Pacific Ocean: Eastern North Pacific, ODP site
TCTTGTGCGCTCAGGGTGTCGCAGTAGCATCCTTTTCATTTTCCCTCAACTCCCACGGCGAAGGAGGAACGATACAACCAAGTGCCGGTCTATCCTAGTTAGTTGGTGACCAATAATTTCCCAACCTGGCATAGCTTTCGTGACGTCTTGCAGAAGTGCGGCTAAACCCATCGTGACGTCTTTGGCAACCTGATCACCTGTTAGCTCTGAAATATCCGGCTTGAGTTCAAAAGGTCTAATCACAATACTGTATTCGGCCATTTCACTCCTTAATTATGATGTTGCGCTCTACCATAGTATCAACTGAGCCTAATGGGTTACCTATCTCTACAATCAGTTTCCACGTGCCAAGCTCAATCGGCTCTCCCTCAGCCGATGCAGGTATAGACCCATACCACCAGACCTCATGGTTCTCATCCGGCTCTGCTATTCCAATTACGACACAGGGTATCAAACCCCTCTCTGGCATCAGATACAAGCTATAGTAAGGGTCCAACCAGATTGACTCGTATTCGCCGATATCTATTACTTCCTGCTCAAGCTGAGCCCAGAACTCATCGCTCCCTGTCCTTATCCTCACTGTTATATACTCTCCGATATGAGCTTCAGTCGGCCAGTCGAGAAGCGTTATTTGGGCACGTATGTATGACTCCGTCAGGATTTCTGGATACCCGGGGGTAGAGCTGGTTTCTGGCGGTGCTGGTGTAAGTGGTGGTGCTGGAGCAGGTGCCGGGGGAGTTGGTTCGGGCATTGGTTCGGCTACCGGCGGACTGATGGTAACGCAACCACCTAGCCCCATCGCCACAGCTAGAATGAGACTGACAATAATTATGGCTACCTTATTCATTCAGTCTTTTCTCCTTTATTTCGGCCAGGAACTCAGCGAACCGAAGCACCAACCGGAGCTTGTCAATTGACAGCCCCGGCAAAATTGCCAGCAGCATCGCCAGGCTAAAGTTGCCATACTTGTCTACAAGTGCCATACCTCACCCCCTTCATTTAATTCTTGAGGCGTGCTACAATAAAACAGGTGGGTTGAGGTATGCACGGCCTCAGAACCTCCTTGCTCAGGCCGCCGATTACTCGGCGGCTTGTTCTTTTTTCTTATTAAGCCTCTCGACCTCGCTCTTTGGGATAAATAAAATACCGCCGAGCTTGATACCGATGATTTTACCGGCATCTGCCCAGCGGTAAATGGTAGACCTGGGTCGCTCCAGTTCGTGGGCGGCCTGAGCCACCGATAATAAATCACTTGTCGCAACCTTAATTTCCATATGCGACAAGATTACCACAACCTATGCGGTTTGTCAAGAGGCTTCTGACACAATCTCTAACAATCTCCAAAGGAATCAGGGGAAGTTTTTGGTGGGGACTGCCCTCACCAGGTCTTAAAATCGCCCGTTTTCTAACTGGGCAAAGCTGGGGCTGAAAAAGGGCAAAAAAGAGAGGCGAAGCCTCTCTTAAGTAACCCTATCCCCTTTATCCCCTTCCCCTTAATAAGGGGAAGATTATTTATTAACCTCACCCCCTTTATCCCCCTCTCCATGATATGGATATATATTCCTATCATGAGGGAAGATATTAAAAAAGAGGGGCGAAGCCCCTTCACTTCTCCTTATCAAGGGGAAAGGGATATCCCCGGTTAAACTTCCCCTTACAAAACGTGCTGTAGTCAAGATCTGGGCGTTTTCTGGGGTGGTCAATGGTTTCCCTACCTACCCCCTCTCCTTTGAATGAAGGAGAGGGGGACTTGCTCAGTGCTCCTCTATCCATCGAACAAGGTCTTTTATTAAGAAGACCCGTTTTCTCCCAATTTTGTGGGATGGAAGCCCCTGCTTCATAAGCCGATATAATGTCTCATGGCTAATATTGAGAAACTCCTGCGTCTCCTGGAAGGTATAGAATATTCGCTCAATCTGTCTTCGTTCCTGTGTCATTGATAGTATTTCCTAGACCTAAAGAATAAAAATTGGGTTAATATTAGCAACTAGAGTGGTTGTAAGGCAAATATAGTGTTAGTTGGCTATTGTGTGACTCTGTTAGTTATTACTAGATACCCCTTGACAAAGTGGGCTAAAGTGTGGTAATATGCTCAACTGGGAAGTATTAAATGTCGAGAATAAATGTCTATCTCTCTGAGGAGACTAAGAACCGGTTAGCCGAGTATCGGCACCGGGTATGGGGCAACCACCATTCACTATCGGCGATAATTCAAAGGGCAATTAAGGAATTTCTTGATAGAGAAGATGCCAGAGCTGAGGAGGGAAAAGGCAGCGAGAAGAAAGGGTGAGGACAGGTAGTGGGTAAGCGTTTTCATTGTAAAGTAATCCTAAGAAAAATAAGCGAAGGGCTCGAGAACCCAAAGTATGGGTGCATTTCTGAGCCCTTTATCTTTTTAAGGCAGGAGAGATATGAAACTAGAGTGTAGGCGGGCATCAGCCCGGCCCCGCTAGATATGCGGGGGATTTTTTCATTTTTCTCTCCTTTCTTTAGGAGCCCCGGTGCTGGAGGGTGTCACCAGCACCGGGGGAAATTCACGTCAAGAAATCTTGTGGATAGGAGGTGATGCCTATGAGAGAAGGTATTTAAGGACTTCTTGGGTAGAAAAAAATTATTGAGGAGGAAACATGAAAAAGATTTTCATACCGTTACTAACAGCGGTGATTGTGGTTAGTATAATCTTTGCTGGGTGTGTCCCAGCGGTAGAACCGGCACCACCAGTAACACCACCAGTGACGCCACCACCAGTAACGCCACCAGGGGCGCCAGTAATACCACCGCCAGTGACACCACCGGTAACGCCACCACCAGTAGTGCCACCAGGAGTGGCGGTAACAGCAACGATACCAGAGCTTGCGAGGGAATTCCTAGAAGCGGAGTCGCCGCACCTCTACTTGGGGCCGGACATGATTGACATAGATGCGGTAATGGATTTCCTGGACGTCGTCAGCAAGCCCGCCGTACCACCTGCCGTAATTCCTCACAAGCTCTACCGCATAGCCTTGATCTTTCCCGGCCTAGACCTCTCAGATGCCTGGTTTTGCGCATGGTATGCGTTCGAGCAACGCATGAATGAGCTCGGCATCCTGTATGAGGTCACTAGCATGGGAGTAGCCCACGACGATCACGTACTGCAGGCTGCTCACATTGAGACCGCCATAGCACTCGAATACGATTATGTGCTCATCGGCCCCACCGAGCTAATGATCCAGGCGGCAGGTATCCAGAGGATGATTGAGGCGGGAATCAATGTGATTATCTGGAACTACACGGACCCGATCAGGGCCTGGGGGACTGAGAGGTATCCCGACGGTCTGCAGCCGCTTGCATATGTAGGGTTCGGCGACGTTGTTGGCGGTGTAATAAACGGCGAGTACGCCCTGACTCGCCTAGAACCGGGCTCCCAAGTAGCGCTTATGCACGGGGTTCCCGGCATGCTGACCCAATGTAGGATCGGCGTTGGCGCGGCCATGATGGAGGCAGCGGGTCATGAGATAGTTTACGTGCACTACGCCGACTATATCAAGGAGAAGGCATATGAGGCCACAAAAGCCTTGGTCGCTGCCTACCCAGATGTTGACCTCATCTACAACGCCAGCACGGCAATGAGCTACGGGATTTGCGCGGCGCTCACCGAGATGGGAATCCCGAATGAACAAATCATGGTGACCGCATATGGTGGTGGCTGGGGTGAGCAAAAGCTCATGTGGGACGGCGAACTGAACTGGACCATTTTGAGAATGCAGGATGACTGGGGAGTTGCCCCGGCAGAGATCATCAAGTATGACATTGAGGGTCGGCGCGACGAGATTCCTCTCGTCGTCATGGGCGGAGTAATATTAATCCATGACGGAATGACCCCGGGAGAGGTCGGCGAGATGATGAAGTACGCGTACCGCTACACGGGAGTGATCGAATACTAGGACGGTTGGTTGGGGCGTGGGTGCACGTAAGTGCACCCACGCCCGCTGAGTTATCTGAAAAGGAGGTTGTAGGATGGACGAAACATGCCCGCTAATTGAGATGAAGGGCATCGTCAAGAACTTCGGGGGGCTCAGGGCTCTGGATCATGTCGACCTGAAACTGTGGCCGGGTGAGTGTCTGGCGCTCGTAGGAGAGAACGGCGCGGGGAAATCCACACTTATCAAGGTGCTGAGCGGGATACACAGGGCTGACGAGGGACGTATCCTGATGGATGGCAACGAGGTTACCATACACAGCCGGCGGGAGGCTAAGGCACTGGGGATCGAGGCGGTGTACCAGGAGCTTGCCCTCGTCGATACGCTTGATGCAGCCAGCAATGTCTTTCTGGGTGGTGAGCTCAGCCACCCGATCCTGGGCAGATACTTCCACATACTCGACAACCGGAAAATGTACCAGGAGGCTCAGAATGTTCTGAAGGAACGCCTTGGAATCGACCTGGAGGGAAGAAAAGACCCGGTTTTTAACCTCTCCGGTGGCCAGAGGCAGTCGGTAGCTATCGCCAGAGCCATCTACTGGAAGGCCAAGGTGTTGATCATGGATGAGCCTACATCCTCCCTTGGGGTAGAGGAGGCAGCGAAGACTTTCGACCTTGTCCACAAGGCGACGGCAGCGGGAGTTGCTGTGATATGGATAAGCCACAACCTGGAGCACATTTTCGCCGTCGCCGACAGGATACTTGTGCTTCGGGGCGGTAAGTGCGTCAGTGTGCGAAAGCGCGACGAGACCACAAAGACCGAGATAGTTGGACTGATTGTCGGCGAGGTTGTAGAGGTTGCCTAAAGCAACGCACAACCGCTCGGGACAAAAGGAGAGGAACACACACGTTGCATTTCTTTAGATCACTATTTCGGGATGCGGCCACTCGGGAGATGGAGATGTTAAAAAAGGGGGGGCGCAGTCGCCTGTCCCGATACATTGACATACTCGGACCCTGGTTGGGAATCATCTTGTTTGCCATCGTGATGACTTCGCTGAGGCCGGTTTTCCTTACGCCGGCAAACATTACCAATGTCCTTGTAGATGCCGCAGCCTACATCGTAGTTGCTGTCGGCATGACATTCGTCATAACTGGCGCTGGAATCGACCTCTCGGTTGGGTCAATACTGGCCTTGTCCGGCATCGCCATGACGTGGCTGATAAAGTACACTCCGATAGACCCGATGCTGGCGATAGTCGTTTGTCTTGCCGTAGGTGCTTCGCTTGGTCTGGTGAACGGGTTGCTAATTACCAAGCTCAAGATGCCGGACATCGTCGCCACCCTGGCCACGGCGATATCGTATAGAGGCCTCGCTCTGGTTATAGTGGGCGGCCGTGTTCTGTTCAGCTTTCCTCCGGCCCTACGCTACCTCGGGGTGACGAGGTTAGGGGCTATCGTGCCTGTCTGCATCATTATGGCTATCTTGGTGGTGGTGGCAATCGGCGGGAATCGCACGGCTGCGATACACGCCGGGATACCCGTTGACAGGTACAAGATATACACCTACATCTTCTCGGGGTTAATGGCTGCGCTTGCGGGGGTCATGATTATAGGAAGGCTCGACTCCTATCACGCCACCTTCGGTGCGGGAATGGAGTTTCACACGATAGCAGCGGTCATCATCGGCGGCACCGCCCTGTTCGGTGGGGCCGGGCGGCTGTGGGGCTCCCTGGCCGGTGCGCTATTGATCGCCATGGTCATCAATGGGTTGGTGGCTTTCGGAGTTAATTTCTACTGGCAGCAAATCGCGATTGGCATAGTGCTAATGTTGGCGGTTGCGCTCTACACCGTCACCGGCCTCAGGCAGTTGCGTGGAGTAGGGGGTGGAGGGTGAGCCGCAAGTCGTCATCGGGGTTGATCTCGGACGACAGACATCAAGACAGGAATATTCGATTCAACTCTGGACAGAAGGAGAAGACACATGTTCCATCTGTTTAGAACAGTATTTCGGGATGCAGCCGCTCGGGAGATGGAGATGTTAAAAAGGGGGGGGCGCAGTCGCCTGCTCCGATACATTGACATACTCGGTCCCTGGGTGGGAGTCATCTTGTTTGCCATCGTGGTGGCTTTGCAGACCCCGGCTTTCCTTTCGCTGCCAAACATTACCAGTGTCATTATGACTGCCTCAAGCTACATCATACTTGCTATCGGCATGACATTCGTCATAACTGGCGCTGGAATCGACCTCTCGATTGGGTCAATACTGGCCTTGTCCGGCGCCGCCATGACGGTGCTGATGAAGCACACTCCGATAAATCCGATACTGGCGATAGTCGTTTGTCTTGCCGTAGGTGCTTCGCTTGGTCTGGTGAACGGGTTGCTAATTACCAAGCTCAAGATGCCGGACTTCGTCGCCACTCTGGCCACGATGTTAGTGTATAGGGGCATCACTCTGCTTATCATCGGCGGCCGTGTTCTGTACGGCTTTCCCAAGTCGATGATCTACCTCGGGCAGGCGAGGTGGGGGGCTGTGCCTGTCTGCATCATTGTGGCTCTCTTGGTGGTGGTCGTGGCCGACTTCCTGTTGTACAAGCGTACCAGGTTTGGCAGGTACACCGTGGCAATCGGCGGGAATCGCACGGCTGCGATACACGCCGGGATACCCGTTGACAGGTACAAGATATACACCTACATCTTCTCGGGGTTCATGGCTGCGCTTGCGGGGGTCGTGCTTATAGGAAGGCTCGACTCCTATGTCGCCGTCGATGGTGCGTACATGCTGCTGCCCACGATAGCAGCAGTCGTCATGGGCGGCACCGCCCTGTATGGTGGGGTCGGGCGGCTGTGGGGCTCCCTGGGCGGTGCGCTATTGCTCGCCATGGTCATCAATGGGATGGTGCTCCTCGGACTTGGATTCTTCTGGCAGCAGGTCGCCGTGGGCGTAGTGATAGTCTTGGCGATTATGGTCTACACCGTCACCGGCCTCAGGCAGTCGCGTGGAGTAGGGGGTGGAGGGTGAGCCGCAAGCACTTTGGATGTAACTGAACTTTCGGTTGTCTTATTATCGAAGAAAAGGGGAACCTCCTCCTAGCCACATATGTGGAGTTCATTTTCCTGAGCCATAGGATAAAAATACAAAGGAGATGATGTTGGTATGTCACTAGATATTGTAGCTCTACCTTCCCCAAATCACATAGGTGTTGTGGTGAAAGACGTAGACAAGACTATTAAATTCCTCTCCTCAATGTGTGGCCTTGGGCCCTGGACAACCTTTGACTATACAGCTCACAAGGAAGATATGATAGTAGGTGAGCCATTTGCACTAAAGATTACGTTTACTAAGTTAGGGCCGACAGTATTGGAGCTTCTTGAGCCGGTAGAGGGGAGGTCAGTCTGGGCTCAGTTTATCGAAACTAATGGCGAAGGGATACATCATATAGCCTTTAGCGTCTCAAACTGGGATGAGATGGTGTCAAAATTACAAGAGCGGGGAGGCAAGATGTTAGTATGTGCTTTATCCTCCGAGGGAAAGCGCTGGTGCTATTTTGACACCAAGCCCGGGGGTATTGTTCTTGAGCTCATGGATAATTTTGGACTTTAAGGAGGAATCTTAACTGGTGAGCAAAAGGAGCAGTTTAATTGAATTGGCGATGGAGCAGAAGGAGGATAAAAAAAGCTATGGCAATAGAACAAGAAAAACTAATAGATATGTATAGGGTGATGGTGCGGATTAGAACCTTTGAGGATAGGGTTCGAAAAGAATTTGCCGCCGGGAATATTCCCGGTTTTGTTCATTCGTACTGTGGCGAAGAGGCGATAGCTACCGGTGCCTGCGCAAATCTGGGAGCTGACGACTATATCACAAGCACTCATCGTGGGCATGGGCATCTCATTGCCAAAGGTGGGAAAACAGACCGGATGATGGCTGAACTATTTGGTAAGAAGACGGGCTATAACAAGGGGAAGGGGGGCTCTATGCACATCGCCGATACGGACATAGGCATATTAGGAGCTAATGGCATTGTAGCCGCTGGAATACCAATTGCTGGAGGGGCTGCTCTTTCAGCCAAAATGAGGGGAACAGACCAGGTTGTTCTCTGTTTTTTCGGTGATGGCGCATGTAATACCACTAGATTCCACGAGGGGGTAAATCTGGCTTCAATCTGGAAGCTTCCCATAGTCTACGTCATTGAAAACAATATGTATGCTGAGGCTACTCCCGTCACCTGCGCTATGAACATACCTAACATTGCTGATAGGGCGGCTGCATACGGTATTCCGGGCGTAACCGTTGATGGCAATGATGTGCAAGCGGTATATGAGGCAGTTGGTGAAGCGGTTGCCAGAGCAAGAAAGGGCGAAGGTCCTACCCTTGTAGAGTGTAAAACCTGCCGATATTATGGGCACTTTGAGGGAGATATGCAGACCTACCGGACTAAAGAAGAGCTTGACGAGTGCCATAAGAGGGACCCCATCCCGAGATTTAGGAAAAAACTTGTTGAAATGGGGGTGTTGACAGAAAGGGGAGCAGATAAAATTAACCAGGAAATACTAAAGGAATTAGATGATGCGGTGAAGTTTGCTGAGGAAAGCCCCTTTCCAGAACCTGAGGAAGCCTTGGAGGATGTCTATGCTTAAGGAGGTAAGAATGAAAGAAGTAACCTTTATTCAGGCCATAAATGAAGCCGTTGATGAAGAAATGAAAAGAGACCCAAGTGTGTTTATTATCGGTGAAGATGTAGGAAAGTATTGGGGGGCTCCTAATGGTGAGTTCATGGGTTTATTTGATAAGTATGGGCCTGAAAGGGTAAAGGATACACCAATCTCGGAGACGGCAATCCTAGGGGGTGCTATAGGTGCGGCAGCCACCGGGATGAGGCCGATTGCACATATAATGTTTATTGACTTTTTGGGTGTATGTGGAGATGAGCTTATAAATCAGCTAACCCAAATGAGATACATGTTTGGGGGGAAGATAAAATTGCCGGTGACCATTATGTCCTATAGCGGCGCTGGCATAGGTACTGCTGCTCAGCACTCTAAGAGCCTTTACGGATGGTTAATGAGTATCCCAGCGCTTAAGATTGTAGCCCCTTCAACCCCCTACGATGCTAAGGGCTTGCTTAAGTCAGCCATCAGAGAAGATAATCCTGTGATATTTCTTGAACATAAGATGCTAATATTTGGTGGCATAAAAAGCGAGATACCGGAAGAGGAGTACACTATACCTTTGGGAAAGGGGGATATCAAGAGAGAAGGTAGCGATGTTACTGTTGTGGCAATAGCGTTTATGGTTCACCGAGCCCTTGCTGCTGCCGACAAGCTTCAGGAAAAAGGCATAAGTATAGAGGTTGTTGACCCCCGAAGCCTGGTGCCCCTTGATAAGCAGGCTATCATTGACTCGGTCAAAAAGACAGGTAGGCTGGTGATTATGGACGAGGAACCCAAGACCGGGAGTGCGGCGGGTGAAATCTCGGCTATAGTAGCTGAGGAAGCTTTTGACCATCTTGATGCACCAATAAGAAGAGTCTGCGCTCCTGATACGCCTATCCCCTTCAGTCCAGTTCTGGAGAAAGCGTGGATGCCAGATGAGGAGGACTTAATCAAGGCTGTAACTGAGATTATGTAGTTAGATTTGGACTATGCTCCAAAAGAGTAGTGTGGTAGTTTATCTATTTCTTCATGAAGGGCGAATGAGTAATGCTGGCAGGGCACTCGGGAAATCCAGGCAGGGCTTTTCACCCAGCCTCCCCCGTCCCGTGTGGCGCCTGGACTGTAATCGGGGTCAGTGCCCTGCTAGGCTAGGTAATGCAAGTCAAGCGTTTTGCTAGGGGCGGCAGGAGATTAAAGTGGCTAGAAAACGGTTGATAGTGAATGTGTCAGCGGAAACTAAGAGTTTCTTGGATTCGATAAAGCGCCCTGGTCAGAGTTACGACGATCTGATTCAGGAGCTAGTCAAGTTTTGGAAAAGACCCTGGCCAGCTTCCTGTACCTTGGTGAGCACAAAAAAGGGGGGACAGAATGGAAAAAGCTCTTAGAGACCGCCTACTAAAATTCGAGGACGAGCTGAACTTGAGTGGTGGTGACATCGGCCCCGAGGACTTAAAAGAAGCCACCCTTTTCACACTCAAAGCCCTCGGTGCTCACCTAAAAGAAAAGAAGGGCTACGCCACCTATGAAATCGATACCATTGACCAAGCCATAGTCATAGTTGAACTAAACTTTGCGGAGTAAACCATGCTTGGCAGGGCAGGCACAGATGAGTAATGAACAATGTGTGCATCACTGGGTAGTAGACAAGTTCAATGTAGGCCGTTGCATCAAGTGCGGTGCGGTTAAGGATTTTGATGCCTTGATGAACGAAGACAAGAAGTTTACTCAGATACTTTATCCAGCTGGGGAGCATGGTGGTAAGAGGGGCAGGAAAAAGAAGCAAGCCATTTCTAAGCCCTAGGGATTAAGGTTAGGTAGATGACTGACTTGGTTATACGCAAGGTGAGAAGCGGGGGACTGCTGAAGCTGAAGCTGGTTCGGGTGGAGCGCAAGGCGACTAGCGATGGGGTGCTGAAGCTGGAGCGAGTTCAGGTCATTTGCCCTGCTTGCGGACAGCAAGTTGAAGCTATAGCCACGGATGGTCGGGTCAAAGGATACTGCGCAGTTGCTAAGCAGTACGTGGACTTTCCAGTTGACAGGCGTCGTGTTTGTAAACATATTACAGCCGAGACTAGGGATAAAATGTCTGCGGCGCATAGAGGTAGACATCCTACAGCTGAGACCAGGGCTAAAATATCTGCGGGGCTTACAAGATGGCACAATAAAAAAGGGGGCTCCAAGCTCAATAACTTGCCCCAGGGCGCTACCTTATAATAGCAGACGCACCAGAATTGAAATCCGAGCGGTTTTTGAGGTGGGTGAATGGTTTTCTACCTTCCCTTGGTAAGGGAAGTAAGAGGGGCGGCGCCCCTCTCCTTCAAAGAAGAGGGGGATAAAGGGGGTGAGGTCGATAAACATTCTTACCAAGAACGCTGTTAATTCTCCCAGGGAGAGGTTAAGCAGATTTTACCGCCGACTACTGGCCGCCTTATATATGTATCTATCCATCTATGCCGGCAGCGGCGGTCGCCTGGCGGGACCTGAGCTGCAGCACCCCGGAGTACCCGAAACTGCCTCAAAGTGATGCAGAGTGATGTAAACAGTCTCACCCTGGCCATTGTTTTTCAACGGTTTCCCCGTTGGCCACCATGGGCGCCAGCTCGAGCCAGGGGTTTTAGGGGGTATAAAACGTATAAACGACAAAAAAAGGGGTCCGGGGGATTCGAACCCCTGACCCCTTTTGGTAATGTCTATTAGTATATACTATTAGTAATATACTAGAAGTCAAATAGTGCTGGCTGCTCTGCCTTTCTCTTGGCTGCCTCTTCCTCTTTTTTCTGCCTTCTCTCAGCTCGCTCTCTATCCTGCCTCACTGTAGTCCTCTTCTGATAGAGCCACGCCTTGAGCCGATTGAGATCTCTCATCTGGCCATCATTTAGCGACTCCACCCGGATATCCTCGGGCATTGTAACCCCTGATTCCTTGGTGCGCCACTTCTCATAGACCTTGGTGGCGATGTAGAGGTAGATTTGGGTCCAGTCGTGGTCCATTGGCTGAGTAAGTGAAGCTGTGTTGAGATAGGCGCAGGCTTCGGCATCGGTACCGGTCATCTCCTCACCTTTGAGCGCCCTCATATTCATCACAAGTCTCTCCAGGGTAATAGAGGTCTTTAGCCACTCGGGAAGTGTGTCCCCCCAGCCCCCAGGAAAGACAATGATAGGGTCACAGAAGACACCCACTATGTCGGAGATGCCTTTCTCAACGGTAGGCTTATTCAACTGTCACCTCCTTGCTAGTTTCCTGAGCATAAAGACGGCAAACATTGAGCCGGTCAGCACGCCCCCGGCGACCTGCATACTAACCGAGCTTTGGGTGTATCCGAAGAAGTACAATACTAGCCCAATGAATGCGACGAAGAGCATCAGTTTGTATTTCATCTGTCTCACCTTCTTTCTTTGGTATTCCTGGGCATAGTTACCCTTTCAAGTGCCGGGCATTTTGGTTAGTCTTTGAGAGCGTAGCTAATAGCTGCCTTAACCACTTCAGTCCATCCTTCCCAAGCACCCTCTAGCCCCTTCTTGACTTTGTAGAGGATATCATCGGTTATTACCTCTTCAGGGATGCCCATCTCTTTGGCACAAGCTATAACATCCTCTCTGGTCAGTAGATAGACTACATCGTTAGCTCTAATCACTCTGCTCACCCCCTTTCTTCGCTTATTTTTGGGCATAGTTACCCCTTCAAAGAGAGGTATAATTACCCCTTCGCTTTTTCTTTGGCGTGGGCTAGGGCTCGGCTATCCAGCTCTAACCGCTGTATCTGTTCCACCATGTTCTTACCCCTGCGTAGGACGCTCTCCAGCTCCCCCAGTAGCTTGGCATACTTACGGGTTACTGGAGGCATCCGTCGCAGTGTTGACTTGCGAAGTGCCACAGCTCACCTCCTTCTATTTAGTAAAGAGGGGCCAGGCATCTACAGGCCCAGCCCCCCTTTCTCACCAGGGTTACCACTGAACGAACATGGGCATAATCATTACCAAAGGTGACGTGCTGTGTCGGAAGAGCACCGGATCCTGCGCACTCCTCACGCCAATGGACACCAATCCTTCCCTGCCCTTAAGGTAATTTAGAAGATAGTCCACGTTCACGGCTGTCCTTCCTGATTCCCCCTCGGTTTGCACCGAAACTTGTGCCTCGACGCTGCCTTTCTTTTCACTCTTGGCGGACACGGTCATAGCAGTCTCAGTCCAACTGAAGCGAACGATTCCTGACTCATCCTTGGCTACATCCTTGACGCGACGCACTGCTCTCTCAAGGTCGGAGGCAAAGAGCCGTATCTTGGTTGGTGTGTCCTCGGGGATTAGCTGTTTGACGTCTGGCGCTGTACCCTGGATGAGTTTGATTATCATAGTAACCCGACCGAAACGAGCTACCAGCTTTTGCCGTTCAGCCAACTTTTGTTGGTCTTCCAACGCAAGCGAAATCTGCCTCTTAGACATTACCTGGTTGACCAGGTTGTCTTGCAGAGGCACAGCAGGAGGAGCCTTATCCCAAAGGTCGCCGAGAACCCGGACGGCTCGGGCGGGGATAATCACCTGTTCTTCTGCAGGGAAAGACATAGGTAGGGTCTTATAGGCTAACTGGAAACCGTCTGCCCCGGCTACAATGAGGCTCTCGCCGAGCGAAAGGGTTACACCACCAAGCACGGGTTTCGCCGGGTCGGTGCTGCAGTAACCAACAACTGATTTTAGTGCTGCCAATAAGCTGTCTCCCTCAAGCTCTGCTTCTACCTTGGCCTTAACTTCTGGCACCACTGGGTATCCTTTCGGGTCTATGGCGTCATACGAGGCCTTACCACTGCCCCAGGACAGCTCAAGACTCTTCTTCGATTGCTCAATAGAAAGTAGCTCATGCCCTGGCACATATTTAAGGACCTCTAGGACCGAGTGATGGGGAATAAGGCACTCTCCTTCTGCCTCCGATAACTCGAGGATTAGCATAATCTCAAGGTCGGTAGCCACTGCCTGGCCATCCTTGAGGAGGGCGTTCTCGAGCACGGGCAAAGCAGTTTTCTTTGGAACAGCCGGTTGGAGGAGCTTTAAGGTTTCCCTTAGCCTGTCTACTCGCATCTGCATTTTCTCTCTCCTTTCCTCTTAGCGTTCCCACCCACTCACATAAATCGACCCCATTTCTTTATCAGAACATAGGCGGCTGGTTTTGAGGGGAGCGCTGTTGTCCAGCCCGGGTTGTCGGTGGAGACGGGGGTGTCAGTGGTGTCTCACACTTGGGATTGCGTGGGCTCGACTGCCAGTTTCTCTGAGCTTCCTCCACCAAGCCGGGGATGTTTTCGAGGACTGCTGGTAGGTCACCCTCGACCGTAGAAAAGGCCGGGTCGCAGTCAGGCTTTTGGACACCTATTGACGCCGTGTGCCCTTTGAGGGTGATGACAATCTTGACCTCCTCGCTCATGTTTCACCTCCTTTCCATGGTTTTCCATTTCTTTGCCCTAGTGACCTCGGATGTAGCTAGGACAGACACAAGCGTTCCTACCTCAAGGTCCAGATAGAGCTGGACCCAGGGGCAGGTGCCCTTGATGAGCCTCCTTACCACTTCCACCACTAGGGCAGCCATTATCTGGTTTATTGTCGGCCCCTGCTCGGGAATATCGGCGCAGTCTCTTTGCGGTGGTACCTCGCGAAGAAGCTCCAGCCTTTGCAGTGTCGGCAAGGGTAGACCGTAGCAAATGTCTTTATCGAAGATGGCCTCGTCGGCATTCCCAATGATGATCTGACCATAGTTCTCTCCATTGCCTGAATCTACCCACCAGAGGGATGTCACCAACCTAGGACCGCTTTGCAACTCCCTTGGTACTGACCGGCTGTAGCCACCGACCCAAGCAAGGGATCCTTCTTTCACTCTTTCCGCAATTTGTCTTCGCGCCAGACCGTTGTCAACACAGCCTATAATTAACCCCGGCCGCCTGATCTCGACCATCCCCAGTGCCAATGTGCTGTAGGCTATCGGAAGCCTGTATTTTCGGGTAAGTCTCCCAGCTAAGGCTTCACTCTTAAACTGTCCCAGGTCTTCTCTTGTGAAATTCTGGCGGGTGAGATTTCTCTCCTCCACCCGGTCGTGGTCTATTAACACTAGGTCAGCTCGGGGCGGGAGAAGGCGGCAGAGCCCCTCGGCAACAAAGGCTCCAGTGCCCCCACAGCCGACCACGGTCATAGTGAAATGACCCTGGGCAAAGTTATTGTCCAGTCTATACATCGAATACCTCGTTTAGGAGAATAGGAGCGAAATAGCCATAAACCCCTACCCGCATTTCTATCTCGGGCATTAGGGTGTCAAGTCTCCCAACCACCATATAGAGGCGTAACCCTTGTTCATCCTGGTCATCCGTCCCACTGAAGAATGGCCTCATAGTTCCGTGGCTGTGGATATCTAGGACGGTTGAAGGCAGCCTCTCATATATCACCCCGCAGGTGCTGGTTTCCTGATAAGGCACTTTGAGCCGGTATTCCCCTTCCCAAGTGACCGCGAGGTAGCGCTCTTGGCAGCGGTCGGTAAAAAAGATGGAGAGGGCGAGGTTATAGATATACTTAGGTATGCTTCCCATGGGAAGCTCTACCCTCTCTTTGAAGGGAAGGAGCCCTCTTACTGGAGCATCGGCAATCTGTACCGTTGCCCCAAGGAGAGGACTCCTTGCCCGGACGAAGATCCCGTTACCGGCTAGGATGTAATTGTAGAAAAGGCCCGCCTCGCCTATCGGACCTTGCCTCGTGTTCATCAGATAGCCTACTGGTCTCATTTCATAATATCCTCCACCTTGCCAAAGGGCACCAAATCCTTAACGGGGTACCGCTTCTTTCCGTCAAGCTCCTCCCATAACCTAAGCAGGCCATCGGGGTATTTCTTTGACCGACCACTAACATCCGCTTCCGGGGAAAAGAAGCTGGTGAAGAAGGACTCCGGTATCTCCTCTATTTTCTCGGGAAACTTATGGGTGCCAGAACAGGTTCTCCCATCCCGAAAGAGATTGAACAGAGGAGCGTGATAAATACCGTCTCTATCGTGTGTCGGCCTCTTTTTGGCGGCATAGACCTTTGGTGGTCTTCCTGGAGAGCACACGAAGATGAGGCCAGGCATTGGAAGCTTAAACCTTTTTGGTGGCTTGAAGGGTTCTGTCATCAAGGCTACGGGCCATACCTTTGGTGGTCGCCACAGAGCAACCTCCACGCCTTCCTTGCCCTGCCCCCACCACAGTGTACCTTGGGGGAGCACTCCTGACCTTAAGGGCACCTCACGTAAAAGAGCCAGAGCAACATCCCGAGCTGATACCATTCGAGTGGTGATTACCCCTTTATCAACCAGATAGAGAATGACGGTGTCCTGGTAGAAGTCGAGGCGGCATTTTAACTCGTCCGGTGGTACCTCGAGAACATCTGGCAGCGCCCACTGGTAGGCATTTGGCTCTCTTGTCAGGCTCAAGCTTCACCTCCTTTCTAGTATTAAATTAAGAATTTCCCCGAACCGTGTCGCCGGGTCTCCTTCCAGAAACTCATACAAGTCAATGATTTCTTGTTCGATGAGATTCGCCTGCTGCCAATGCCGAGTGAGAATTTCAACCGTCTCCTGATCCCAATCAGGGAGAGCGCCCCCACTCCACAACATCTCGTAGTCGGTATCAAGAAAGAAATTGCCAGTGTTCGCACAGATTATGTCAGCCCACAGTGCCAAGGCCTTGTAAGGCGTATTGTCAAGGATACGGTGCGCCTCATCCGGAGAGAGACCTCCCTCAGGAACTCGCTGGAGAAGCTCAACGGGCACATGTTCTGCACAGGCCTCAGCAAGGGCAATACGGGCATCTCCCGCCTCGTAGGGACTCTCTATGAGATAGGTCATGAGCTGGGCCCCAAAGCGCCAGTCACTGCTGGCAATTTCGTGATAATCATCCCAAGATAGACCTCTGATAATGACAGGGATACCCCGGGTAAGCTCGAAATAGCTCTCAATTTCGCCTAGCTTAATAATGTCCTCAATGGGAAAGTAGCGGTCCTCAAAGTAATCGGCGAAGGCGGCCATCTGAGTGGCAGGAGTTAGCTGATGAAGGATGTCCTCCTCTCGCTCCGGCAAAAACTCCTTCACCAATTTGACGAAGTCACCATAATCCTCCATCTCGCTGAGGTGAGCAATAAGGATACTCAGGGAAGGGGGTCCGAATGACCGCATCTTCTGGGCTAGGGCTAAGAGCGAACCATTTCTATCAGGCATTGAACCGCCTCCCTTGTTGCCTGCGCATAGGCTTTCGCTTCGTCAACTGCTTCCGTAAGTTCTTCGCCGCGAAAGGCCACTCTCTCCAGATTGAGACTGCCATCATCCCCAGTCAATTCCCAAGCGAGTTCAATGAGGCGCAGGCGGAACTCAGGCACCATCTTCAATGCACCAATCAGGTCGCAGGTGTCCATCTGTTACCCCTTTGTTCCGACTCTTCTCACCAGCTCGTAAAGGGTATCCTCGTCCCTTTTATGTTCCCTCACCTCGGCATTGGCGAGCTCGGGGAAGAAGTCGGTCATCATCCGTCTCACCTCATCTGGGCTGAGGTTCGGGTCTGGGTCGGGGAACTCTCGTCCGTCATAAACAAATACCCTCATCTCTTCCTCCTTTCTATTAGATTTAATGGTTAGTATTCATCCGGGAACAGTATAGTGGTGGCCGAACGGTCGGCCTCAGTGATAATCCATATCTTGGGCAACCTCCAGTGCTCGTATGCCGAGAGCAGTCTACTGCCGTCTTTCAGGGCGAGTTCGTTCTGTTTCCTGTCTTCAGGGCATAGATTGCCCCAGTCTCCCCTTGCGTGCCGTTTGAGGTTGCCTGAGACGAAATGTTGGAACTCCCCGTTCACTATCCACCAGTCGTAGACTCCTCGGGTGAGCACAATCTTGCCCATTGGGAACTTCCCTATGGCCATAGCTCACCTCCCAGTTATAAGCTATTCGGTTTTATCCACCCTGTCGTTTACGGTAGAACATATCCCACAGTCCAGTGTCCACGAAAGCCTTACAACCGAGTATCTTCTTATCGTTCCTGTCGCACTCCTCATATTCGTGGCAGTGCTGACAGAAGAGCTTCTCAAAGTCTTCCCGGTCAAGGTCGTGGACACTCTTACCAGACAGGTCTTTTAATGCCACAGCTACCTCCTTTCTGGTGTTCTTAGATAAAATAAAAGGGCTACCTTATCGGTAGCCTTTCTTTCCTTTCTAGACAAAGGGAAAAAGCTGGTTAAAAGGAAAAAGACACCCCCCGTTATGAGGAATGTCCCTTTCCTTTTTACTTTAGATAATGCCTAACCGCCAAATTACAAAGTCTATCAACCTCTTGTTGTATTTCTATCGGTAATGCCTTTCCGTAGCGTATAGCCTTTCGTCTTCTGCTCTTGCTCAAGTTTCGGAGTGTATCAGCAAGGTTAATATGTAAGCGAAAGAAGCTACTCGCTATTTTAACCATAGCGAATGGTCTAAAGGTAAGCCCGCTTATGCCAATGCCTATTAAGTAGTATTGAGGTTGATTACCCAAGTATATGTCTTTGGCTAGGGCATTAAACTGCCCCCTCAACGGATAGCGTCTTTCGTTCAAGCTGTGGAGTTGCCTTCGTTCAACCAGCCATTCAGCCTGTTTTTGCTCTCTGTCGTCAGCTATCCAATTTTTGATAACCCCCTCAATGTAAACCTCATAGTGGTGTGAGGGTATCG
>JABUBO010000200.1_pt1 | contig 18166 bp, 23 predicted proteins | sample 7240361 | NCBI WGS metagenome assembly JABUBO01 (sample SAMN07256346, study PRJNA390944) | subsurface metagenome | isolation source: Methane hydrate marine sediment | place: Pacific Ocean: Eastern North Pacific, ODP site
TTATCTGAAACATTTAATTGATCTACCTTTCTAACAAACACCTTTATTAGAGGCCTTTTGATATCCACGAAAGCCCTGATTAACCGAATTAAATGATTATCGGCCTTTTGCCTTATCGCCTGGAGCTTCTCTATCTTGTCAAGGATACTTTCTACTTTTATAGAATAGGGAACCGTCCTATCTAAATAGGCACCTGTTATAAGCTCATTAAAGACCCTGTCTATCGTGTCCACAGTTAATTTTTTATCTGCAAGCCTTTTACTAAAACTTTCAGAAAACCGCTTTAGAGCTTTCTCATCAGATTCACTTCCCTTTAGCATTGTGTAAGTTTGAATACTAATCCAATTATCCCTATCCTTATCTAATTCTCTAAACATTTTTTCCCTGTCTTTTAACGATAGCTTTTTAACCATTCTTTCCTTATCTTTCAATGACAGCTCCCCCCAGACAGCTCTCCATTTATCCAGATCAAACTTAATTAAACTTTTTTCCTTCTTCTTCATTCTAATTGTGCCTCGCTTTTTTTAGAAATAGATAAACCCTTTGCCTCGCATGCGTAACAGCGTTATGAAAACTCTCCTGTCCCCTTCTCCATTCACAATTAAGAAGCAACCAGTTTCTAGCTATAAATAAAGGTCTCTATGTATCCTTTGGCTATAAATATTGGCTATAAATAAAATCTTTCCTATTAGGAGTGATTTCCTTCGTGCGATACAATCCCCATATATCCACCTGATTAATTGTAATAATTTATTACTATCTTCATCAGAATAATTCTCTATTGTTTTCTGTTGAGTTCCTGTTGATTTTTTGTTGATGTAAATTTTCCTTTTAGCAACCCATTAGCTTTCTCTCCTGGTTAGATCTTCATAGATTTCGATTCCCTTGATATGAAGTGAATACCACTTTATTAAGGTTCCCCTGAATTCTTCAAGGGTAGCCTCCCCTTTAAGCCCTGCTTTCCAAACTTCATTAAGCTGGTCTTCTGCCTGATCGGTCTGCTCGTAAAGGCTCCTATGGTGCTCTCTGATATATTCAATAGTGCCTGCTTTATATCTTCTACTGATTGCACCTACCGCTTTTTTAAATAGCACCTCAAAAGGATCTTCATTTTTAAGGCAAAAACCTATATTCACTCTGATCACCTGTCTTTTTTAATTTGACAATTTTATATTTATTATGTTAATATAAAAACTCACAAGGCCCCATAAACTTAAAACGTGGGGATATATATTTATAGAAAAAGGAGTTTCAAAGTGCTAAAGAGGCTCCTTTTTCTTTTTGTATTCTAAACCAAAAACATTTCGATATCAAGTTTAACCTTGTATCCCCTATCATACTGACTATTAGACATCTTCCAACTTCCTTATCATTTTTATAAAATTTGGTAGCCATTCACTTGAAAAATTTACGCCTCTGGGAGTGGGAATAAATTTATCTTTTACTTTTACATATTGCCGGAGGTCTACCCTTTCATCTCCCCGGTAATCCCCGATAGATAAAACTAATCTTCTGTTATCTGTAATATCTATTTGCCCGATCTCTTTCATAATATCTAACTTTCCTTTTCCGTCATAAAAATAAAAAAAGGGATATTAGCGGCTGTTTTTTTCCTCTAAATATCCCCTTTTTAATCACTTTAAATCAAGACCTGGACCTAACTGATTTCAGACCTTTTTTTCTATTTTTATTTAACTCCCTCTATAAACTTTTTCAAATTCTCTTCGGTTACATACCAGGATAAACCTATCTTCCTGGCCTTGATTTTTCCTTCCCTTAGATATACCCGGACAGTCCTGGCGCTTAGGTTTAGCATACTCACCAAGTCCTCTACCGAATATAGTTTTGTATTAACAACCGCGATCACCATAAACACCCCCTTAATTATTTACCCCCACACGAAAAACAATATCACATAACTTATTTTTTGTCAAGCATAACTTCCTTTCAATTCCTCAAATAAAATAATTTAATATTGCAGACTTATTTTGATTAAGGTTTCTGCTTTATATTTTCCTTATAAATTAAGATAATTTAACATTACTGGTTTGCTGTATTGCTGGCATACTGTATCACTATTTATTATTTGTATTTTCTGATTAAATCTCTTATGGCCTCTGTAACCAGATCAGATAAATCTCTTTCTTTATCTACGCTTAATAATTTTAATTCTTTTATTAAAGATGGTTCTTTAATATAATAGGTGGCCTTTTTAATGGCATACTGCTTTACTGTTTTATCGATATCCTGTTTTGCTGTCTTACTGGTAGGTTTCTTTTTGTCTAAATCTTCACCTAAAATTAAATCCTTTATACTTTCTCCGGTTCTTTTTTTCATTTCAAAATCTCCCTTGCTAAAATTTCATAATCAATCGCGCCTCTGCATTTCGGATCATACTCAAAAATTGTTTTATGAAAACTGCTACATTCTGATAATCTAACATTTACCCTTATAGGATTGGTAACCTTATCTTTAAAGAAACTTTTTAAATCCTCTAATATCTCTTTGCTCTTTCGGGTCCTCTGGTCGTAAAAAGTGGGTATTATTTTAGATATTTTAGTATTCTGGGGAATTAACTCTATAACCTGTTTTATTCCTCGTAGTGCTAAATAATCCATACTGACCGGTAAGAATATTTCATTTGAATATTCCAAAGCATTGGTATTGATTATATTTAAACTCGGAGGGCAATCCAGGAAGACAAAATTATATCCTTTTATAGATTTAAACTTCTTACTAAACGTCTTTTCTATATCTTTTTCTTTAACTAATTTTAATTCAATCCTGGCTAAATATTTGTTGCTTGGAATAATATCTAAATTATTCCTGACTGTATGAATACAATCTTTTAATTTAGACTGGCCAGTAAGTAATTCATATAGGGTATTTTTAGGATTTATTAAACCAAACCAGTTAGATATTGTTCCCTGGGTATCGCAATCTATGATCAGGACTTTATATTTTTTAAGAGATAGGGAATAAGATAGATTAACTGCTGTGGTAGTCTTGCCGGTTCCCCCCTTGAAATTAACAATCGCTATTTTCCTCAATTAAACACTCCCCTCCCTTGTGTATTAAGAATATGTTTTTAAACAGCTTGAACCGCTTTATCCTTCTCATTTAACCTGGTTAATTTTTCCCTTCTTTCCCGATCCATTGCTTTAACTTTAGCAACCACAATTAAATAAAATTCCTGTTCGTTGTATTTATCTTCTTTTAGGTCCAGGATTAATTTATTATAGAAATTATCAAACTCACTTAAAAAGTTTAATCTTTCCGGGAGCATTTAGAATCACCACCTTAATTTTGTAGGATTGTATAAGAAAAAATCAGCCTAATTCTTAGCGCGATACTCGATACGCGATACGCGATACGCTAACCGCATGCGGTACTCAATACGAGATACGAGTCCCTTTTAGACCTCCAAATTTCGCTTTTAAGGCCCCTCAAATTTCTTGCCCTTATGATTGTATGCGTTTATTGACCTTTTCGCTTAAAAACTTACGCCTTTTCTTCTTAGATATATCTATAAATTAAAATTCTTCAATACCTTAGTTACCTCGTCATCGGTGATCCCCAGGTAGCGTTTAGTCATCGAGATAGATTGATGGCCTAAGACCTCTTGTATAAGTTCGATAGGAACGCCGGACATTCTCATCTGATAGCCTAAAGTTTTTCTTAAAGTATGAGTTCCTATCCTGGTCTTGATCCCGACCTCTCTACACCAGGATTGAATTAACTGCCAGGCCCGGATTCGACTAATAGGTTTATTTATCTTTGTCTTATCGCTAATGAATAGATAACGTTCCAGGTTATATATTCCGGTCTTATCAAAAAAATATTCTAAGGCATTTTTGGCCTCATCGTTAATATAAATTAATCTTTGTTTCTTGGTCTTTTTCTCTTTCAGGTCTAAATATTCTTTGATCTCTCCGGCCTGATCCTTCACATCTTCGACCTTTAGTTTCAATATATCGGATATCCTGAGGCCGGTATTAATCCCCAGGGTAAAGAGTAAAAAATTCCGGGGATTCTTTTTCCTCAGATTCCCCTTAATTGCCCGGATCGCTTTAAGTTCTCTTATCGGTTGGACCTTTCTCATTTTCTCAATATCCTTTCTTTACGTTTTTATTCTATTATATAATATTGTAAAGAAAAAAGTCAAACCTTTTTTAAAGTATTTTTACTCTTATTTTAAATACTCTTTATTTATAAGGCTTTCGCTATTATTTTATTATTAACATACTCCCTCTTGTGTTAAGTAAGATATCCCCGAATCCCTGCCCCTTCCCGGCCATTACCCACATTCGACAAACCTATTCGATAAACGGAGAGATACCTTTTTTCACCGGTCCACACCCGGGGATTAAAAACCGACGAGATTAAACAATTTAATTAACTTATCCCTTCGAAAACGCCTCAAAGGTTATCACCAAATTTTACGAATGATTTTCCTACCTAAAATTTTATTCTTTACTCTCCTGGCCACCTTTTTAGGATCTCCTGAAGTTATAACTTTTACATCATTAAGTTTACGAGCTAATTTATAGAGAAAGCTAACTGTCTTATTCATATTACTCATTTAATTAAACCCCCTTTTTTATTTAATAACCTCTTTTATTCAAGAATATTGCTCTCCTATGATCATCAGGAATAGATTTTTTATGTTTTCCTCTTTCCCGGGAATCTTCTTTTTCCTTAATAATTTTCTCAATAGATTTTAAAGCCAGTAAATACGAAGCCCTCTCTTTTTCTGTCAGGCCTTCCTTCTTTAATTCCCAGTTATAGAAAGCCCGGGTTTGTTTTAAAGTCTTTAACTTGATATTGTTTATCCCAGCCATTTCTTTATGATCACCGCCTTTTCTCAAAGAGATTTTAAAGCCTGGCAAATATTATCTAATATATCTAACCGCTTTTGTCTTGTAATAACTTCAGATTCCCTAAGGCCATAGTTATAAAAATTATCCAAAGCAGGTTTAGCAATTTTATAAATTTCATCGAGTATATTTAAACGCCTAGTTATTTCATTCAGATTAAATTTATCTCCTCCACCATTTTTTATTTTGTCCTTGACTTTACGCATAAATGATTACCCCTCTAATTTTTAAATAACCCTACTCCCCGGGAGAGTCCCTTTCGGACCGGAGAGCAGGGAATCGGCAACCCGGAGAATTGGAATTAAGCCGGATCACCGGGATATTTTAATTGAATCCTTTCTTACATACCTTCTAATACTATACTGGTATATTTAAATTGCTCTATTAAAGACATTACTGCAGGATGTACTAAATTTCTTACTATCAGGTCTGGGAATAATCCAAAAAATATTATAATGCAAGATAAAACGGCCATAGCAAAGACCATGCTACGCGGGGCTTCTCTCACTTCTTTAAATTGGGGCAACTTGGGACCTAAAAATGCACTAGCAAATACTTTAACAAATGAGGCTAAAGTTAAAATACTAACTGTCATAGCTGCTATAGATAAAAGTGGATTAAATCTATACACTGATTCATAAATTAAAAGTTTAGAAGCGAAACCATTAAACGGTGGAAGTCCAGCAATGGCTGCTGCTCCAATTATAAAAAAGATAGTGGTATATTTCATCGAGTGAGCTAACCCGCCCATTTTGTCGAGGTCTTTTGTACCTGTCCTAAAGAATAAGGCTCCGGCAGTTAAAAACAATAGGCCTTTATATAAAGAATAATTTATAATATGAAATATGCCACCTTCCATTGCAGTAATCCCATATTGATTTAAAGCCACAGGATTGGCCAAAACTGCTAATCCTACTCCTACCCCTAAAAGTATATAACCAATTTGAGAAACTGAATGATAAGCCATAAGTCTTTTTATATCTTTTTGAATAATAGCCATAGTAACTCCGATAAACATAGATAAAAGGCCAAGAATAATAATTATCCATCCCACAGCTAAAGTATTTAATTTAAGATTATACAAAGAAAAGACTATTCTGAATAGAGCATATAAACTTGCTTGACTTGCTACTATTAACATCATAGTAATCGGTGCTGGAGCTTCTCCGTAGGCATCAGGTACCCACATATGCATAGGTACCGCTCCTGCCTTCATAGCCAGGACTGATATTAAAATACATAAAGCAATCTTGTCTAATTGAGAGTATTTAATCACACTGGCCAAAGCCGCAAAATTAAGAAGATCGTATTGTCCAAAAAATATACCCGCAGCAAATAAAACCATAAGAGCGGATATTGAACTAACCACCATATATTTAAAGCCCGCTTCCGCCGGTTCACCTAAATCAACTCCTCTGAAACAAATTAAGACAACAGAGGCAATTGAAGCAATTTCCAGGAATACAAAGAAATTAAATATATCTCCGGTAAATTCCATCCCAAACATACCTATCGCTAAAAGCAATAATAGAGAATAATATTTATCAAGCCCACTATGCTGCTTCATAAAACTTAAAGAATAAACTGCTCCTAAAAAAGAAATAACTGCAGTAATTAAGCCCATAAATATTCCCATCGCATCTATTTGGAACATAATCCTGATGGGGAATTTTAACCCTGAAGGTAAAGTCAAAGAAGGAGATGTTGCCCCAAAAACATAAACTTGGGGACCAACTGTTAGTATTTTAACCGCTAATATAATGGTTAAAATTAAACTTACGCTTAAAGCAAGGATTGTAAGAATTCCCGTAGCTTTTTTATTTATCCGACCGATAAGTGGCACCGAGAAAGCTGCCAATAGAGGTATAGCTATTATTAATATGGGAATATGATCCGATAGATCCATCCTTTCAACCTCCTTGCCTAGTCTATATTTAAGGTAAGTTACCTGTATTGTCCTTTGCCTTTGTATATATCCCAAATAGTTAATATTGTTACTACTACAAAAGAAGCAATAAAATATATAGATGCTATCAATATTACAATCAGAAAAGTATCCATTAGTTTTTTCTCTTTTCCTTTTTCTCTGCTCCCCTTTAAAAAATAAGGACGAAAGAAGGGGAGCAGGGGACGGCTTGCCGGACCGCCGGGATTCGATTCCCTTTATTTAAAATCCAATTACCACCTAAATCTCTTATATGAACGATATAAAATAAAATCAACAATAGCCCGGGTTAATTTAATCATAAATTTTTTAATGGACATTATGATCATCTCCCTATACTTGATATTTACTCTTTCTATTTAGACGATTTAAGATGTCTTCTCCGCTCGTTCTTGATCCCCTTATCATTATTGATTCTCCTATCTTTTTGAAAAGTCACGTAGGGAAGATTGATAATCTCTCCAGCAATTATTTTTTCTTTAACTTTTTCAAGCTCGGAGAAATATAATCTTAATCGTCTCTTGCAAGCCTCAAAGGTAACAGCAGTAGTTATGCCGGCAAGATACCAGGCATTATCTTTAAAGACCCTAACCACTATCATTAGTAAAAACCCCCTTTAATTTACCGGTCCTCCGTTTAGGTCCTTGACGAGAGCCAAAGTCTTGAGTTCCGGAAAACCCTCAGTCCAACCTTGCGGAGGCCCGGCCTATTTTTTAGTAGCGGTATATTCAGGGATAGGCTCCAGTTTGCCCCCGCATTTTCGGCAAATCTGGCCTATTCCCCAGCCATAAAAGACTGCTTTACATCTTTTACAGCGGTATTCCGGCATTCTCTTGACCTTCCCCTATCCTCTTTTTTAGCTCCCTCTTCCTGGCCTCGTAGAATTGACGGAGTTCTTTATTTAGCGTCCCCGGACCGATACACAGAATATCGGTAATCTTTTCAATCTGGCTCCCGGAAGGGATAACCCCCCCTATCTCAAATTGAGAAATAGTAGGTTGAGATACTCCTACCAGAAGGGCCAGATCTGACTGGGACAATCTCTTTTCCTCTCTCTTCTTCCTGATCGGATTAACTGAGTTAGTTATCATTTTTTTCCTTTACCTCCCAATAAAAAAGGCCTAGCCTCTAATAGAAGCCAAGCCTCTTACTGTTTAACTTAAGATATATGCTATAATAAACTACGAGCCAGAGAGACAGCAAAGACTTTCGGCTCTGTTCGAGCCCGCTTATCTCGGTTCAACGTTGATAGCGGGCTTGTTCTTTTAATAATACTATATATAAAATTTAGAAGTTTGTCAAGTTTATCGTTCTAAAATATTCCTCTGGTTATTTTTATATAAAGTAGCAATCGATTTCATCTACTTTTATAAAACATTACTATCCGCCTGATATTTTCTGCATTCATTGTAAAGGCAATTATAAATAGGATCAAAACAGGCTGATTTATTAAGGTCCCCAGAAATATTATAAACATCCGGATATCACGACCTATTCTAAAATAGTGCTTTCCTGGGCTAAGCTTTTTCTTCATCAGGCCATCATATTTATCAGCAGTATAACTGTTCATAAAGGAACCGATAAGGGCCAAAAACCCGATAAATAGATATAGGAAATTTTCTTTGGGAAAATATGCATAATAAGTTAGACCGAATAGAAGAAAGGCATCGGCATAACGGTCCAAGACAGCATCATACCAACCTCCAAACTCTGATGTTTGAAACTTTAATCGGGCAATCTCCCCATCACAACCATCAATAATGGAGGATAATTGGGCCAATATCCCACCGATTAGTAGATTAACATAACCCCCTAAAAAGAAAAAAAGAGCTCCAAACATCGAAAGGACGAAAGCAAAGAATGAAATCTGATTGGGGGTAATACGTTTCTTCAGGAGATATTTAGAAATTGGAATAGAGATAGGACGATTTAAGTGCCTGGATACCGGGCCATCAGAAGTTTTTTTTAGATTAGCTAAAAGAATATTTTCTGCCTTCTTAAAGGCTATTTCATCATCTACATCAATCCAATATCTCCCCTTAATGCCAAAGACTCTTGCCTTCTTCTTTTTGGCCAATATCTTTATTCCTGCCGAAAGAGAGGTCTCACCACAGGCTGAACCCTCTTCTAGGGCCTCAAACAGTGCTGGAGAACAGAGAAAGATCCCGGTATCATAGGCATTATATTCTTTGATGCCCTTCCCTATATTTACAATTCTGTCCTTACCATCAACCAAAACTTTGGTAACATCATCAACATCGACAATTTTATTCTCCAGGTTATAATCTACGGCCAGCATAATTTCTCCGTCAACAATCTTCTCCTGCAGCAATTCGTTCAGTATCGACCCGTCAAAGATGTGATCACTCATCAGCAGGATAAAATTCTCCTCTATCTCCCCCTTTGCCTTAAGGACAGAAAGCCCATTCTCCTTTTTCCATTGGTTATTTACAAGATGGTCTATCTTTATTCCTTTGCCATGGTTAAATGTATCAAGGTGGTCTCTTAGCTTTTCTCCATTATATCCAGTTACCACATAAAAATCAGATAAACCCGCACCCTTGGCAGTTAATATCACTCGCTCGATAAGAGGCAGTTCTAAAAGGGGAATCAGGGGCTTGGAGTCACCCCTGTTGGCCAGTCTGCTCCCCTCTCCAGCGGCAATGATTAGGCATTTCATCTCTAATTATCCCTCTTCCCGGTAATGAATTCTTCGGTAAGATTGAAGGCCTCAGCATCGGTAAACTGTTTTGGCGGATGTTTCATAAAATAAGATGAGGGAGAATACAACACTCCCCCCTGATTCCGGTCAAGGGCAAGCTTACAGCACCTTATAGCATCTATTACCACACCGGCAGAGTTAGGTGAATCCTCTACAGAAAGTCTTAATTCCAGATTCATCGGTATATCCCCAAAGAGCCTCCCTTCCATCCTTATAAAACAGACCTTGTTATCCTTTTGCCAGGGGACATAGTCACTTGGACCAATATGTATATCCTCATCGGCAAGCCTCTCTGCTAACATAGATTGCACTGCCTCTGTCTTTGATACTTTTTTGGAAATCAATCGATGGCGCTCCAGCATATTAAGAAAATCTGTATTCCCACCGGTATTGAGCTGGTAGGTCCTATCTAATTTTACCCCCCTATTTTTAAATAGAGTAGTTAATACCCTGTGGGCAATCGTAGCTCCTAGCTGTGATTTTATATCATCCCCGATAATGGGGATGTTTTCTTCTTTAAACTTATCAGCCCACTCGGGGCTACTGGCGATAAAGACTGGCATATTATTTATGAAGGCAACTCCTGCCTCTATGGCACATTGGGCATAGAACTTTGTAGCTTTTTCTGAACCTACCGGCATATAATTAAGTAATATCTCCGCTCCTGATTCTTTTAATATTTTTACTACATCCTCTACGGTAGCTTCTTCTTCTTTAGCCAAGACAAAGGCACACGGGTCGGGATAATCTTTCATATGGTCAGCAAAGCCGTCTAAGATCTTCCCCATCTGTACTTTAACTCCGGTTTCAAGAATATATTTGCGAAATACTGTAGTACAATTGGGGAGGGCAAATATAGCTTCAGAGACATCTTTCCCTACCTTCCGCCTATCAATATCAAAGGCAGCTACTACCTCTATATCAGAGGGACCATACCCTCCAATATCCCAGTGCATTAGACCGATAGCTCTTTGGCTATCCTTATTATTATAATAGTTAATACCTTGGACTAAAGAACTGCTACAGTTCCCTATTCCTGTAATAGCAATTTTAATCTTTTTCATTTTTTTTTATTCCTCCTTTTAATTTTTAAAAATATTTCTAAGCCATCTAACTCTATTTTTATTCTGGTTCATAAAAAATAAATATAAAAAATATTTATACATATTTTAGGTTTATATTTTTATTTATCTAAATATTTAATCAAATCTCCGACAGTCTTCATCTTTTTCCGCATCTTTATCCGGAATTTCTATATTAAATTCTTCCTCGAGAACCATTATCATTTCAATTATATCTAAAGAATCTGCGCCCAGATCATCAAGAAAAGAAGAATTTTCGGTAATTTTGCTTTCATCAACTCCTAATCGATCTACGAGTATCTTTTTTATTCTGTCCATGAATTCCATTCTATTCTTTCATCTCCCTTCCCCATATACTTTTCCTTCAATCCAATCTTTCGTATTTATATGGAGTTTCATTTTACAGGCATTTTTTTGATACCATTCTTTTATATCACCATGATATCCTTGTGTTAAATGAAAAAAAGGTAAAAGAAATTTACCGGTACCCCGAATTCTCCCAAAAAATTGAGGCTATTTTCCTTTTTTTAAATCTCGAATAATATTTAAGACATTCTATAAAGACAAAAATATATTTTATATATTTATACGCTTTATTTGTACCTTAAATCCCGGTCCAATAGTCCATACCTTCTTGGCGGACCAATCCTCTTTCTCGGTTAAAATCAGCTACAGTTAGAGAAACTCGTTCTCCGTTTTTATCTGATTTTTGCCTTTAACTTCTCTAAGTCAGGCCTTTTTGTGCATTCTTTTTCAAAAGCCTCCTTCCTCATTAGATTTTTATAATCTTCTTCCTGAAAAGTATATTTAAAGTTAGTATGAATATCATAAGTGCCTTCCAGTAAGGCTACCACATCTTCCACAAAGACTAATTCTTCGTCAGTGGGGATAATAAATATTTTTACTGGGGAATTATCGGCAGAGATATCGAGTTCAGCATTTCTGGTTCTAGCTAACCTGTTCTTTTCGGGATCATATTTAATCCCTAAGATGTCTAATCCTCCTAATACCTTACCACGGATAATGTCATCCATCTCCCCAACTCCGGCGGTAAAGACCAAAGCATCTACTCTTCCTAAAGCGGCAGTATAGGCACCGATATATTTCTTCAGTCGGTAGGTTTCCATTTCTATGGCCAGTTTGGCTCTTTCATCACCTTTGGAAGCAGCTTTAATTACATCTCTTCTATCTACATACTTTCCGGTGATACCCAATATTCCACTCTTCTTGTTTAATATAGTATCCATCTCTTTGGGAGAATAACCTTCCTTTTGCATAACATAGAAATCCAGAGCGGCATCATGATCTCCGGCTCTGGTACCCATAATGGCCCCTTCCAAAGGGGTAAATCCCATACTGGTATCATAAGAAAGACCATTTTTCACCGCATTTATACTTACTCCATTCCCGATATGGCAGCTTATCAAGTTACATTCGAAGGGATCTTTACCCAGGAGAACAGCTGCTCTTTTGGCAACATATAATAATGAAGTGCCGTGAAAACCGTATCTTCTTATCCCGTATTTTTCATACCACTGGTAGGGTATAGCATAATTATAGACATAGTCAGGCATAGTTTGATGCCAGGCTGTATCCATGATGGCCATATGGGGAATATTAGGTAATAATTTCATAGCTGCTTCGATACCCATAATATTAGGGGGATTGTGCAGGGGAGCAAGACCGGCAAGTTCTTTAAATGTTTTTAGAACTTCCTGGTTAATGATAACCGATTTGGAAAATTTTTCACCACCATGAACTACTCTATGACCGATAGCTGAAATATCTGATAAATCTTTTATAGCACCGTATCTGGAATGGACAAGACAGTCTGTAATCAACTTTACTGCTTCTTTGTGAGTGGGACAATTATGCCCTATGGTGACTTTTTGTTTTTGATTAACCTCATGGATACAGAAAGAACCTCCTATGGTAACCCGCTCTACTATACCTTTGGCAATTATTTCTTGTTCTTCCCAATTATAAAGTTGATATTTTACAGAGGAACTGCCACAGTTAAAAGATAAGATAATCAATGTTTTCCCTCCTTATAATTCTTCATCAAAATATATTCTTTTTATATCTTTCATAACCCAAAAAACTATCTCGTCAAAATGAACTTTGTCAACTTTAAATTCCTCTAATGTATGTAATAGCGCTTCTCTAAATTTTTTATCTTTTTCAACTTCATAATTTTCTTTCAATACTTTTTTGATAGCCCATTTACCACAATCCCGGATAAAATTATCAACTTCATTTTCGATAGTATCTTTACAATCTAAATCTGAATATCTACCATCTCTTAATTTCAAAATAGTTTTATTCGAACATTTACTAAGGATATTTTTAGCATAAATTTTAAGGGCCATTTCATTATATATTCTATGTTCTTTTACGTACATTTCATTTTACCTCCTTTATTAGTTAATATGACCCAATACCACATTTTTTAATATCCCCTTTTTAATTTCCATTTTCAATATGAATATTTTCCTACTTTACTTGTCGATACTCTATATCTGATAAGTGATTCCATCATCATTAAAGCACTAACTACCCCATCAATGACTGGAACTCGAACTATCTTTTCAATCTCTTTATCAAGCCCAGTCATCCCCGCACATCCTAGGATTAATACTTCAGCACCATCCTCTTTTATTGCCTTTTCACCTTCTTGTATAAGCTTTTTTCTTTTCTCTTTATAAGTCGCAATAACTCCTAATCCGGTAGATCGAATAGATACACAACGATTTTCAAATCCGTATTTTTTTACTAAATCCTCCTTTTGGGGAATTTTTTTTCTTTTTAAAGATAGTATGCTAAATTTATATCCCAAAGGTTGAGCAAAAAGCATAGAAGCTTCTCCTATTCCTATTACAGGTTTAATAGTTATCTCTCTAAGCAAATCAACTCCTATATCACTATGGCAAGCAATTATAAATCCATCATAATATTCCTTCCATTCTTTAAACTTCTCTAAAAGATATTTTTCGGAAATTACTGCATCTAAATAGCTTTCTATCCCTCTCGGTGCTTTTTTGATAAATTTTACTTCTACTTCTGTATTTGGTAAAGCATATTTATAGCATGTATCTTCAATGCTTTCTGTTATTTCTGACGAACTATTAGGGTTTATACATAATATTTTCAAAATAAACCTCTTTCAAATATAGTTTATTCTTGATATTTTTACCCTGAGAAAATCTAAAGAACAATCCAGATATACAGTAATTATCCTTTCTTCAACAATTCTTTCCCGGCAATTCCCCCTTCAGTCATTTCATAAGGATTGAGGATTTTATTTAATTTTCCCTCTTCTATAAATTTATGAGCCAAAACAACCTCTTGTACAGCTTTGTCCTTCTTTAGAGCTTCCTTAGCCACCAGACATGCTTTCTCATATCCAATATGTGGAATTAAAGCAGTAACTATTCCTATGCTTTTTTCTACAAATTCTTTACATCTTTCCTCGTTAGCTGTTATTCCCTTTATGCATCGCTCTACAAACATATTTTGAGCATTAATCATTATATCGAATGTTTGCATTAAATTAAATGCCAATACGGGTTCCATCACATTTAATTCTAACTGTCCAGCTTCTGCAGCTAAATTGATAGTCAAATCATTACCTATAACCTGGAAAACAACTTGATTCACAGCTTCGGGGATAACGGGATTAACTTTACCAGGCATAATCGAAGATCCCGGCTGTACCGCGGGCAAATTTATTTCCTGTAAACCACATCTAGGACCTGATCCCATTAGTCTTAAATCATTACAAATTTTAGATAATATTAATGCCCATACTTTAATGGCCGAAGACACCTCTACAAAGACATCGGTATTTTGTGTCGCATCTATCAAATCTTCTGCATTACTTAAATTAAACCCAGAAATTTTTCTTAAATTATCGACTACAAAAGTAATATATTGGGAATCAGCATTAAGACTTGTTCCTATAGCAGTTGCGCCCATATTTATTATTTTTAAATTTTCAATTGATTGGACTATTCTTTCCCTCGATCTTCTGGTTGCATTGGCATAGGCTAAAAATTCTTGTCCCAATCTTATAGGTATAGCATCTTCCAGTTGGGTTCTCCCCATCTTCAAAACATGGTCAAATTCCTTAGATTTTTCCCTAAAAGCCTTTTCTACTCTCTCCGTGGCTTTTAACAACTTAGGGGATTTAAAAAGAAGAGCAATTTTTAGGGCAGAGGGAACGACATCATTGGTTGATTGAGACATATTAACATGGGTTAGGGGTGAAATTATAGAATAATCCCCGTGCTTTCCTTTCCCGTACAGTTCTATGGCTCGATTAGCAATTACTTCATTTACATTCATATTTATAGAAGTCCCTGCACCTCCCTGAATTGGGTCTAACAAAAATTCGCCATTAAGCTTGCCATCGATTACCTCTTGGGCGGCACTTATTATAGCTTGAGCACATTTCTCATCGAGCAAACCGATCATCATATTTGCTTTGGCTGCTGCTTTTTTAACTATTCCTAGTGCTTTAATTAATTCATTATCCATTTTATAACCTGTTATGGGAAAATTTTCTAGAGCCCTCAGAGTCTGAATCCCGTAATAAGCATCATTTGGAATTTTCTTTTTACCAAGCAAATCTTCCTCAATTCTATATTTCTTCATCTTAAATATCTCCCTTTAGGAGTTGTATTTTCTTTATTTCTTTAAAAATAGTTGGTTCCCACAATTTCTGAATCTCTTTAGATTTTTCAAGCATCTTAATATGATTTTTAGTTATCATTACTTGTGCCTCCTTCCAAAATAAATTTCTCCGTCTTCCATATCGGGAACTATCATAACTTTATATCCAATGAATTTGTGGTTCTTTTTTGTAAATATGGGGATCTGTAAATACGGTTTCCTCTTTACTTCTTCGTGGCTCAACTTGGTCAATGAATTCGGAGAAACAAAGAATGCATAATCATACTTATCTTCAGAAAATTTAGGATCCAACTCTCCATGTTGAAACAAAATATCCATCATACGATCGGTTATAAGGGTCTCTTTCCTATCCTTCAAATCACTTATTCCCTCCAGAACCAGAACTGAGCCACAACCTTTAACCACACAACGACCACCTGTATCTTCGTCCTTTTTCTTATATAACATCCCACATTTTGGACAACTAAACAATTTCATCAATCTTTTACCTCCTTTAATTTAATCCCCCAATTCAAATCGTCGTCTGATACTTTTCACAGTCGAATTCCCATTATATCCTCGCTACCCCGCACTTTACAGCAGCTTTAGATACCGCCTCTGATTCTACTTCCACTATCCGGGAATCAAAAGCATCGGGAATAATATAATCTTCCTTTAATTCCTCTTCACTTATTAAGGAAGCAAGAGCATAAGCAGCAGCTATCTTCATATCTTCGTTTATCTGACTGGCTCTTACTTTAAGCGCTCCTTTGAAGATAGCAGGAAAGCCTAAGCAGTTATTGACTTGATTAGGAAAATCGGACCTGCCAGTAGCAACAATTCGGGCACCTGCAGCCTTGGCCTCATCAGGCAGAATCTCCGGGATAGGATTGGCCATAGCAAAGATAATAGGATCGGTAGCCATAGTCTTTACCATTTCTGGTTTTAGGGCCCCGGCTACGGATAGGCCAATAAATACATCAGCTCCCACTATGGCATCAGCTAAAGTTCCTTTGATCATTTCCCGGTTAGTAACTTTGGCCATCTCTTCTTTAACCGGATTCATGTTCTCTTTTCTGCCTTCATAGATAGTTCCTTTAGAATCACAGAGAATAGTATTTTTCATCCCTGCTGACATAAGGAACTTTGATACCGCTATAGCAGCTGCCCCAGCACCATTTACTACTAATTTAATTTCATCTATCTTCTTCCCTACTATTTTTAAGGCATTAATTAAACCAGATAAGACGATTACTGCAGTCCCGTGTTGGTCATCATGAAACACAGGAATATTTAATATCTTTTTTAATCTATTCTCTATCTCGAAACAACGAGGGGCACTGATATCCTCGAGATTAATACCCCCAAAGGTGGGAGCTATTAAGGTTACAGCTTCTACAATCTTATCCGGGTCTTTGGTAGCAAGACAGATGGGGAAGGCATCTATACCTGCAAAATGTTTAAAAAGAACTGCCTTTCCTTCCATTACTGGTAAAGCAGCTTCTGGACCTATATCCCCTAAGCCTAAGACAGCAGTTCCGTCAGTTACTACAGCGACCATATTCCCTTTGGTGGTATATTTATAGACCTGAGAGATATCCTGATGAATCTTTCTGCAGGGTTCAGCTACTCCAGGGGTGTAGACTACCGCTAAGTCATGCATATCTTTTATCTTGGACTTACTTATTACTTCAATTTTTCCTCTGTTTTCCTCGTGTAGTTTTAAGGCTTCTTCATTGATATTCATTTTTATTTAATCTCCTTTTCGTTTCTGTTAATAAACCTAAAAATTATGGGGATTGTAACTTAGTTACAACCCCCATAACCTATTTTATCTCTTCTTCCATTCTGCAGCTGGATAAATTGGAGCATTTTCCTGGGAAGATTCAGGATATACAATAACGTATTTACTGTTTTGTACCTGTATTACTGGATGTGGCCATTTAATATTTTGTCCTTTTTCATTAAACGCAATTGCTGGCCAAGTAGAAAGTTCTAGATCAAGGCTAGCTAAAGCATCTCTAACCTTATCGGTTTCAATTGAATCTGCTTTTTCTATTGCCAATTGCAGCAGTATACCTGCAGTACTAGCACTGGATACATGGTATTCCGGCATATAATCTGGTCCAAATTTATCTTTGCATGCTTGTACATAATCTGCAGTAGTTCCAAATACTTTATCACTATTCTTCATACCTGGTAACCACCATTCACCTTCAAAAGCAAATTCAGCATCTGCGCCTAATTCTTCTATAAAAGTGGGAATCATAACTCCAACTGAGAATGCGTACATTTGTGGATTAATGTTTAATTCTTTACATTGTCTCATTACCATTAAGCTATCTGCAGTATAACCAGCATCAGCAAGAATGTCAGGATTCAAGTTTTTGACTTTAGTAAGCAAGGTAGATATATCAGTGGCACCAGCAGGATATTTTTCAAAAAGAACTACTTCGAATCCCAATTCTTTACACTTGTCTCTAAATCCCTCAGCACAACTTAGCGGGAACAGATCATTTGCCACTATAATAGCTACTGTTTTGGGTTTAGGATCTAAATTCTCTGCCATATAAGCTATCGGTACCATCAACATAGGTGCTGGAGGAAGAACCGAAAACACGTATTTATAACCCCTCTCGTAAATCTTGGTAGCATTGGCTTCTGGAGCTATAGTAATCTTGCCATATTTTTCACCAATAGCTGTAGTAGCAAAGGTAATTGAGCTAGAAAATGGGCCAAACAGAAAGCCCACTTTGTTCTGAGTAATCAACTTTTCAGTAAGCTTTGCACCTCGTACTGGGGCACTCTCATCATCATAGTAAATCATCTTTACTCTATAATTCTTGCCCCCAGCAGTGATACCTCCGCA
>JABUBO010000201.1_pt1 | contig 18134 bp, 15 predicted proteins | sample 7240361 | NCBI WGS metagenome assembly JABUBO01 (sample SAMN07256346, study PRJNA390944) | subsurface metagenome | isolation source: Methane hydrate marine sediment | place: Pacific Ocean: Eastern North Pacific, ODP site
CCGAGCAAGAAAAGATGCAGAAATAAAACCAACAATTGCTGCAATAATTCCCCAAAAAATCGGATAGAGTGGGTTATGTCCAGGAAAATTAGGAGAAAATATATACGCGAAGTGACTTAAGCCAAAAAAAATAGAGGCAATTATAATAGCGGAAAATTTACCAAGATATTGTTCTCCACGATTAATGAAAAGACCACGATAGATCCACTCTTCTTTAAAAGATGAGAGAAATTGTATAATTATTGCTGAAATGAGAAAAATAAATACTTCTTCACCTAAATATGAACCAAATGTATTGTTAAAAATAACATCCGATTCAAATTCTAAATAACCGGGAAGTAAATAACTGAATAAACTGAATGGAATATATACAATAAAAAGTATTAATAACCCCCATAATAATTGATATTTAAAATTACTTTTTTTAATTTTTAGCAATAATAATTGTTGTTTTGAGGAGGACATATCAGATTCTACAATTAAATTTTGTTGTTTTGGCTGGAAAATAATATTGACTACAAATAAAAATATTGGAACTGCGATTAAAGCTGCAACTAATTTGAATAAATGATAAAAATAGGTGTCAATTAATGTGGATGTTTGAAATAATGATCTCATTGCATTAAAAATAAAGTTAAAGATTGTAATTCCTACAAAAACAATGAATAATTCGATTAAGAAATAAATTCTATTATTAAGAATTTCAGTTCTTCTATTGGTTTCAGTCAATATGGATTCTCTCTTAAATTAATTTTAATTAACTCGATTATATATTAGGTATCTTTTATCTATTTAGATTCGTATTTAAAGATAGAGTTATACAATAAGAGAAAAAAGAGGATTTAATATTTTTATCTGGTTCTAATTATTTTTACCTTTTAAGAGTTAAAATTCCATTCTCAACAAACCACGCTAAGTTTCCAAAGAGAAATAACCATTCTGCAAAACTTTGAAATTCCGGACATAATCCAGGATTTATCTTGTTTAAAATCAATAATATTAGATATAAAGCAAAAAGAAATGCTACTATAAGGTTCGAAATTGCTTGTAGTTTTGAAAATTCTGGAATTTTGAATTCTAAGATTGCATATATTATTAAATATAATATTCCCGTAAAAAAGAAAATATATTCTGCGTTTAAATGCATATCTGGAGAGTCAATTTTGTTGAATATTGCTAATAAAATCATGCTAAATGCTGAAACGGAGCCTAAAATAAAACATAGCCAAGTCCCCTTAGTATTTGCACCTTTATTTTGTAAATAACTAGTAAAATCTATGAAGAAAATAATCACAAAAAAACCTGTAATGATCCAGCAAATATTAAATATTACGTAATTACTGTTAGTTGGGGCTCCCATATCGCTGATGTGATGAATAAAGAAACTAAAATTAGGTTCTACTAATAATGCAATAATAAGTCCTATTAGAAATATTGCTACACCTATAAATACAAATTAGCCTCCATGAAATTTTTTAAAAAAATTATCAATTTTTTCCATAATATTTCACTTTTTCTTAAAATATTTTAAATATAATTTATCTTCATAGGTATTTAATATTTCATCATTAAATTTTGAAATTCACTTTTAGAAAAAAAATTAACGACAATAAAAATTGATACTATGAATAATAATCTAAAAATTACAACTTTTCATAATGGAAGTCTCCATAAGGTGTAACTATCTCTAAATTATTACGTTCTTTTGCCTTTTCGCAATGGCCAATAATCTTTGCATCTAAGTTAAAATTTTTAGAAATCTTAATTATTTCCTCTGCAGTGCTTTCATCAGTCATTAATTCTATACGATGACCCATGTTGAACACTTGGAACATTTCTTTCCAATGAGTTTTAGATGAATCTTGAATTATCTTAAAAATCGGAGGGATCTCAAACAAATTATCTTTAACGTAATTTATCTTCTTGCCAAAATTAAGACATTTTGTCTGCCCTCCGCCGGTATTATGAATAATTCCATGAATTTTTTTTCGATAATTTTTGAAAATCTCAATTAAAACTGGAGTATAAGTTCTAGTAGGAGACAATAAAGCTTTTCCGATTGAAATGGGTAAGTTTTCTACTCTATCTGTAATTTTATGCTTACCAAAAAAGATATTTCTCTCATCTAAATTCTCGTCATAACATTCAGGATATTTTTCATAATATTTATGACTCAATGTTCCATGTCTTGCGAGGGTCAATCCATTACTACCAATACCACTATTATATTCTTTTTCGTAATTGCATTTTCCATAACTGGCTAATCCAACAATAAAATCATTGGGTTGAATATTACTTGCATCAATTACGTCCTTTTTTCTCAAAGTAGTAAAAACGGTAACACCTACAACCAAGGTTTTTATGATATCACCAATATCTTCAGTTTCTCCACCACATGTAATAATGGGTTGTCCAAATGTTGTCAATTTTCGAGAAAAATTCTCTATCTCGTTAATTAATATTGAGAGGATTTCACCAGTAATTAATTTTTTATTTCTCCCAATTGTATTTGATAAAATGATTTTATCATTTACTCCCACGCATAATAAGTCATCAATATTCATAACTATTGCATCCTGGATTACATCTTTAAAAATAGAAATATCTCCTGTTTCTTTATAATAAAGATATGCAAGATTTGTTTTTGTTCCAGCACTATCTGAATGAAATATCGAACAATAATCTTTTCTACCAGCAATATCCTCTACTATTTTGCAAAAAGCTCCGGGATATAAACCCTTATCGATATCCTTTATTGCTTGGTGCAGTTCTTTTTTTTCAGCTGAAACTCCTAATTTCGAATAAATACTCGGCTCTTTATCGTCCATATTCATCAAATGTTATATTGGCTAAATTTATTTTGTGATCTTATACTTTTCTCTTAAATATTTTATGAGATTTTCAACTTGGGTTATGGCAGTTCCTAAATATCTTTCTGGAGTTAATAATTTATCCAATTCTTTATTTGAAAATTTTGATTTTACTTCATGAATTTCCATGAAAACTTCTTTAATTGATTTATCATCTTTTCTCGCTTTAATAATCATTTTTCTTAACAATTCATGAGCATCTTGCCTTCCAATTCCTCTTTTAACAAGTTCAACCATTATCCTTTCTGCTAATATGGCACCCCTTGTTAAATGAAGGTTTTTTTTAATATTTTTTTCATTTATTTCCAAATTTCTTAAATTCTGTTCCAATTGGGATAGAATAAAATCTAAAAAGATAAAGTTTTCAGAGATTATTACTCTTTCTGAGGCAGAATTTGTCATATCCCTCTCATCCTCTAATACCATATTATCTAATGCAACAATCGCATTAGATTTAATTACCCTTCCCAAACTACATATTCTTTCAGATTTATAAGGGTTCCGCTTATGTGGCATTGTAGAGCTCCCAACTTGTGTATCTTTCTTGAATGGTTCATACATTTCTCCAATTTCAGTTCTCTGAAGTATTCTAAATTCTCTTGCAATTTTACTACAAGTACCTGCTATTAATGCAGTTAATAATATGGTTTCAGCGATTCTATCTCTCTGTATTACTTGATTTGCAATTAACACCGGATTTAGTTTTAATTCTTGCATAACTTCTTGTTGTATTTCAAATCCTTTATCTCCAAAACTGGCCATTGTTCCAACTGCACCAGACATTTTTCCATATTGAATTCTATCTCTCACTTGTTTAAGACGATCTAAATGTCTACTAAATTCATAAGCCCAAACTCCAAATCTCATGCCATATGTAGTTGGTGTAGCATGTTGGCCGTGAGTTCGACCTATACAAACTAATTTTTTTTTTTGTTCTGCAAGATTTGTTAAAGTTTTTAAAATTTTCAAAATTGATCCTTCTAAATAATTTAATGCGTCTTTTATTTGAAGGGCTGTTGCAGTATCCTCTGTATCATAACTAGTAGCACCTAAATGAATATAATTTCCGGCATTCCCTTCACACTGTTCTTCAAGTGCTTTAACCATTGCCATTAAATCATGATGAATCTCTTTATCAATTTCTTTAACTCTTTCAACCTTTACAAATTGAATCTTAGCTTTACGTTCAATTTCCTCTGCTGCATCAGCTGGAATATTTCCTAATTTTGCGTGAGCTTTAGCTAACGCAGCCTCCACTTTTAACCAATATTGCAATTTACTTTCTTCATTAAAGATTTGGGATATTGGTGTATTATACCGAATAAACGGACTCTCCATTTTATTTCCACGAAAATTTGTATTTTTCTTTTAATTTATTTAAATATTACGCTTTAAAAAAAATGATATTTATTTACGTCGTAATAACTTAATAAATATTTTAATTCGAATTTAGATTATATTTTATAAGAAGTTATGAAAATATTAAAGGAAAATGGTTAAGGGTATTGCCTAAGAAAGAACTTAAAAAAATGAAAATTGATGAGATAACTCAATATTTCATGAATAAAACTACAAAACAAAATATGAAACTTATTAGAGCAATAGGTCACCTTATCATTGAGGATTTTGAAGAGTTTGAAAAAGATTTAAAATACGTTATTGAGACCAAAAAAGAAGAAGAAATTAAGAGAGCATTTGAATCAAAAATCTGGAAAAGCAAGATGATGTTCTCTAAAGCAGATAGAGTGCTAGTTTTTAATAGAATTAATAAAATTAGGGATTTTGGTGAAATTTTAGCGCGTAAAATGTTGCTTTATCGAGTTGTTTTTCCTGACGAGCAATTTAAAAATGATATTAAAGAAATTCTTGAATTACTAAAAACCGTCCTTCTTGATTTAGCTTCAGCAGTAAAATCGATTGGGAAAGATTTAGAACATTCATATGAAGTGTCTCAAAAAATAAAAAATGAACATTTAAAACTTAGGAATAAAGCATGGGAACTTTTAAGTAAATTATATAATTATGAAATGGACTTTCTTAGCCGAACATTTTTATATTTAAAGGATTTAATTGAGGGTATCGTATTTCTAGCCGATGAGGCAGAAAATTTCGCAGGATATCTGCAATTTTTAGCAACCAAATACTTAATTTTTGAATAATTAGCCTAATTGGGGGATCTATTTTTTGGAATTAACTTCAATATTGATTATAGTTTTAGTAATTATGGGTATATCTTTGGCGTTTTCTATTGGCGCTAATGACGAAACTCTATCTGCTTTAGTTGGTGCAAATATTACTAAATTTAAAATAGCATTAATTATAGGGGGAATTGCTACAGGAGCTGGGATGATTTTCTTAAGTGGAGGTGTAGGTAAAATGGTTGGAGAAAATATTCTAGGGGAGGGAATAGAATATACTACTTTTATGTTATTATCCGTATTGATAAGCAGTATAATTTGGTTGATTATTGGGAGTTTTTCTGGAATACCTTTGAGCTCTACACATAGTACCATGGGAAGTATATTTGGTGTAATACTTGTTTTTTCTCTTTTTCAGGGGGACGTTGACCCAACAACTGTTCTCAATTATGAGAAATTAAATAGTTTGGTCATAAGTTGGTTTTTATCTCCAATATTTGGTTTTCTCTTTACTTATATTTTATTCAAAATTATCTCCAAACTTTTTTTATCACGTTTAAAAGGTATGAATCAAATTGAAAAATCAGAAAAAAAATTTTCATGGTTATTACTAATTGCAGTTATTTTTGCTGAAATCTGGGTTGGGGCTAATTCTGCAGAATGTATTGGAATTTTTCATGCACTTTGGAGTATTGGTTCATTAACTTTAATAGAAAAAGATTTTTTCGTTGTAATTTGTGGAATTTTTGTCTTTCTGGGAATTTTTATTGTAGGAAGATATGTAATAAAAAATTTAGCCCGCCAAATGACTGATGCACGACCATGCGAGGGTTTTATCATTCAAATATCATCATCGATAATTTTAATGATATGTACCTTATTGTCTTTACCTATTTCACACAGTCATGTTATTGTATTTTGTATTTTAGGTTTAAACCTAGCTCAAAAACGTGAAATAGATTACAGAAGTTTAGGTAAAATGGCAATTTACTGGGTTTTAACTTTTTTTATAGCTGGCATTCTCGGTGGTATGATATATATGGGATTTTTATCAGTAAGCTTAATATAAAAAGGAAAATGATTTAATTGAGTGAGAAAATTATTTATGAATGAATTTATTTAAATTTAAATTGTGAAAAGAAAAAAAAACGGGAAAAAAAATGGGTTATTTAATTGAATATTTCAAGCAACGAACCGCTGAAAATGCAATAGAAAAAGCAAATACTCATGCAAAAACGGCTCAACAATGTGTATTTGAATTAAAAAAAGGATTCAATGCTCTTTTAATCGAAAAAGATTATGATAAAGCAGAAAAGATTTTCAAAAATGTAGATAAAATTGAAAGTGATGCAGATGTTCTTAGGAGAGAGATATTAGAAGATATTTCAAAAGGTGAATTAAATCCTAATGTCCGTATGGATCTCTCTCATTTAGTCAAAAGAATAGATGATATCGCAAATTGTTCGAATGGGGTTGGTAGGCGTATTAATACAATATCAAAAGAATTTTGGGAGAATTGTAGTCAGGAAACCATAGATTATATAATTCAAATAATTGATAAAACTGTAGAATGTGCAGAACTTTTGGATGATCTTTTAAATGCTCTGATTAAATCCCGGGAAAAAGTAAAAGATATTGCAATCAAAATCAATAAAATGGAACATGAAGTTGATGTTTTAAATCTTAAATTAAGCGAGAGCCTTCAAAAAACCGACTTTAAAATTAACATTTTTACTGGTTTTTTGATTGCTGATACACTTAATATTTTAGAAGCAATATCAGACTCGATTGAAGAAGTCGCAGATTATATACTACTTTTAACAGTTTCAAAAAAATAATCTAGAAAATTATAAATTCATTACTCTTTTTAAATTATTAAACATCTCTATTCTATTAGTAATAGAATGGTTTATAGAACGAGATATTTCTTCTTTAGATGCATCAATTGTGGCGAATGGTATTATACTACTAAAATTATTAAGAGAAAAAAATGCGTTAAATGTTATAAATCATTTTCCTTTGAAAAAGCTTCAAAATTTTTTCAGAAATGTTCCATAAAAGAAGCAATTTTATTAATTCAACATTTAAAATTAAAAGATAAAGAATTAATAAATTTTCATAAATTTTCTTGTTTTAAATCTTAAAAAAATCAATTCTAATAAGATTTATTAAATATATATAGATTCGAAATGTAACTAAATTAAACAAAGACAAAATTTTATAAACAGAAATCGTATTGATAATTTAACATGGAGACTCCAAAACCTTTAGAAAGCAATTTAATTTCTAAATTAACAAAATTAGCTACACAAAAAAGAATAGAATATTGGGATATTAGAGTAGCATTTAGTTCTGGAACGTTATTAGAATTTACTAATGGAAAAAATAAAGAAGTATCATATTCAAATATAAAAGGTACAGGTATCAGAGCTTTTGTTAATGGAGGTTGGGGGTTTTCTGTAAAACAAAATATATCTGATAGTTCAATAATAGAAGGATTAAATGAGGCTATAAAATTAGCTCACTACGCTGAACGATATTCAAAATTCAAATTTAAAATAAGAGAATATGATTTAATTAGAGATAAATATACAACCAAATTAAAAACACCTCTAAAGGATGTAGATATTGAACAAAAAATTGATTTTACTTTACAAATTGAAAAGGACGCACATGATTTTGATTCAAGAGTTATCAATATGACGGAATAATAAATTCTCTTTTTATTAATTCATTTGGAAGTTCAATTGAGCAATCTACCTCAATTTTAAGAATTTTTTCTATTGTTTATGCTAAGGAAAATGGAAATTTGCAAAGAAATTTCGAATCGATTGGAGGCGTTGGAGGTTATGAATTAACTAGAAAAGCTGATAAAATAGGAATTAAATCAGCGAAAAAAGCAATTAAATTATTATCGGCTAAACCAGTTAAAGGAGGAAGATTCACAGTTATTATGGACCCAAAATTAACAGGTGTGTTTATTCATGAAGCCTTTGGACACGCCTGTGAAGCAGACCTAGTTATCGCCAAAGAAAGCATTTTAGAAGAAAAATTAGGAGAAAAAGTTGCATCTGAAAATATATCTATCATTGATGATCCAACTCCAAGTAATTTATCTCTGTTTGGGTCGTATAAATTTGATGATGAAGGTATAGCTGCAAAACCAGTTCAGTTAGTAGAAAATGGCGTTTTAAAAACCTACCTTCATGATTTAGAGAGTGCAAGTAGGATGAATGTATCTCCTAATGGACATGGTCGTGCTTCATCATATTCATCTAAACCGCAGGCAAGGATGGGGGTTACATACCTTAAAGAACATGATTGGAAATTAAATGAAATGATCGAAGACACAAAAAATGGTGTTCTCTGTGAAAATTGGAAATACGGATATACAAACCCGGCAACAGGAAATTTCCAATTTAAAACTCGGAATTGTTATAAAATTGAAAATGGAGAAAAAACAGAATTAATGCGAGATGTTGGATTATCTGGTTTAATCCTCGAGATTTTAAATAGGGTTTCAGCTATTGGTAATAAAGTAGAATTTAGTGATGGCATTTGTGGAAAAGGAGGACAACGTGTTAGAAATTGTAATGGGGGACCTTACCTACGTGTTGAAGACGTAGTTATGGGAGGTTTGCAATAAACATGATAACAAATAATAATTTTCCAAAAGAAAATAATGTTCTTTTTGATAGAGGTAAATTTGGTTTAAAAATTACTGAGAAATTTGATAAAGTAAAATGTTCTGAAATTTATATTCAAAAAACAGAAAGTTTTGCAATAGGATTAGAAAAAAATTCCATCAAAGATTGCAATAAATCTGAAAGTTGTGGATTTTCGGTAAGAGTTTTTGATAAACGGGGCTCATTAGGTTTTGCATATGCTAATGATATTTCTAGTAAAATAATCGAAAAAACCATAAATAATGCTGTAAAGATGATGAAAGCTGGACCTCCAAATGATGAATTTAAGGATTTACCGTTTCCTAAAAAATCTAATTCTAAAATAACAGGAATTTATGACAAAAATATAAAAGATCTTGAATTTGAAAGACCATTCGATTTAATTAAAGATATGATAAAAACATCTTCTGAAGATTCTCAAGTTGTAACTCAATCTGGGGATTTTTCCTCTCTTTATACTTATTATTACGTATTTAATTCAAATGGGATTGAAATATTCTCTGAAGAAACAGCGGCTTCTTTAACATCATCGATTGTAGTTAAAAATAATAGGAAAAATGAGACTGGAAATGGCTTTCATTGGCAAATAGAAAGGAAATACAAGGATTTAGATGCAATTGAAGTTGTCAATAAAACACTCCAAATGGCTAAAATGAATTTAAATAGGATTAAAATAGAAACAATGAACGTCCCTCTTGTATTAACTCCAAAAGGAGTAATCAGTTTAATATTAAATCCAATTGCTTCAGCAATAAATGCTGAAACATTTCAATATAACAGAAGCTTTCTTATAGGAAAATTAAATCAAAAGATTGGTTCAGATCTTTTAAATATTGAAGATAATGGTTTAATTAATGGAGCTATAGGGTCTTCAGAATTTGATGCTGAAGGTGTCCCATGTCAAAATAAAAAAATCTTTTCAAATGGAGTATTTTTAACTTTACTTCATAATAGTTTTACTGCTGGAAAAGATAATGTGGAAAGCACTGGTAATGCCCAGAGGAATTCTTTTTCTTCAACACCTAATATTGGCTCAACTAACTTATTCTTCAATCCCGGAGATTGTAAAATGCAAGAATTATTTGAAGATATAAAAATTGGAATTCTCTTAGATTATACTGGTGATTCTCCTAATATAGCAACAGGGGATTTCAGCGGGTTGATTTTAAACGGAAATATTATCCGAAATGGAGAAATTCAAGAATCACTGAATGAAACAATGATTGGAATTAATCTTTTAGATCTTTTTAATAGAATAGAGAAAGTGTCCAATAAACTTGAAGTTTATGGCTCAAAAAATGCTCCTTATGTAAAAATAAGTAATGTTCAAATTTCTGGGTTCAAATGATTTAGACCTATGTATCTAAATTTCTGTTATATTAAGTTTTATAAATAAAATATCAAAATAAATTTCTTTATTGTTTTCAATTTTCCATAATTCAAAAATAACAAAAATAATCATTTTATTCTGACCTGTATTAGAAAATGAAATATTCTGAGCATCAGAAATCCATTCGTTCCCATGTTGAAGTGTTATATTTGGTAATTTCCTAATTAAGGTACCATTGGATCCTGAATCTTTGTTAATCCATGTATTATTATTTCCTTTAAGGATATGGATTGAAAAAGAAAAATCTGTCTTTAAATAATTACCTACGGTTGCATATAAGGTAATATTTTTACTTATTTTTACTTGCGTGGGATAGTCTTCGGCATATCCTTCTGAATTTAATAAACCGTAGGTATAATAACCTGGCTCAACCTTAATTATTTCATAAATAATAAAACAAGAAGTTAGAATGATTCCAATTAATAAAATAATTCTGGTGATTTTTACCAGATTTTTCCGTTCTTGATTTGAATTATTATGAGAATTTTTCTCTTTCATATTTTCTTTAATCTTCATTTTCAATGCTTTTAAACCATTCAACTGTTTTCTTTAATCCTTCTTTTAACGGAGCAGTGGGTTTCCATTTAATTAATGCTTTTGCTTTTTCTAAAACAGGACATCTTCTTACAGGATCATCAATTGGTAATCGTTAAAAAGAAATTATTGAATTAGAATTTATAAGTTCAATAATGAGTTTGGCAAGTTCTAAAATAGTCAATTCATTATCATCCCCTAAATTAATAACTTCTCCATTTGTAGCATCATAATGAAATGCTTTTAATAATCCTTCCACTTCATCTACAACGTATATAAATGACCTAGTTTGTGATTCATCACCAAACATGGTTATATCCTCATTTTTAAGTGCTTAAACAATTATTTTTACATTTATTATAATAGTTTTACTTTCATCCAAGATATAACTTTCTTTAAACCATCTTCAATAGGTGTTTTTGGTTCCCATCCTAGTATTTCTTTAGCTTTCGTAATATCGGGACACCTCCTTTTTGGATCACCTTCTGGTAATTGTTTAAAAACAATTTTTGAGTCAGTATTTGTTAATTTTTTAATAGTCTGAGCTAATTCTAAAATTGTCATTTCACTGTCATTTCCTAAATTTATTACTTCACCAATTACTTTTTCATTTGAAATCATTTTGAGGAAACCCTCAATCTCATCGATGACATATGTAAAAGAACGGGTTTGGCTACCATCACCAAAAACCTCAATATCCTGACCAACTATGCAAGAATGACAGAAATTGGTAAGTGCTCGACCCCAAATATGACCCCACTTCTCTCTTGGACCATAAGTATTAAAAATCCTTACAATCATAATCTTAACATTATGGCGTAACTCGTAGGCTTTACAAAAAGCCTCACCTGTTCTTTTACTTTCGTCATAAGGAGCCCTAATGGATAAGGGATTTACATTTCCGCTATATGTTTCTCTTGTAGGAATGTACTCTTTTGGAACATCTCCATAAACTTCCGATGTAGAAGTGAAAAAAAGAAGCGAATTGTGATATTTGGCTATTCCAAGAGCATTCATTGTACCTAATGTATTACTCTTTAAAATCTGTATCGGATATTTTTCAAACTCGAAAGGAGATGCCCGACTTGCCATATGCATCACAATATCGATATGGGGTACATCTCCAACGCATACACCGTCTGGATGGTGTGTTAAACCGAAATAGATTGGTTTAGAAATATCGTGATAAATAAATCTGAAATTTTTTTTTCCAATATTATGAGAAATATTCTCATAAGAACCCGATGAAAGATTGTCTAAGCAAATACAATATGAACCTAGAGAAACAAGAGCGTCACATACCCAAGATCCAAGAAAACCTGCCCCTCCTGTTACTAAGATAACTTTATCTTTAAAAAATGAGACATTATCTCCCAATCTATCAACTATTTCTTTTATTCCGACTTCGACTTCATGTTTCATTTTACAACCAATTAAATTAATGCTATTTTAATAAAAGAACTTTATAATTATTTATAAAAATTTGGAATTTTATGAAAAATTGAACCACAGCAATATAATTATGTAATGTATAAAACAGAAATTGAAAAAAACAAAAACTTAGTAAGAACCTAATTTCTTAATAGGTTTTTTAGGACTTTTATGATCATATAATTTTTTATTTGATGTTTTAAACCCGTTATTTTTTCAAATTCGGAGATAATATGATTTTAAATAGTTCTTGGGTTGTCTAAATGTAGATCAATATATTACGGAAATTCAATTAAAACAATATTATTATATTTGCTTATTTTCCTTTTAACTCATCATTCTTCTTTCTAATTGCTTCTCTTCCACACAAATAACACCACTTACTATTAATCACGCTCCCTACCACAGATCTCTATGACGGATGATCTTCTTTACCACACCACCACTCCAACGCTACCTCTGAGGAGTTTCTAACCTTTATTAATCTTTTGAATTCTTCTTCTGAAGTTAATAAAAAACGTTTTTGTCTAGAGCGAAGATGTCCAATTCACTCAGCCAATTTCTGAATCATTTTATATGTAAATTTTATTGGTCTTAAAGAATTCACTATCTCTAGATGTTCATTGAATAGAAAATTTCTAAAATTATATGCAGGAAGATAGTCTCACGCTCTTTCAAATCCTCTGCGAATTCCAATTATTTTAAGGTCGTTCCCCAGCAATCGGCAAATATTGGACGCAAAAATTTTAGAACCATTAATTTCATCATGTCCTAATAACAGCATAGAATAATAAACTAATACTAATGCGAAATATCCACTTTTAACCCAAATGACTTTTTATACAAGCAACAACAATATCCTTTTATGCTTGATGTTTAAAACAAGTAAAAAATTATAAAAGTTAGTTAAAATGGTTGGGGAACGCAAAGAAAAGAAGAAAAAAGTATTTTCTTGAGTTATCGAGAGAAGAGCTTAGGAAAGTGGAAAATTTAATGGGTTTTACAACGATGCAATGAATTGAAAATTGTAGATTCTAGCAAGGAGCAACATAAAAATCCTCTTATAAAAACGAAATCTGAAAAGGGAATGTCGAATGATTTAAATCGTGATACCGATAATAGGGAGGTTATTAATCCTCAACTGTTAGGAAAAAAAATATATTTCTGATTCGCATTACATTAAATCTTCTAACTCTTTAGATTCAAATTTAGGTGGTGTTTTTAATTTTACAAAAGAAAACATTAATGTTATACCAATAACTCGTGATGAAATATTATCTATGAATGAGAAGGTAAGAATCGTATTTAATTATAAATATCATAAAGAATTAAGAAAAAAAATAAAAACTATTGTTGACCTTTTACCATTTCAAGATAATGATAAAAGTTTAATTGAGTCTAAAGCAATAGAACTATTTAATTTTACTTTAAAAAATGGAATGAAACCCCAAAATCTCGATATTAAGAATTCGGGAGTATTATCCATAGTTTATATATATTTTGCGCTTCTTTTTTATGATTATTTGAGAATTGATGGCAATCCATTAACTTATGGTTTTATTTGTCGTTTATTAGGAAATGTCCTTCAATTGGTTGGATTAAATAATTGTAAAAGTTATAATATTGGAAAAATATCTCTTTTTTTACCAACAGATTTAAGGAAAGAATATCGAGACTTCATTGAAAAAGGATTGCATTTAGGTAAAATGCCATTTGAGGAATTTAAAGAATTTATTGAAAATTTAGGTCTTGAAAAAACAGGAATAGAGGGGAGAATTTTATCTCCTAAAAATAATTATGAAATATTGGAGCCTCAAGAATATAAAGAGATGTCTCCAGAAAAATACTATGAATTAATTAAAGGTAAGAAAGGGACAGAAATTCAAATACCAGTGTGGTGTGGTAAAAAAGAACACAAACTCTGGAATGCTATTCTTTCTAATTTATTACAGAGTAAATGGTGTAAAAAATGCGAAGATGAAAGTAGGATAAAATATTCTCATAAATATTTAAAAAAATTAGCAAAAAGGAGGGGGATTGAAGATACTGGAGTTCCTGGAAAAGTTTTAAATTTTAAAGACTCGAATGAAGAATTAACAATAAATACATATAAGGAAAATACAAAAAAAGTTAATCCAGGCAAAGCAAAATTTTGGTGGAGCTGTGGCATTAAATGCCATCCGTCTTGGAAAACCACTCCAAGTAAAATTGAGATTGATAATACTTGGTGTCCTGTTTGCAAAGGAGGTCATTATATCTACGAAGAGTTGATTAAATTAGCGAAAGAGAGTGGAACTGAAGAGACAGGAGTTGCTGGAAGAATTTTAGACTCAAAAGAAAGCAGAAAACAATTATTAAAAACAACATATAATAAATTGACAAAGAATAAGAAACCGAGTGAAGTTTCATTCTGGTGGAGTTGTGAGAGGGAACATCCACCCTTCAAAAATAGTCCCCCAAACATCAGAAGAGGTCAATGGTGTCCTATTTGCTCACAAAAAGAGGGAAAATATGAAAGAATTATTCGAGAATATTTTCAGAAAATTTTTGGCTTATCATTTCCAGAGACTTATTTGCGAGATTTGAGTCTTAAGACAACAAAGATAAGAATTAAATTGAATTTACTCAAAATTGGTAATAAATTGAGGTTCGAAGGGTATGAAGCAATATATCCCCAGTCTTATTCGCTAGAGGATTATGAGGGGAGTTTGAGGTTTGATGGTTATGCTGAAATCATAAAAAATGGTAGATTATTTAAAATTGCTTTTGAATTCAATGGAATACAACACTACGAATTCCCGAATTATTGGTTTAACAAGCCGAGTGAAGGAAAGAAATTATGGTTAGAATATATCACAAGAGACCAATTGAAAAAAGAAATCTCGAAATTAAATAATATTCTATTTATAGAATTTCCCTATTATGTAGATCGAACATTAGAACATCCTAAAAAAATTCAAGAATTCATTATCAACCAATTTGAATTAAAACCTGACATAGGACTCAACATTTAAGTACAGTTTGACTATATGAACCCTCAGTAAAACCAAAAACCTGTAACAATTTCCTCAAGAAAATATTGGGAATATATTACAGATAAAGATACAAATGTATCACTTCTAATTGTTATTAACCCAATTAATTAAAATATTAATGAATATTATTTCTGCCAATAACAATTCTGGAGATTGGATTATTTCATCCATTAATGAATTATATTTTTTTATTTAGAAAGTTCTCTTTCAATTTCCGTTTCTAAAAAATCTTCTCTTACCAATTTATCATAATTGTACCTATCCAATTTTAATACAAATTCAAGAAGATCATCTCGCTTTTTTTCAAATTCGGAAATCTCTTCAATAATTTTTTTAAAATATTCGAATATTAAAAAAAAGAACTTGAGCATTGAACTATGACTAATTCTATCAAATATCTATTCTAATAAATTCCAACACTTACATACATGAAACCGATATAAATTTTGTAAATAAGGATATAAATATATTTGTCTTATTGTATATTTATTGTCAAAACTCATTGGTAGCATACCATCAAAATCGAATGAAAGGTCTCTATTATTTTGGAGCCAATTAAGGATATTATTAATAAAAAAATCAGGAATATCTGAAAAATACTGTTTTACTTTATAATCAGCAAAATTTTCTCTAAATTTATTTTCGAATGGAATATATCTGAATTGAGTTATTTGATTTTTTTTAGTAATTTGTTTTTCAGTAAATTTTTCAACGACTTCAAAAGACTCACATAAAAGGTTATGACAATATTCGTGCCTGGCTAGGTATTTGAAGATCTCTTCAATCTTTTCGTGAGTAATATTAGGATGAGTTAAATATTCATTTGATATTCCAATTAAATTATAATGCACATTAATCCTATTGCTATCATAATATTCAAGAGAAAAGCAGAAGACTGGATTATTAGATTCAATTAAATTAAATTCTCTGTTATCATTGAATAATTGCATTATATTATTTAATTCCTCTTGAAAAATTGATAAAGCTTGTCCTAAATCACTCATTTTAAATCAATAAATCTCACTTTTTAAATCTTTTATTCTCTTTTATTATTCTAATATATGCTATAAAATCTGGAAATATTTCTTAATTTAAGATTCCAAATCTCTACAGAGTTATATTTAATAAATTGAAGTATTAGACTTTTTATCCTTTTAATTCTTCTTCTTTTTTATATATAAAAAGATCAAGAATAATGTGATATATGTAAATTTAACAAAATTGTTTTTTGAAGAATATTCGAATTTTAAATACTACTTATTAAATTTCTACCGTTGTGATGAGATTGAACTATTAATCCAGTTCTTCGAGGAAATAATTTAAAAAATTAAATATATTTATTTTAACTTTTTTGTTAGTAGTAATAATTATTTGTCAGTAAAATCAGTAAAAAATATTGTCAATTTTTGTCACTATTTTTTAATTTTTCCTTGTTATTAAGAAATTAATAATGAAATTTATTAAAAAAAAAAGTTAAGTATTTTAATTAAATATTAAATGTCTAACGTTTTTATTAGCAGACCGTTGAGGTACACCAAGAGACTCTTGCCAAGGTTTGTCTCTTGAACCTCCACGGTTTTTCTTGCTAACTTATAATCAATATTATACCACTTTCCCTTGTAAGATATAGTGCCATTTTGTCTTATTTTTCGGCTTAATTTAACTTTTTTCTTTGGTTTAATTGATACCTGATACGGATGGGTTATTAATAATTTATCTTTATAGTAGAACTCAATTTTTTCTTCGTATTCAATTACATCAATTCTTGAACCTGAAAATCCTGGTGGAACATCGAATTTTTGGGATTTATATGAGATTTGGTTATATTTGTTGACCTTTCTTTGCGTCAACTCATAAAGCCATCTGTCCCAATTAACTTTTGCCTGAAGTGGTCGAAAAATGCGATCCTCCGTTTCAAAAAAAATATTTGCAGGTGGACTCTTATTAGGTAAACTTCGGTGGGGTTTTTTAATATTATACCAATTTACCCATTCTTTAAATTTTTGGTTGAAATCAGCCAAAGAACATCGAGGATTATTATTAACATAATGCCGACCTTCAATTAAAAACATTTGATTAACCGTTCCGAACCATCTTTCAAGTTTTCCCTTGGTTTGAGGGTGATAAGGTTTGGCAAAAATTGGCTTAATATCCATAGATTCGAGGAGTTTTGAATATTTAGTTCCCAATTCCCCGATGACATTACGAAATTGTGTTCCATTATCGGCAAGGATCTCGTTTGGTCTTCCATAAGCCATGACGGCATCTCGGATAATTTTTATTACGTTAGTACCCCTTTGGTTCCTAAAATACTCTGCAGCCATGATGAACCTGGAGCAATCATCAAGTAAAGCGAATAAAAATACTTGCATCAAATGGCCAACGGTTTGAACGCCAGCAATATCAATTTGCCATAGATCGTTAGGTTGTTTTCGTTCAAATTTAATATATCCTTGTTTTCGGTATTCAGATTTATATGTAAGCCCTTGTTCTTGAATATATTTTCGAATAGTTGAGACGGACGGACAGGTGGTTGGAAACTCCTTTTTCAATATTTTATACACCAATGGCGCGCTTCTTTGCGGCAATTCCTCCTTTAATTTTATAATCCAATTAAAAATTTCTGGCGAATATTTTTTTGGTCGTCCGATATTCTTTTTAGAATTGTGGGAGACGAGTGAATTTTCTTGATTTACAAACTTAATCCATCTATAAATTGTTCTCTCAGATCTTCTGTAATAATTTGCGAGATCTTTGATTGAGAGCCCTTTATTATAATATAATTCTCTCAAAATATCATATCGTTCTTTTTTTTCTTTATCTTTTACATTCATTGTTTAATCACATCCAGTGCTATAATTTGAGCACATCCGACTCAATTAATGATAAAATAAAAATAGAATTACTAATTGGGTCTTAAAAAAAGATTTAAATCATATTATCTTGAGTTACTGCTCATATTGAAAATGTCAGTATTTATTACTGACGACATACGGCAGTTGTCAAAAAAGAAGAAGAAAAAAACTTTCAAAAATTATTGATTTTTTGTG
>JABUBO010000203.1_pt1 | contig 18059 bp, 15 predicted proteins | sample 7240361 | NCBI WGS metagenome assembly JABUBO01 (sample SAMN07256346, study PRJNA390944) | subsurface metagenome | isolation source: Methane hydrate marine sediment | place: Pacific Ocean: Eastern North Pacific, ODP site
GGAAATGACAAGAATGAGCAGTAACCGTACTGAATATTTTAGTCCCTCCCGGCTCAAAGAGTTTTGTAGTGCAGTGCTACAAAAACTGGAGATCCCGCCCCGGGATGCAGATTTGATAACAGAGGCGTTGGTGCGGGCTAACCTGCGGGGTGTAGATTCACATGGTGTTATTAGAATGCCCGTTTATGTGGAACGACTGAAAAAAGGTCTGGTTAACCCCAAGCCCAGGATTGCTATCCTGCGGGAAACTCCGGCTATGGCTCTCATGGACGGGGATAATGGCAGCGGGCAGGTGGTAGCGGCCAGGGCGATGGAGTTAGCTATGGCAAAAGCCAAGGAGGGCGGCGTCGGGTTAGTGGGGATACGCAATTCCACTCACTTCGGTGCTACTGCCTTTTTCACGATGATGGCCTTGAAGAAGGAAATGATTGGGATTGCCATTGCCAACTCATATGCTACGGTGGCTCCATGGGGTAGTAGAGCCCCTTATTTTGGCACCAATCCTATGTCCATAGCTGTTCCGGCAGGCCAAGAATTACCCGTAGTTCTTGACATGGCTACCAGTGTGGCGGCTTGGGGTAAGATTATCCTGGCTGCCAAGAAGGGAGAGTCTATTCCTGCCGGGTGGGCTATCGACTCGGATGGAGAAGTAACCACCGATGCTAGCAAGGCTTTAAAGGGCGCCCTTCTTCCCTTTGGTGGACCAAAAGGTTCTGGTATTGCTTTGTTGATTGATGTGCTGGCAGGGGTACTGACCGGTGCTGCCTTCGGGCCCTATGTTGGAGATTTGTATAAAAATATGGAACGTCCACAGGGCGTGGGGCAGATGCTGGGGGCAATAGACATCAGTTGGTTCAGCGATGTGGACGAGTTTAAAAATCGGATGGATAGGATGATACAGGAAATAAAATCAGTGCCGTCAGCTAAAGGGGTGAGCGAAGTACTTCTACCTGGAGAAATCGAAGTACGCACCCAGCAACAGCGGGAGGCTGAAGGCATCTCTCTCACCCCAGCCATGATAAATGACCTGTACCAGCTGGGATTAGAATTTGGCATACCTTGGTGTGGTGCTCCGCCGCCTGCCCACTAGGGTAGGGGGGGTGTAATCAGCTATTTCACTTTAACCGAAATTAAGATATCTCCGGGCTGACCATCAGTTATTTGGCGGGCATTTCGAAGTCTTATCGTTGGGCCGGGTTTGACCCCGGCGGGGATTTTCACTCTTATTCTTTTACCCCTTCGAACCAGGTCTTTTTCTAGTCCATGAGCCGCCTGCTCTTTAGTAATGGTTATTTCATAGCGTACATCCTGGCGTGGGGGAGGTTGGGTCTGACTGAATATCTCCTCCAGATTAATTCCTCCGGGAAACTCGAATCTCATTCCCCTTGGGCCACCAAATCCCTGGCTGAATGTCTTGAAAGAAAAACCTCTACCTTGCAGAAAATCACCAAAGATGTTATCCAAGAAGTCAAAGCCAAGACCAGACCCGCCGAAGTCTTTCATCAGGTCTTCAAAAGTGGTTCGAGTAAAGGGGCTACCAAAGATATCACCAATATTGCCCGCAGTGCCAAACTGGTCATATTGTCTTCTTTTCTCCGGGTCACCGAGAACTCCAAATGCTTCGTTTATTTCCTTGAACTTCTCGTTGGCCCATTTCTCTTTCCCTGGATTACGGTCGGGATGGTATTGCATTGCCAGCCTTCGGTAGGCCTTCTTAATAGCATTTTGGTCAGCATCCCGACTAACACCGATGGTTTCATAGTAATCTTTCTTTACCATCATGCACCCTCTTGCACATGTCTCCAAGTAACGCCGTTCCAAATGCAGAGGAGCCTCTTGCATCTAGAGCACACGACTCGAGTGTTGCTATTAATCTCCTGTTCCTGGCATTTGACTAATTTTCGGCAACTAGGGCAGTATATCTTCTTGACACATAATTTCACGATTCATTACCCAAGGCTATTCTTTTATCTTTATTATATTAGTGCTACTGCCGATTATGCACTGCTTAAGGACAGCACCCGCATCAATATTGCTTTCTCTCCACAGTACCGCTCTCTCCAGGCTAGCACCCTCTCCGATACAGCAATCCACTCCAATAATCACTGGTCCTTTGATATTCACTCTCTGGTCTATCCGGCATCTGCTAGCGATTATTACTGGCCCAGTTATTTTGGCCGAAGGATGGATAATAGTCTCTTTGTCACAACATACCTCGTTGCTACTCAAACCGCTAATTAGAGCACTCTTTGCTTTCGACAATAAAAGGTCGCAGTTCAGGCGGAGGTATTTCTCTAGTGTTCCCATATCAAGCCAGTAGCCACTAAAGGGATAACCGTAAACGGGGTCACCTAGCTCAAGAAGGAGGGGGAAGAGCCCTTTTTCAAACATGTAGTGGCTATCTGCTGGCACATGCTCCAGAACTTCGGGCTCGAGGATATAGATGCCAGCATTTATCCAGTTAGTGGTCACCCGGTCTGGGCTTGGTTTTTCAATGAAACGCCGTACTCTTCCATCACTATCGGTTTCAACCACTCCAAAGGCACAGGGATTATCCACCCAGGTCAAGGCTATGGTCGCTTTCGCCCCTTTGTGCCGATGGAAGGCAAGCATATCGGCTATATCAAGGTCAGTGAAGACATCGCCGTTAAGGACAACAAAGGTGCTCTTCAGGGATCGCTCGGCATTCTTTACCGCTCCGGCAGTGCCCAGGGGACTACTCTCCACAGAGTAGGTGAGCTGCACTCCCAGGTTGCTGCCCTCCCCGAAGTAATCCCGGATGCTCCCGGGGAGATAGCTCAGTGCCAGAATGATGTCCTTAACACCGTATTTCTTGAGGTAAGCGATGATATGTTCCAGGAAGGGTCGATTCAGCACTGGCACCATAGCCTTGGGTATGTCATAGGTGAGCGGGCGCAGTCGCGTACCCTCACCACCAACCAGGATAATTGCTTTCAATGGCGCTTTTGTCTTTTGCATGGCTAGCACTCTCAGTTCTAGACTGCTAGTCATTTTACTATGCGGCAGATTCTGGGTCAAGAAGAGTGTCCATTCCGGAAGTTCGGGAGCAGCCCTGCTGTCGGGCTTCTTGACTCAAAACTCTGGCGGTAATATAATCTGGGTACGGGCTCGTAGCTCAGCGGCAGAGCGGTCGGCTCATAACCGATTGGTCGTAGGTTCGAATCCTGCCGAGCCCACTTTTTCTTATTGGTAGGGAAGTAGAGCAGGGCAGTTTACATAATATTATAAGGCGCCAGGCAATAAGCTTTGGTGTCTTTTTAGTATGATTTAAGTAGGGTGCTTTAATGGAAAAGAGTCCGGGGTTACCTGATAGATTTTCGTGCCGGCGCAAGGCATGCAAAAATATGATAGCTTTTGCCCGCAAGAAACCTCTACCCAAATTATGTCAGGCAGTTTCCTTTTGCCTTGAAGGTGGAAGGGGAGTAGTGGGGAGGAAGCAGGCCTAAAACACACGTAATCTTACATAACATATATAGTGCGCCCCATAATAAACTGCGAATATTGGTTAACATAATAAATGAGGCTGGGGAAGCGGTCTAACCCTATTGGTGGAATGAATTAGTCCGCCTTGCGTTTCCCCCTCGCTACTCTAGTCTTTGCAACACTAACTCTAGAAGTCTTACGTTTTGTACTTTGTGTTTTCGTTTTCTTTGCTGTAGAGGATTTCACTGAGCTTTTCTTGGGCCTGGCTATGGTCTTAGTTCTTGTGGTTCTTGTTTTAGTGGTTTTTGGTCGTTTGGTTTTGACTGCTTTAGTCACAGCACTTTTGGTCTTGACAGCCTTAGTTGTGGGACTCATAATTTCTCGTACTGCTGATTGCTCAATGACCCAAATTGCTATACCGCTATTTGTGCATTGGGCACGCAGGCTATTCCAATTATCAAATTTTGCGAGTTCCTTTTGTAGTCTCGATGGAATAGCCAATACAGGTACAACAGTATATCCTCTATGTGTCTTTCTAAATCGGAAAGCGGTGTCATGAATCTGGGTCACACCTTTCTGAGCGTCATTCCAATTTACCTTTATTTCACAAAGATACCATATTTTTGACTTTGCGTTATAACCCAATGCATCTGTTATACGGTCGGCTACTAGTTTTTTTTCATAGTCAGCTTTATCACATTTATTCTTAAGATAGCGGTAAACTTTTCTAACGCATGTTTTGTGATAAGTGCTTCTTGGTTCTAGCCCCCAAATATATGCCATTATATCTGTCTGCCTCTGGATTTTCTCATATTATAAACCTTTTTGTAACATTGTCAAAGTTGTTATGTTAACCTATAACCTATCCCTTTTCTCTGCCCGAATATCCCCCCACCAAAACCAGACCGGAAAGGTAAAAAGGAACGGGGTGTTTAAGGGGGGCGAAGCCCCCCTTTTTTAATATTTTCCCCTTCCCTGCCGAAAAAGGACTGGTAAGAAACAAGGGGGCTAATTACTCCCTTACCATCTCCAAAGGTAGAAAACCATTCGGAGGGATTTTTAGGGGCCTAGATTTTGATTTGAGAGCGTCATTTTCGAGGGGCTGTTCGTGGTTACAAGAAAAGCAGAAAAGTCCCGGTGACGACAACCATTATCCCGAGGAAAACCCTCCAATTAAATACATCTATACTGCGGTTCAGCATAAACGATAAAAAGAAGGTAAACAGAACGACTGTGCCAAGAAGCGGTTGCACCACACTGACCGGGCTATAGTTGAGGGCAGCATACCGCAGCAGTTGCCCCACTAAACCAAGTATTGCCGCCATAGACAATATGAATAAAGATGAGCGAGGGAGCTGAAATAGTTGGCTCCGCTGCTCCTTTTGCAATAGCAGGACAGTCCACAGGAGAAAGGCAGCCATATAGGAAATAAAAGCAGCGATATAGGGAGAGCCAACTTCCTCCATCGCTGACCTGATTAGTACCGCTGCTATACCAACACAGAGAGCACCACTCAACACGAAAAGAACGCCTTTAAGCTGCAGATTAAAGGCTCCTTCTTCCTTTTCAAAACTGACCAGCGCTGCCCCCGCCATTATGCATAAAGCCCCCAAGATGAGCAGAGTTGTAACCGCTTCGCGCAAGAAGACGATGCCAGAAATAACAGCAAATAAAATATTCGTCCTGGCAATGGCGACCGTCTTGTTGGCGCCGATAAGTCGGATAGCGTTAAAGAGCAGGTATCTGCCGAGGACAAAGTGCAATATACCGGCTATGCCAAGTGATGCAAATCCTTGCCAGGAAAGGGAGTAAAGTCGGTTCCAGTCCCCGGTCAACGGTAGTATAAATAAGAAAAGAGGTGTCCCGACGAATACGCTAATTGCCGCCGCAGTAGTGGACTCTTCAGACTGATATACTCCCCTTCTGATAAGGACTCCCATTCCGCCAAAGACGGCGGCTGACAAAAGGGCTAAAACTGGACCTAATTCCATACGAGGTACCTTTATACTTCCCGATTGGCACGGATAGCTTGGGGTTGAATTTTTAATTTAGGTGGATTTGCCTAGAGTGTGGTTAATCAACTCCAGGAGCTTAGCCAAGCCCCATCGCTTTGTTGCTGAAATAAGCACTGTCGTCTCATCCAGTGACTGGTCAGAGAGGTTGCTTATGGCTGTTTTCTCGTCCCAGTTTTGGTCACGGCTCAGCAACAAATCAATTTTATTTAGAGCCGTAATCCTGGGCTTATCCGTAAGATCAAGGGCAGCAAGAGTATCCTCTACTGTCCGGCACTGCTCTGAAGCATCATGAGAAGCCAAATCAACTATATGGAGAAGCAGAGCGGCTTCAGTTAACTCCTCAAGGGTTGCCCTAAATGCAGTTACAATAGTCGGCGGTAACTTCTGGATAAAGCCAACGGTATCAGTAACCAGAACCACGCTCTTATCAGGGAGAGTTAACCGCTTGGTGGTTGGGTCTAGAGTAGCAAAGAGCTTACTCTCGGTAAAAACGTCAGCTTGGCAGAGGGCATTTAATAAGGTACTTTTACCGGAATTAGTATAGCCAACCAGAGCTACTGTAGGAATGCCGCTCTTCTTTCGCTTCTGGCGATATAAGGCACGGTGTTTTCTTACCTCTTCTATCTGTGCCTTCAGATGATGTATCTTCCGGCGAATAAGCCGCCTATCAGTCTCAATCTGCGATTCACCGGGACCCCTGGTGCCAATACCGCCACCGAGTCTTTCCAGATGACTCCATTGCCCGGCAAGGCGAGGTAAAAGGTATTGATGCTGAGCCAGCTCCACTTGCAATTGACCTTCATGGGTTCGGGCACGCCTGGCAAAAATATCCAATATCAAGGCAGCGCGGTCAATCACCTTTATCTGGAGAGCTTCTTCCAGGTTTCGCTGCTGTATCGGTGAAAGCTCATCATCGAAGATTATTACATCATAGTTGACGTTATCTTTTAGGGCTAATAGTTCTTCCAGCTTGCCTTTCCCTACATAATGCGTTTTTGAGGGTGCCGGTAGTCGCTGAATAAGCTTTCCCACTACATTGGCCCCAGCCGTACCTGCCAGTTGCACCAGCTCCTCTATTGATGCCTCGGCTGACCACTTGTCTTTGGTTCCTTTTGCAGCCACAGCTACTAAAAAGGCTCGTTCTGGCGCGGCCTGAGTAAGAACTGTACTTCTAGTGATGATAATCCCCTCATTATGTCAACTTATTTCTTTGGTACCTGCCGGCGAGTATTATGCCAGCCGGCTAACCGTGACAGACCTTTTACCAGCGTGGCATCCGGGATGGTCAGGGACAATCGCACATAGCCCTCGCCATTCTTGCCATAACCTACGCCTGGTGTAACCGCTACACCAACCTGCTCTAATAAATCAGCCGCAAAGTCTATAGAGGTGTAGCCTTCAGGAACTTTAGCCCAGACATACAGGCTTGCCTTTGGTACCCTGGCTTCAAGCCCAATGTTATTTAACATTTCAATAACCAGGTCACGGCGTCTCTGGTAAATGGCATTATGCTCCTGGATACAGTCCTGAGATGCGGTCAGGGCTTCAATGGCGGCGTATTGAATAGCCAGGGGAATACCTGAATCCATATTTGACTTAAGTCTCTTCAGGGCATCTACCATCGTGGTGTTGCCGACTACCATCCCTATTCGCCATCCCGTCATATTATAGGTCTTGGAAAGGGAGTGGAACTCTACCCCTACTTCCCTGGCTCCCTCTGCCTGCATAAAACTAACCGGCTGATAACCATCAAAGGCAACCTCTGAGTACGGTCCGTCATGGCAGACAACCAGGTCATGCTGGCGGGCAAATTTAACTACCTTGTTGAAAAAATCAAGGTCAGCTACAGCGCTGGTAGGGTTATTGGGATAGTTAATCCATAAAAGTCTGGCATCTTTCAAAATATGAGCAGGAATCCTGTCCAGATCAGGCAAGAAGTTTTCTTCTTCTTTAAGTGGCATATAGTATGGGCGACCACCAGCTAACATGGTACTTACTGAGTAAACTGGATAGCCCGGGTCAGGCACCAAAGCAGTATCCCCGGGGTCAATAAAACAAAAGGCAATATGGGCGATGCCTTCTTTTGAGCCAATAAGGGGCAATACCTCTTTGTCGGCATCAAGAGAGACGCCAAAGCGCTTTTCATACCACCCAGCTATGGCTTGGCACAATTCAGGCAGGCCAGCTGTCTCCGGGTAGCGATGGTTAGCCGGTTCTTGTGCTGCCCGACAGAGCCTGTCAATTATATGGGGTGGAGTAGGAATATCAGGGTCACCTATAGCGAAACTAATTACCTCCTCACCTCTAGCCTCTTTCTCGGCAATCTTTCGATTAATTTCCACAAAAAGGTACGATGGTAAGTTTTCAACCCGTTTTGATAATCTCATCTTATTTATCCCTCGCTTGAGCTTCCTTTCCTTTTTTGAATTTTCCAATACTAAGTTTTATTGGGTGACCCCATCTCCCTTGGGTTCTGATGATTGTTGTCACCCTCACCCCCTGTGTCCCCCTCTCCCTTAAGGGAGAGGGGGAGGAATTTTGGAAGAGGGGCTTCGCCCCTCTTAGACGCCCCGTTTTGGCTTGCTCTCCTCCAATGGAGAGGAGGAATTTGCTATGTGAGAGGCTTTGCTCCTCTTAAACTTCTCTTGAAAGACATTAGTCTGGCCATTCTCCACTAAAAACTTTTTCTGTCGGACCACTAAGTAACACTTCACCAGTTCCATCCCACTCCGCCTGTAATATACCGCCGGGCAGTTTTATGTTAACTTTATTATCAGTATAACCAGAAAGCCGGGCGGCAACAGCTACCGCACAGGCACCGCTGCCACAGGCCAGTGTCTCCCCTACCCCCCGCTCCCAGACCCGAACTTCTATTTGCTGTCGGTCTATCACACTGGCTACCTCAAAATTTACCCGATTTGGAAATATAGCTAAGTGCTCCACTTTTGGTCCCAGCCGGGATAGTGGGAAATCAGCCACCGGATGTTGTGAAAAATAAACAGCATGCGGATTACCCATTGAAACAAGATTGAGAAGCAGGTCTGTCCTATCTACACTAACCGGATAGCTCAATAATGACTTTATGTAAACTATACTATCTCTCCCCTGCTCTATCACTACCGGAATGTTATTGGCACCAAATTCCGGCTTGCCCATCCCGGCCTGAATGTTAATTAATCTCCCCTCTCTTTTATCAAGCTTAACCTCCCTGATACCGGCTATCGTTTCTACCAATATCTGGTCGGTCTCAGGACTAACTAGTCCCTCTTCGAAAACAAGTTTAGCCAGGCACCTTATTCCATTACCACAGGCTTCAGCTTCGGTGCCATCAGCATCAAAAACACGCATCCCGAAATCAGCTTTATCTGAAGGTAGAACCAGTATCAGGCCGTCACCGCCGACACCAAAGTGACGGTCACACATGGCTCTTGCCAACGGTGACCAGTCGTGCTGCATATCACTGGTCTCCACGAGTACAAAATCATTTCCAGCACCCTGCATCTTGGTGAAATTTATCATATTAAACCCTATCCCCTTTATCCCCTTCCCCTTAATAAGGGGAAGGAGGAAGGTTTTGAAAGAGGGGCTGACGCCCCTCTTAGACGCCCCTAATTTTTACTCCAGAGTAGAGGCTTCGCCTCTCTTGGACTCTCCTCTAGTCTCTCTCCTTATTAAGGAGAGGGGGAAGGTTTTGAAAGAGGGGCTGACGCTCTTCTAAAACTTCCTTAATTACCTCTTCTTATGAATTTAGCTAGTGTCGTTTTGATCTCCGAATCCACCTGACTGGATATGTCAAGCCAGTGTATTCTATCATCTTTCAACCGGAACCAGGTATACTGGTGCCGAACGAACCGATGAGTTTCAAACTTGATTTGCTGTATGGCATATGCCAAGGTCAGCTCACCTTTAAGAAACTGCCCAATTTGCTTGTAGCCAATGCCAGACATAGCTGGTAAATTAAAATCATACCCCATATTCACCAGTTTTTCCACCTCCGTTACCAGCCCTTGCTCTATCATCTTATCAACCCTCAGGTCAATTCTACGATACAGTTCTGCCCTGTCTGCGGTTAGACCTATTATCAGTGTATTAAAAGAGGGTATCTCCTTATCCTGGAGCTGAGAAAAAGGGGTTCTTGTTTTTCCATATACCTCGAGGGCTCTTATCACACGGCGCACATTACGAGGATCAATTTTCTGCGCCGCGACCGGATCAACCCTCATAAGCTCTCGATAAAGCTCTTCAGGTTCAGTATCAGCTGCCTTTTCTTCCAAACTACGCCTGAATTCAGAGTCAGGTGGAACCGGTGGTATTCTCCAGCCTTCCAGAACTGCCCATATATAAAGTCCACTGCCGCCAACCAATAGAGGTAATTTATGGCGCTGGTGGATGCCCTTAATAGCTTGGTAAACCAGCTCTTGATATTGAGCCAGGCCGAAAGTCTCATCAGGATTAATTATATTAATCAGATGGTGAGGAACCAGAGATAGTTCCTTTGGACTGGGCTTCGCGGTACCAATATCCATATACCGGTAAACCTGCCGACTATCAGCGCTTACTATCTCGCCGTTGAAATCCTGAGCTAAACGAAGTGCCAGTCGACTTTTGCCGCTACCAGTGGGACCAATGATAGCTACCAAGTGGTTCATTACTTAATTGCCGAGGTTTGTGTCACGATACTCAAAAATTCGGTGGCTTTTAGACTGGCGCCGCCGACAAGGGCACCATCAATTTCGGGCTGTTTCATAAACTCAGTAGCATTGGCAGCAGTAACGCTGCCACCATATAGAATACGCATGTTTTGGGCAATCCCGTCACTATATAATTTGGCGATATTTCGGCGAATTAGAGAGATAGTTTCATTTGCCTGTTCGCCGGTAGCTGCCCTGCCGGTGCCAATAGCCCAAACTGGCTCATAGGCTATAATCAGGCCATTGATATAACCTATACCTGCCAGAGATGACCCTAGCTGCTCGGTCACCACCTCTTCTGTCTTGCCCGCCTCATTTTCTTCCAATCTTTCCCCTACGCACAAAATAGGCTTCAGGCCCACTTTTAATGCGGCTACAATTTTTTTATTAACAATCTCCCCGGTCTCATTAAAATACTGCCGGCGTTCAGAGTGCCCGATGATAACAAATTCACACAGGTCAGATACCATTAATGGCGAAATCTCACCGGTGTAGGCACCCTTTTCCGCAAAAAATAGGTTCTGCGCTCCCAGTTTTATTGAGCTACCTTTAATTAACTCCCTTACCGCAGCTAAAGAAACAAAGGGAGGGCAAATTACCTTGTCAACATTAGCTATCTTATCAAGCTCATCTTGCATTGCCTTAACCAATTCTATGGCTTCACTCACGGTAGTGTTCATTTTCCAGTTACCGGCAATCATTGGTATGCGCATTTTGGTCTCCTGACTACTTAGTTATATCAGAAAAGTTCTGCCTCTCTTTGGCTATCCTAGGCACCAAACTTGGTCAACTTCAGAGCGTTAGCCATAGCCAAAGTCATAATCTGCGTCGCCGGGAATCTTCCTAGTCCACCTGAAGAAGCACAGGCTGACTCGGAAAACTCACTTACCCGGTCAGGTCGGCACCACTTGGAATACAAAAGAATAGGCAGCGGATGCCAGCTATGTCCCTTGAGCAGAGCTGGTGTTGAATGGTCACCGGTAACAACAACGACATCAGGTTCCAGACTTATTAGCTCGGGTAGAGTTTTATCAATCTGCTCTAAAATTTGGACCTTCCGTTTAAAGTCACCATCCTCACCAGCACTATCAGTTCCTTTTATATGCAAGTAGAAAAAGTCATAATCAGGGTAATTCTGCTTTAGAGTCGTAAATTCATCTTCAATAGTTGCTCCCGTTTTCAAAACCTCCATACCAACCAGCTTAGCCAGTCCCCGGTACATAGGGTAACTGGCAATGGCAGCCGGTTTCAGCTTGTAAATCTCACCCATAGATGGGAAGTGAGGGTGTTTGGAAAAGCCACGCAGGAGAACCATATTGGCGGGATGGTGTCCAGCCAGGGTTGCTTTTGCCCGGGCTATAAATTGATTGGCAATACTAGCCAGGCGGTTGGACTCCGGGTTTGAAGCAACGATAGGCTTCGGGGTTACCCCTATTTGCTGGGGGTCAGAATCGTTTACCTCGGGAGCAAGACCATCGCCACGGAATACCACTACCAAACGGTGCTCTCTCACCGGGCAGACAAAGACCTTAACGCCGTCTATTGATAGCCTGTTAAGTAACTGGCACAACTCGGCGCATTTTTCAGTTGAGATACGACCTGCCCTGCGGTCAGTAATCAAGCCCGTTTCATCCACGGTGCAGAAGTTGCCACGAGCTGCTACATCCCCTGGTTGAAGCTCAAAATCTATCCCGATAGCTTCCAGCACTCCCCGACCGATATTATAGCTGACAGGGTTGTACCCAAATAGAGCCAGATGTCCCGGTGAACTCCCCGGAGTTATTCCAGGAGCTACCGGGTCAGTAAGCCCACATATACCTTTAGCCGCCAACTGGTCAAGGTTCGGGGTATTGGCTGTCTCTAATTCTGTCTTTTCTGTCTCGGGATTTGGTAATCCGCCTACCCCATCGATAACCAGCAACACAATTTTGCTGGGTGAAGGTATGGCAATTTCTTTTATTAGCTCCAGATTAATTATAGTATTTATCAACCCCATCCCCCTTTATCCCCCTTCCCCTTGGTAAGGGGAAGGGGGAGATTATACTAGAGGGACTTCGTCCCTCTAAAACTTCCTATTAGCATACTGGGAGGCTTCGCCTCTCTAAAATTTCCTATTAGCCTATTGGGGGACTTCGTCCCTCTAAAACTTCCTATTAGCATATTGGGAGGCTTCGCCTCTCTTTGATTCTACTCTGCCTATGACTTTTTATCCAGCAATGCCGCCACGCCGGGTAATGTGTCACCACTCAGAAACTCCAAAGAAGCACCACCACCGGTAGAGACAAAGGTCATTTTATCGGTTAACCCCATATCACCTACTACATCAGCGGTAGAGCCTCCACCAATAATTGTAGCGGCATTAAGACTGGCTAAGAGTCTAGCCATTTCTTGCGTTCCCCTGGCAAACTGGGGTATCTCATATATGCCCATAGGTCCGTTCCAGAAGACTGTTTTGCATTTTTGCAATTCTTCACGGAAGTTCTTAATCGTTTGCGGACCTATATCTACAATCTTTTTATCCTCCGGTATATTTGCTACGGATACTGTCTCAACTCTAGTTTCAATATTAGTTTCATCAGCAACAATAACATCAACCGGCAATAGTAAACGTGCGCCTCTTCTTGTTACCTTCTCCATCAAGGCAGCAGCGGTGTCCAGCTTGTCTGCCTCAATTAATGATAAGCCTACTTCAAGGGATTTAGCTTTAAGAAAGGTAGCTGCCATACCGCCACCAATTAGCAGAGAATCTAGCTTACTTATAATATTCTCCAGCACACTAACTTTATCACTTACCTTGGCACCACCGAGAAGTGCGGCGAAGGGATGGGCTGGATTCCCTGAAATGCTACCCAGATTTTTGATTTCCTTTTCCATCAGAAAGCCAGCGACAGCTGGCAGATAATTAGTAACGCCTACAATTGAAGCATGCGCCCGATGAGCAGCACCGAAAGCATCATTAACAAATACCTCACCCAAATTGGCTAAGGCTTGGGCGAAGGAAGCGTTGCCAGCTTCTTCCTCGGGGTGAAAGCGAAGATTTTCCAGAAGCAAAACGTCGCCACCTTTCAAGTTTGCTACCGACCTCTCTACTTCAGGGCCAACACAATCCGAGGTAGTTCCCACGTGCTGTCCCAGGAGTTGTGACAGACGCCGGGCAACGCCACTCAGTCGTAAATTATCAACTATCTTTCCTTTGGGACGACCCAGGTGAGACATCAGGATAACTCTTGCTCCCTGCTCGATAAGATATTTAATAGTCGGCAGAGTAGCTCGAATGCGACCGTCATCAGTTATTTCCCCTGTCTCTTCATCTAAAGGAACATTAAAGTCAACCCGAACCAAAACCCTTTTGCCACTGATTTCTATGTCCCTGACTGACATCCTATTCATTTTTCACCCCTGAGTATACGCAAACCTATATACTACTCAAAATGGGGTAGTCTCTACTTTGCTCTTGACCTTGAGTGAAGAACCAGAATCATGGCCAGGAAATAAGGTCAGGACCTGCCGGGCTATCCCTTTGGCATCCAGACCGTACTTAGCGCGAAGAATAGCTTGAGTCCCCTGCTCGACAAACTCGTCAGGGATACCAATGCTTTTTACCTTTACATCGTGAATTTCTGATTCTTTAAGAAACTTAATTACGCTACTGCCAAAGCCTCCACTTAGAGCATTCTCCTCAACGATAACCATGCGCTTAATACGACTAGCCAGGTCTGTTAGAAGCTCAAAGTCCGGTGGCTTGACAAAGCGAGCATTAACTACTGTAGCCTCAATCTTGTTTGCGGCTAACTTTTGGGCTGCCTCAAGGGCAGGAGTCACCACAACACCTATGGCTAATATAACTACATCCTCTCCCTGCCTCAGTATTTCCCACTTACCTATGGGAATTTCGTGCAGTGTTTCGTCTAATTCCACGCCTATCCCAGAACCGCGAGGGTATCTTATCGCCATAGGCCTTCCTGATTTCACCGCGGTGTAAAGCAGGTGCTGAAGTTCATTTTCATCCTTGGGCGCCGAGACAATCAGGTTAGGGATTAGTGTCAGATAAGAGATGTCAAATGTCCCTTGATGCGTCTTACCGTCATCCCCGACAATACCACCTCGGTCAATAGCAAAAACAACGGGCAGGTTCTGCATACAAACATCGTGTATAACCTGGTCAAAAGCACGCTGTAGAAAGGTAGAGTATATAGCCACAATGGGTATAAAACCCTTGACAGCTAATCCAGCGGCAAAGGTAACCGCATGCTGTTCACAGATGCCCACATCAAACATGCGCTGTGGAAATTCAGCCCCAACTATACTCAGGCAATTTCCTTCAGGCATAGCCGGGGTAATTGCCACCAGCTTGGGATTCTCCCGAGCTAACCGAAGCACAGTCTGAGCAAATACCTCGCTATAAGTTGGTACTTCCTTGGTGGCTGCATGCTTAGCTGACACACCATGAAAATAAACGGCATCACCCTCGGCGGGAAGATAGCCCTTACCTTTAGTGGTTATAACATGAACAAAAGTCGGCTTGAGATGATAATCTCTCGCTTGAGTGAGAGCAGTTTCAAGGTCAGCAATGTTGTGCCCGTCAACAGGTCCAATATAGGTAAAGCCAAGTTCTTCCCAGACCATTGTTGGCATAACCAAGCCTTTGAATCTATCCTGAATATGCTGGCTTAGCCGCCACAGCTTATCGCCCAGTGGGAGTGCCGTAAGCATGCGTTTGCTTTCTTTTTTTGCCAAGTGGTAACGGCGGTCAAACCGCACCTTGTTTAGTAACTTAGCTAAGGAGCCGACGGTAGGAGAGATTGACATTCCATTATCATTTAATACCACGATAAGCCTGGAACCCAGATGCCCTGCCTGATTAAGCGCCTCAAGAGCCATCCCGCCAGTTATAGCACCATCACCAATAATAGCCACCACATGGTAGTTATCACCAGAGAGGTCACGAGCAATAGCCATACCAAGAGCAGCTGAAACCGAGGTGCTAGCGTGACCGGCACCAAACGGGTCATGTTCACTCTCACTGCGGTCGGTAAAACCAGATAATCCCCCGTATTGACGTAGCGAGGTAAAACGCTGTTTCCGGCCGGTAAGCAGTTTATGAACATAGCTTTGATGGCCCACATCCCATATGAGCTTATCTCGCGGGCTGTCGAATACCCGATGCAGAGCTAGAGTAAGCTCAACAATACCCAGGTTAGAAGCCAGATGACCACCGGTAGTAGTTACTGTGGTTATCAATTCCTGCCTCAGCTCATCTGCCAGTTTCCCGAGTTCCGATGGCTTCAACCCTTTCAAATCGGCGGGACTATCTACACTGTCTAATAATCTCGACATCGTCTGCGTACTTACCCGGTTATGCTTAAAAATCAATTTCATACTAGCAATGTGGACAAGCTATTGTCAACTTGTAAAAGGGACAGGATACCTTGGTAAACCAGCTTGACGCTACTGGTGCTTATCTGCTACACTCCCGAAGTGCTACCTCTGGAACAAGAGTTACTAAATTTTATAAGTTATACCTATAGCCTGATACAATGGCCTGGGGTAGTAGTACTTATGGCTATAGAGAGTGCCTGTATTCCCCTGCCCAGCGAGTTAATCATGCCTCTTGCTGGCTGGATGCTTATTAAAGAAAAATCCCTGGCGGCTACATATACGCTAGTAGCTGGCGTCTACGGGGCTCTGGGCAACACTATTGGCTCGGCTATTGCTTACGGCGTGGGTATGTGGGGAGGTCGCCCCTTTCTGGAAAAATATGGAAAGTACATTCTTATATCCCGACACGATCTTGACTTGGCTGACCGATGGTTTGACAGGAGCGGTAGCTGGTCAATCTTCGTCTCTCGGCTACTGCCAGTGGTGCGTACCTTTATCAGTCTTCCCGCTGGAATAGCCAGAATGCACTTCATCAAGTTCCTGGTCTATACCTTTCTTGGCTCTTTTATTTGGAGTGTTGGACTAGCCTACGGAGGTTACCAACTAGGCGAACACTGGGAACAAATACGAACCATCATGCGTCCTTTTGACCCACTCATCATCGTCCTAATCATTGCCCTTATGGCTCTCTATATTTACCGACATATAAAACATTCCAAAACAACAAATTAGGGATGACAAAATCACTGCCTTGACCTCTCTTTTTCTTCGTGCTACATTTGAATGGTAAACAACTTGTCCCTGTAGCTCAGTTGGACAGAGCGGCTGCCTTCTAAGCAGCGGGTCGTGGGTTCGAATCCCTCCAGGGACGCCACAGAAGTTTTATTTGATGCTTGCTATTAAATCTTGGCGACTGGTCATTGCCGCCACCGTCTCCAGAAAATCCTTTAATGAGGCACTCTGACCTCTCAGTTTCTTCAGCTCGGGTCCGATGGGACTAATGGAAGTCGGTCTGTCAGCGTAGGTTCCATAAAAAGCAAAATAAGCTTGATTCAGCTTTCTAATATGATAGCCTTTTGTGGCTAGATATTGTCGTTTCTGTTCCATAAACTCCTCGGCCTGCTCAATTTCTCCCTGAGCCAGATACTTATCAACCGCCCTTCTTATGGTTCTCATCTCCCGGTTAAAATCAAATCCCGACGTCGTTGCCTGAGTTTGACTGCCGTTATTTTCAGGCTGGGGGTAGTATTTTTCATTCACAATAGAGCCAATTTCCTTGCTGACCATACTGGCCAGAGTTTCATTCATGGTGGCAATTTCATAATTGCGGGACACACCGATTATATCCAGTAAGTACAGAAAGCCTAGCGGCTTGAAGGTAAGATATTGATGCAACCACTCCTCGGCGGCAGTATCAATGGTAAACCGCAGGCTGGCTTCGTCAGTAACAAAGGTGGGGTATGTTCCGCCAAAGCCACCAAGCTCTACTACCAGGGAAGAAACCCCCAGCTTGTCAGCCTCAGCTTCAATACTCTCCATTTCCTCAAGGCTAAGGCCCTGCTTGAGAGGGATTTCTCTCATGCTTTCTATTCTGTCTCTAGGCGAAATCACCAGCAAATGGGGTGGTTTATCCAGCTTGAAATTTATGGGTGGGAAGCTAACCTTCAACTTTATATATTTATCTATTGGATTGAAGATACTTTGCTGAGCCAGGGTATCTTTTATCTGTCTCTCTATTATCTTATCTACTGTATCCGCTAAGGCTATCTTTTGCTGTTGTAGCCTGTTTAATTCAGCTTCAAGCGAAGCCAGGTCACCTTGCTTACTACCAGTGTTGATTGCCTCTATTTCTGATTTCAGGGCTTTTATCTGCTCAGTAGAAGAAAAATACTCCGTGGCTTTATTAACTTCATTTTCAATCTTTTTGTCCCTGCCAGAAATTACTTGCTTTGCTTCGTTAAAAATAGTGTTAAATTCCCATTTCGCAATACTGAAATTGTATGGCTTCACGATTGAACTTAAGCGAGCATTAAAATCCCGGCCGGGGGCGCAACTTACGCCAAGCAAGACGAGTGACAACATACTGGTAGCGATAATTAGCCCCATTCTTCTTGACACTCTTTTCAACTCTACTTCATTCTTACTGTAGTCTTGGCTAGCTCCCAGGCATACTCATAAAGATGCAAACCCTTACTCGTGGCAATCAGCTCGCCATCATCAACCTCTATCTCACTGGCCATATACTCTTTCAGAAGCTGAATGGCAGCCAGATTTGACGGAAAGCCGGCCCACAAGTCCCAGGAGCGGAAATAGACAATAAAATTAAGTTTATTATCACGGATTCTGGTATCTATTGCCCTCAGGCACGGAGGGTCTGACAGGAAAATAGACTGGCTATCACCTACCGCCATAAAAGCCTGATTGGTATTATAGCCATCCTCCCGATACATTCTGATTACTTCAGTTATTTGCGTCTCCAGATACTGACCATAGGTGTACTGCTCTCCCTCTCTTTTATGTGCGGTAGGTG
>JABUBO010000204.1_pt1 | contig 18044 bp, 20 predicted proteins | sample 7240361 | NCBI WGS metagenome assembly JABUBO01 (sample SAMN07256346, study PRJNA390944) | subsurface metagenome | isolation source: Methane hydrate marine sediment | place: Pacific Ocean: Eastern North Pacific, ODP site
GGTTCAACACTTACGATGCAAAAAGCACTAAAAGGGGCAAGATTGAATATCCCGTGGCGGTCGACGGTAGATACCCAAGCAATTGGCCGAGGCAATACAACACTCACCAGCAAATGATGTGCATCTGTGGGGCTTAGATTGCTCGGATTAATTTTCATTGTCTATAACCTCCTTTCCTTTTCCCTCTCATTAAGCAATATGGCCGGAGTCAACAGTCTGGTCAATCTTGATGACTTCATTTAGTGCCGATATAGCAGCCTCTATTTGACTATCGTCAGGTTCTCTGGTGGTTATAGCCTGCAACAACAGGCCTGGGGCCAGGAGAATTCGCATTATGGGGTTCTTAGCATGGCCTGCCCCAAATTTCATGATTTCATAGCTAATAACCGCAATCACCGGGATGAGGGCTATACGGGACAGTACGCGTATCCAAAGGGGTGGCCGACCAACCAGGACGAAGATAAAGATAGCTATGATTAGAACTATGAATAGAAAGGCGGTGCCACAGCGAGCATGGGCAGTAGAATAATTCTTAACTGACTCCACTTCCAAAGGCACTCCTGCCTCATAGGCATTCACTACTTTATGCTCGGCTCCGTGATAAGCAAAGACCCTCTTAATATCAGGTATGAAACTTATCATCTTGAGGTAGGTGATGAAAATGCCAATACGGATGAGTCCCTCAAGGACAACACTCAATAAGGCAGAATTGATATAAGGGTCAATAAGGTAACGGGTGGCGAAGAGAGGAACCATGAAGAAGAGGGCTACGCCCAAAGCAAGGCTCATGGCTACGGTTCCCCACAAAAGCGCTGCAGGTATTTTTTCTTCTCCCTCCTCTATTGAAGCAACTTGAGCAGAGTGAATCAATGACCGCGTGCCCAAAACCAGGGTTTCAACGAGAACGATGATTCCTCTTACTAAAGGTATTTCTCTGAGACGCCCTGTGTATATGCCGGACAGGGACCGCTTCACTACGTTTAATTCTCCATTAGGCTGCCGCACAGATATAGCTATGCCTTCCTTCCCCCGCATCATCACCCCCTCAATAACTGCCTGGCCACCGTAATGAAAAGGCTCTGCCATCAGCGCCTCAATTTCCCTGTCTGTCTAAAGCGAAGACTGCAATCTTGTCTCATTATGAAAAATCCCTAATCGTATTATGATAAAAACTGCTGAAAATATAAAGTTTATCTCCTAAAGTAGCAGCGATGAATGAATTTCTAGTTTCCCAAGATAATCTTGAAGGTAAACATTTGTTGTTTTGTATGCAGCCACTACTAGAAATAACAGGCCCCTGGGGCTCCGGCCTGGCATAGATGAAGAGATAGAGCGATGAATACGTTCTACTTCATCTTGTATCGTTTCTTAAAACGCTCCACTCTTCCCATGGAGTCAACTATCCTTTGTTCACCAGTATAAAAGGGGTGGCATTTACCACATACTTCTACTCTGATTTCTGGTTTAGTTGAACCACTGGTGAAGGTATTACCACACAGGCAAGAGACCTTGGCATCATCATAAAACTTAGGATGGATTTTATCCTTCATTTGTAAACGCTCACCTTCTTTTTGTATCTGGTTGCCGGCTCATATTTAACATAGCCATCTAGCAAGGCAAAGAGGGTATAATCTTTGCCCAGGCCAACATTGTTGCCCGGCAGTATACGGGTCCCGCGTTGCCGAACCAAGATAGTTCCAGCACGGACCTGTTCCCCTCCATACCTTTTCACTCCCAGGCGCTTAGCTTGGCTATCCCGTCCGTAACTTGTGCTACCACCGCCTTTTTTATGTGCCATCCCTATTCTCCTTTACCCTTAATGATTTCGTTTACTAATATCTTAGTATAAGTCTGACGGTGTCCCCTTTTGCTTCGGTAGCGAACTTTGGACTTATATCTAAATACGATAACCTTTTCTCCTTTAGTTTCCCCTAAAGAAGTAGCCACAACCTTAGCCCCCTTAATAATAGGACTTCCTACAAGGGTATTTTTATCTTCCCCAATAAATAATACCTTATCCAGCTCAACTACGTCGCCTTCAGGGACATCTAAAAGCTCAACTTCCAGTGTTTGCTTTGGGGCTACTTTGTACTGTTTGCCACCTGTTTCGATAATAGCGTAAATCTACTCACCTCCATACAGAAAAGGGAATTCTAGCACCCAGATTGCCCGCTGTCAAACCAGACGGTTAACTCCAAACCACAAGGGGCACTGCGAGGAAAATGTCCACCTGAAACGCTCACGTCGTACTGTTGCTGATGAATTTTATAATCCCAAGGCTATGATTCTATTTGCCCCGATCGAAGATACGCGGAAGTGCCAGTTTACACACTTCTTCCATCAGAAGGACACTTCCGGCCATAAGAACGACGACTATCCAGTCGTTGACGTTCAAGGACATGGTGTAGAACAGCCTTTAGAATGGCGGCGCATAGACTACCATCACATCTAAGCCAGTCAAAGCAATCTCGTCCAAAGAATAGAGCTGCCCTCCTTTACTTGAGCAGGGCTTTCCTGCCAACAACCTCATGCCCAACATACCACCTCTGGATAGCCTCAACTACCTCTGCAGGGCGGTCCAGGACTCTCAATAGGTCCAAATCATGCTCAGAGACATACTTCCTGGATAAGACGGGGCTCCGCAGCCAATCCAGAAATCCCTTCCAAAACTCGCTGTTGAACAATACTACGGGAAAAGGTTTTATCTTGTGGGTCTGCATCAGGGTTAGTACCTCTGTCAACTCGTCAAGCGTGCCCAAGCCGCCCGGCATTATGACAAAGGCAATGGCATATTTCACCAGCATGACTTTACGAGTAAAGAAGTGATCGAACGTTATCGACTTTGTGGTGTAGTCATTACAGACCTGTTCTTCGGGAAGGGAGATATTCAGCCCGACCGATGTAACCCCAGCCTTTCGTGCACCTTTGTTGGCGGCCTCCATTACGCCCGGTCCCCCACCAGTTACAATTGAGAAGCCCAACTGTCCAAGCCGATAGGCTATTTCCTCCGTCTCCGCATATAGCTCATCCTCCACTCTCAATCTAGACGAACCATAGATGGTCACTGCCGGCTCGATACCGGAGAGATTATCAAAGCCCTCTACAAGTTCGCCCATTATTCGAAACATCCGCCAGGATTCTTCCTTGGCCAGTTCATTTATCTCATATCCATTCGACATATCGCCCTCCCTTAAAAGCATACATGGCACCCAGATGAACCAAGTAGACCGGCTGGTGCAGCCCTGACTTTGCATTCTATCACCGCTTGCTTTCTGCGAGCAAGCTGCACTCAGTGCTATGCGACATAATAGTTGTTTCTGACTTGATTTCTCTTGTTGATGCGGGATATAATTCGCCGCTTGGGAATGAAAATCGCTGTTAGTGGTAAAGGAGGAGTGGGCAAAACAACGTTAGCTTCCCTCCTTTCTACTGCATTTAGCAAATCCGGCTATTCTGTTCTGGCCATAGATGCCGACCCCAATGCTACTCTGGCAAACGCCCTCGGCTTTCCTCACCCGGACAAGATAACTCCCATATCTGAGATGGCAGACTTGATTGAAGAAAGGACAGGGGCACGCCCTGGCCAGTTAGCACCTTATTTCAAATTAAATCCCAAGGTTGATGATATTCCCGAAAAGTATTGGGTGGAGCATAAGGGAATTAAATTAATGGTAATGGGACGGTTAAAAAGGGGAGGCACGGGGTGTTATTGTCCCGAAAATGCCTTGCTGGAGGCTTTAATTGCCCATATACTCCTGCGGAGGGATGAAGTAGTCATAATAGATATGGAGGCCGGAGTCGAGCATCTGGGGCGGGCGACAGCAAAGGCGGTAGATGAGTTGATAGTGGTAATAGAGCCAAGCAAAGGAAGTGTGGAAACAGCCTACAGGATAAGAGAGCTGGCAAAAGACATAGGTTTGGAAAACATCGCTGTGGTAGCTAACAAGATCCGCAGTGAACAGGACAGGAATTTTCTTGTTGCATCCATGCCGGATTTTGAATTTCTGGGCTTTATTACCTACGACCAGAGCGTAATAGAGGCTGGTCTTGGTAATTCCCTTCTCATCAATTCAAGTCTGGAGGTCGTCAACCGAGTGCAGGATATTGCGGCACGCCTGAGTGCCATTAAGTTGGGAAGTGTCGGTGAGCCGATAACTTAAGAATTTATGAAAGGAGAGTTAGATGACGGCAAAGATAATCTCTGGAACCGAGGTAGCCAAGGAGATACGGATTGAGTTAAAAGAGCGGGTATCCAAGCTCAAAGAACGGGGCGTAACACCAGGCCTGGTTATGATTCGCGTGGGAGAGGACCCGGCATCAGTTTCCTACGTCTCGGGCAAGGAAAAGGCAGCGGAGGAGATAGGCGTGTGGTCACAAACCATCGTCCTGCCCGAGGTCGCCTCGGAGGCGGAACTCCTCTCCAAAGTAGAGGAAATGAACAAGGCGGAGCATGTTGACGGCATACTGGTTCAATTACCCTTGCCAAAACACATCAATGCGGATAAAGTGCTAAATCTCATCGACCCGGCTAAAGACGTGGATGGCTTCCACCCCGTCAACGTGGGCAAGATGCTCATCGGAGACCCCTATTTCATACCCTGCACACCGCATGGCGCAGTAGAGTTAATGATCCGCAGCGGCAATCCCCCTGAAGGCAAGCATGTGGTTATATGCGGTCGAAGCAACATAGTAGGCAAGCCTCTCATGGCCATGCTGGTGCAGAAAAACAAGCGTGCCAATGCCACCGTGACCGTCGTCCACACGGGGACTAAAAACATGGCCGAAATCACCAGGCAGGCGGATATCCTGGTTGCCGCCATGGGCTCTCCGGAAGTTATTAAAGCAGACATGGTAAAAGAGGGGGCAGTTGTTATCGATGTCGGTGTAAACCGCGTGGGCTGGAAACCCAGCAAGAAGGACCCCAGCAAGCAGGTCGCTGACCTCAGAGGGGATGTGGAGTTCGAGACGGTCAAAGAGAAAGCCAGCGCTATTACCCCTGTGCCGGGAGGTGTTGGCCCCATGACTATCACCATGCTTATGGTCAACACCGTAGTAGCGGCCGAGCGCAGGGTCGAGCGCATAAGAAAATAATAAATTATAAAGGAGGTTATCATGGCTTATGATGCAACAAAACTAAAAGACTGGCAGATTTCTGAAGCATCCGAAGAAAACATGCCGACCCCCGATGATTGGCGGGAAAAACTGAACTTGCAGAAGGATGAAATTATTCCTTTCGGGAAACTATGCAGGCTCGATTTCATGAAGATTATCGAGCGCCTCAAGAGCAGGCCGGATGGCAAGTACATCGAGGTAACTGCTATAACTCCCACACCGCTAGGAGAGGGGAAAACAACTACTTTGATGGGCATCTTGGAAGGCATGGGCAAGCGAGGTTGGAATGTAGGTGGTGCTATTCGTCAGCCCTCCGGTGGTCCAAGTATGAATATCAAGGGTACTGCTGCTGGCGGTGGCAATGCGCTGCTTATTCCCATGACTGAATTTTCTTTGGGGCTTACCGGCGACATTAACGATATAATGAATGCCCACAATCTGGCCATGGTGGCACTTACCTCTAGAATGCAGCATGAGCGCAACTACAGCGACGAGGAGTTGGCCAAGCGCAGCAGAATGCGCCGTTTGAACATTGACCCTACAAGGGTGGAGATGGGTTGGATCATGGACTTCTGTGCCCAGAGCCTCAGGAACATCGTCATAGGGCTTGGCGGTCGTATGGACGGCTACACAATGCAGTCCAAGTTCGGTATTGCTGTGAGCTCCGAGCTTATGGCTATGTTATCTATTGTCACGGACCTGGCAGACCTGCGTAAAAGAATGGATGAAATCACCGTAGCCTTTGATAGGGAGGGCAAAGTTATTACCACCAAAGACCTTGAGGTGGGAGGCGCCATGACTGCCTGGATGCGCAACACAATCAATCCCACCCTAATGTGCACCGCGGAGTATCAGCCCTGTATGGTGCATGCCGGTCCCTTTGCCAACATCGCTGTGGGGCAATCCTCCATCATCGCCGACCGCATCGGGCTGAAGATGTTTGATTATCATGTTACCGAGAGCGGCTTCGCCGCGGACATCGGATTCGAAAAGTTCTGGAATGTCAAGTGTCGCTATAGTGGTCTCAAGCCGCACGTGTCGGTACTTACCAGCACCATCAGGGCACTGAAGATGCATGGTGGCGGACCCAAGGTAGTGGCTGGTCTGCCCCTGCCCGATTCCTATACCAAGGAAGATCTGGGACTTCTAGAGAAGGGCATCTCTAACATGCTACACCACATCAACACCATCAGGACAGCAGGCATTAATCCCGTGGTGTGCATCAACTCCTTCCACACTGACACTAAGGAAGAGATTGCCATGGTACGCAAGGCAGCTGAGGCAGCCGGGGCACGTTGTGCGCTCAGCGAACACTGGCTTAAGGGTGGTGACGGTGCCCTGGAGCTCGCTGATGCAGTTAAGGAAGCCTGCGAAGAGAAGAACGACTTCAAATTCCTCTATCCCATGGAGATGAAGCTACGGGAGCGTGTAGACAAGATTGCCAAGGTGGTCTATGGAGCCGATGGTGTGGCGTGGTCTCCTGATGCTGAGGCTAAGGCCAAGATATTTGAGGCCGATTCCAAGTACGATGATTACGCCACCATGATGGTGAAGACCCACCTAAGCCTGACACATGACCCGGCCATTAAGGGTACCCCTAAAGGATGGAGTTTGCCTATCCGCGACATATTGATTTATTCCGGGTCGAAATTCCTTTGTCCCTGCGCCGGGACAATCAGCCTGATGCCAGGAACCAGCTCCGATCCGGCATTCAGAAGAGTAGATGTTGATACGAAGACCGGCAAGGTACAAGGGCTCTTCTAAGGGTGGTAAGCCAGTTTGGGAAGATAACTTCCACGCTAAGATTTCCTCTCCCTCGGGGAGAGAATAAGGGGAAGGGTACTGGTAAAAGTCAAAAGCGTTTCTTTGACTATTGATGGCAAGAAAATAGAAGCTGCCCCAGGTGAAAAGGTCCTGTGGGCAGCTCTGGATAATGGCATCTACATCCCCACCCTTTGTGCCATTCGGGAAAGGAGTGAGCCTTTTGCCTCTTGTCGCCTCTGCTTTGTGGAGATAGAAGGTAAAGATGTGCCAGTTACAGCCTGTACTACGCCTGCCGCAGAAGGAATGGTGGTTAATACCAAAGGGGCAAAGGCACTGAGGCTAGCCCGCACCGCTTTGGAATTACTCCTGGCTAGCCATACTGTGGATTGCGCCCATTGTCTAAAAAATGGTTCTTGTGAACTTCAGAGGATAGCCAAGCATCTCGGCGTGAAGCTCAAAACAAAAAGGTTCAGAAAAATCCTGCCTGAGCTACCCGTAGATTCCAGCAGTCCCCTGTTCATTTACGACCCTAATAAGTGTGTGCTCTGCGGCAGATGCGTTTGGGTATGCCAGGAAAAACTGGGCAAAGGAACCATTGGTTTTGCTTACCGTGGCTTCCAGAGGATGGTCACCACTTTTGGTGATGAGCCGATGGGTAGGTCCCGTTGTCAGGACTGCAGCGAGTGTGTTGCCGTTTGTCCTGTTGGTGCTCTGGTGTTCCGTCAGGTTATGTAAGACTCTTCGCCATCGGAGCAATAAGAACGCGCTATTCTGCCCTTATAGCTCTGCCTTCCCCTGGGAACTCTAGCTAGCGTTCAGTTTCTGAAATGCCTTCCCTTTATTGAGGGGTTGGCATAACTTCGGAAAGCCATGGTTTTCACTTGACTCGGCTCCCACAGTTCAGGTAACTTATTTATGAGACCGGTCACTAGGTCATTTGCTTTACCAGCGACGGTATTTCAAGAAGGTTTTTCGCCACCGGTACACCCGCTAATTGAAAGGCTTTTATTTTGCTCTCAACTGTGCCTCGTCCACTCATAATCATAGCTCCGGCATGACCCATGACCTTCCCCCGAGGCGCTGTTCTACCGGCAATAAAGGCTACCACTCGTTTATTGAAATGGGCCTTGATATATTCGGCTGCTTCTTCCTCCATGGTCCCTCCTATCTCGCCAACCAAGAGTACACCCTTAGTTTGCTCATCCTCTTTTAACAGCTTCAACACGTCTAGCATCCTGGAGCCAACAACGGGGTCTCCTCCAAGCCCAATGACCACACTCAGTTTGACACCCTGTTCCGCGAGACGTGATGGTATCTCGTTACTCAATGCCCCACTGCGGCAAACAATGGCAACTCCTCCAGGCTTAACCCTTGGCGCTAATACCCCACCCAAGCTGGTCTGACCGGGGACCATCATGCCCATCGTATTCGGACCTATATACCGGGTACCCTTACACTCGGCATAGGCCTTGATCTTTATTTCGCTGTGAAGAGGAACCCAGTCAGTTACAATAACCATGAATCTGATTCCGGCATCTATAGCTTCAAAGGCTGCATCCTCGACAAAGGGGGCCGGCACGTATATCACAGAGGCATCTATTCTGTGTTTAATGGCAGCCTGCTGGACAGAGTCATAGACCGGGATGCCAAACTGGGTTTGCCCACCTTTTCCTGGCGTGACTCCAGCAGCAATTTTAGTTTCGTAATCGAGCATTATCTTCGTTTGTACGGCTGCGAGCCTGCCTGTAATGCCCTGAATTAATACATTGGTATCTTTGTCAACAAATATAGCCATTTCTACTCTCCTGTCTTGCTATTCCTATGGCCTCTCTTACTCCCTTTTCAACACTGGGACATATCTTGACTCCCGAATCTTTAAGCAACTCTTGGACCTGTTTTCGCCGTTCCTCTTCCCCCGCTGAGATTAACATTATGGGGATATCAGCTGGCACTTCCTTAATGGCTTCAATTATTCCTCCTGCCACAGTATCTGGCAGGCTAAAAACCAGTGAGGTATATACCAAAATCACTTTAACGTGGGGATCCGATTTTGCCTTTCTCAGGAGAAGAGCAATACCATTTTTCATCCGCTCCTTGGATAAGGCTCCACCAGTATCCAAAAAGCAGGCTGGATGTCCACCCTCATCCTTAATGATATCCAGTAGTGACATAGCGACACCAGCACTATTGGCCATAAGTGCGATATCGCCGTCCAGGTCCACATAGTTTACTCCGGCCTTAACTCCCTCCCTTTCCCACGGGTTGTCAATACGCTGGATGCGTAAATCCTGCCATTCTGGATGTCTAAAAAGCGAATTGTCATCTATTTCACACCTGGCATCAGCAGCAATCATCGCCCCTGTACTGGTCGTCACCAGTGGATTAATCTCGACGATACGGGCATCATAGGCAGCAAATACATGATACAGCCGAGTAAGTATTCTACTAGCTGAGAGCAGAGTTTCCCCCGTCAACCCAATCTGGCGTATCAGGTTTATCGCTTCATAACTTCTCATGCCATAAAGAGGACTGATACGGTGAGAAGCTATCCCTCCCGGGTTTCTTTTGGCAACTTCTTCTATTTCCACTCCACCCTCGGCACTTATCATGGCTACTGGTACACCATTTTCATCATCAACCGTTATGCCCATATACATCTCACCGGCAATGTCAAGCTTCTCCTCCACCAGTAAGCTATTGACCTTGTATCCCTCCAATTCCATACCGAGCATCTCTTGTGTTATCTTTTCAGCATCTTCAGGTGTCTCGGCTGTCTTTATCCCACCAGCTTTTCCCCGCCCACCAGCCAGAATCTGAGACTTAATGACAACCTCCTTATCAATCTCAATAGCTGCTCGCTGCGCTTCACTGCCAGTCCTGACCAAGACTCCTCGAGGAATAGCAATACCACATTTATTGAATATTGCTTTCCCTTCATATTCATATAACCTCACATTGTCTATACCTACCTCAGTTTATTACCTTTCCATAAATTTGGGGTAGCATATCATAAAGCTAGCCTTTCTCTATCATGTTCCCCGATCAAGAATCACCCTCAGGCTCGATGTATAATAAGTTGCCTTTAGAGATCTGTCAATGTATCTCAGCCCCCGCAATTGGAGTTCCTTGTGAGCTCCTACAAATATGAGAGGACAAGTCCCTCTCACACAAGAGCACTTTCTAGATAGCCTTAGAATTTGGGGAGGTACTGCCTTGCCGAGTCCCCTCAATGCCCCTTCACAATGCTATAGCTTCCTGGGCCGGCACTGGGCTCATCTTTGCCACCAGAACTTCACAAGCAAGAGCAAGATGGTCCTGAAGGACGAAACTGCCCATGCTGTTTTTGTTGTTATCTCAAAGCTTGTGGAAATGTTGGAAGAATAATGCTGGCAAGGGAAGCTACCCGCTCTTCAGGAGAGAACCAATAAAATCTCTTCTACCACGGACAAAATCATCTACCGACATTTTGCGCTTTGCTTCCAACTGAATCTGCCCAAGTCCTAGAATGCCACGCCCAGTTATCACTCCAACTCCGGGTGGCTCTTCCACTGCTATTACTTTCCCTACCTCCCCCTCTACCATACCTCCGAGAGGAATAGCTTCATGGATTTTTAGCCGTTTTCCCTGCCACCAGGTATAGCAGCTTGGCCAGGGATTGTACGCCCTTACTTTCCGCCAGAGCTCGAGCGCGTAAAGATGCCAATCAATCTCGGCATCTTTACCAGTTATCAACGTGCTATAAGTAGCCTGGGTCTCATCCTGAGCTTGCGGTCTGAGTTCGCCCCCAAGCCACTTGGGCAAGGTCTCCAGCAAAAGCCTGGCTCCCACATCAGCCAGCTTGGAGCTAAGCGAGCCGGTGGTATACATCAAGGAAATGCCCACTTTCTCCTGAGCTAAAATCGGGCCGGTGTCCAATCCAGCGTCCATTAACATTATGGTAACACCAGTAAGTTCATCTCCGCAGAGGATGGTATTAGCAACTGGAGACGGACCTCGGTGCCGCGGCAATAAGGAAGGATGAACGTTCAGACAGGCAAATCTGGGCAAGGAAAGCACCGCTGGGGGAAGAATAGCACCGAAGGCTGCTACAATTATTAGTTCGGGCTGAAAGCTAGCCAACTTCTCCATCGCCTCGCTTGATTTAAAAGTCTCCAGTTGAATAACTGGTATTCCTCGCTCCAGCGCCAGCCTTTTCACTGGAGGAAAAACAACCTGGTGTCCTCTGCCAGCCGGCCTATCGGGCTGAGAATACACAGCAAGCACCTCATAGACACTCTGGAGTAAAGACGCCAAAATGGTCACTGCAAATTGCGGAGTGCCCATAAAAACGGTGCGTACTTTCATAGCACAACTATTTTTAGTTAAATTTTTAATTATGTCAAACATTGCCTAGCGGAAGTTTGAGCAAACTTGTTACTCTATAACTCGTAAGTTATTATTGTCTTAACCGCGCCTTAATATTCTTTGCAGTTATCTTTACGGCTGCGCATTGTTGGGAGTGGGGATAGATTGGAACCAGCGAAAGAAATTTGGAAGAGAGCCCTAGGAAAGCTTCAAATTCAGGTCAGCAAGGCAAATTACACTACTTGGCTTAGCAATAGCCAGGGTCTAAGCTGTCAGGAGAATACCTTTGTCGTCAGTGTCCCCAATGTTTTTGTCGCTGAATGGCTATCCAAGCGCCTTTATCCTCTGGTAAGGAAGACCTTGGCCGACACCATGGGTAAGGATATAGATGTCCAATTCGTGGTGCACAATAGCGAACAACTATCAGCTAGCCCTTTGGCCAATCAAACCGATGGCGGGACAAGCAGCAAAGCTACTCAGTATAGATTCAATCCAAAGTATACCTTTGATAACCTTGTTGTCAGCGATTTTAATCGTTTAGCCTACGCCGCCGCTGTAGAAGTAGCTGAAAATCCGGGAAGCAGCTATAATCCTCTTTTCATTCACAGTAGCACCGGTCAAGGCAAGACTCACTTACTACATGCTATCGGGCATTTAACGACAAGCAATGGGCTGCCAGCAGCCTATATCACCGGGGAGCAATTTGCCAATGAATTTGTACGCGCTGTAAGAGAAAACCAGGTTGACAAGTTCCGCAGCAAATTCAGAAGTATCCAGATCCTGCTATTTGACGATGTTCACTTCTTGATCGACAAGAAACAAACCTTGCAATGCTTTTTCCACACCTTCAACGAGCTTTACAGCAATAACCATCAAATTGTCATCACTGCTGATTGTGCGCCCGAAGATATGCAGCCACTTAGTAACAAGCTAAGATCACGCCTTGAAGGAGGTCTTGTTGTTGATATACAACCTCCCAGCTTTGAAACACGCCTGGAGATTTTACGGGCTAAAACAGAAAAGGCGATGGCCCACCAACTCGAAGGGGTGCTGCACATTGTAGCGGAGAAAGTGTGCAAGAATGTCCGCCAGCTTGAAGGTGCTTTAGTGTATCTAACTGCCCAGGCTAAGTTAACTGGAGCCACGCTCACTCCCCAAATAATCAACAAGTTATTAACATGTACGACTCCTAAACAAGACATAAAGTTGCTCTTGCAAACGGTAGCGGATTATTTCAACCTTACAGTAGAAGCACTAATCTCCCCAAAGAAAGACAGGAAAACCACTCTGGCACGACATATAGCCATCTATCTTATACGCGAAGAACACAACTGTTCTCTAACCGAAATCGGCAAGGAATTGGGTGGCAGAAACCATGCCACAATTCTTCACAGCTACGAAAAAATAGCTGGCGAATTGAATATTAAACCTAGCCTCTCTAACCAAATCGCCGAAATCAAGCAGCGAGTTAATTCGCACAAGAATCATAGCAAGGAACACTAAACTGTGTAGAACTGGTACCGATTTGTGGATAAATTGTTGCTTCTCCCGCTCACATCGCCTTCTGAGACCTGACCTATTTCATTCTTGATCCGCCTCACAATAATATTGTTTATAATAATTATAGTTAATTATAAATATAATAAATTACATGTTAGGGTTATATGATACATAAAAAGGAATTTATGGTTCGAGGTGGATGTGGGGGGGATGGCTGTGTTAGCTTTCGGAGGGAGAAATATGTTCCTTTCGGTGGTCCGGATGGTGGGGATGGTGGAGAAGGTGGAGATGTAATTGTTGCGGTGAGCCCCAACGTGGTTGACTTGAGCTCGATGCAGTGGCAGAAAGAATTTATGGCTGAAGACGGCCGTCGAGGAGGAGGTGGGCGGAAGCGTGGTAAGAACGGGGAGGATTTAGTTATTTCTGTGCCCGTGGGTACCACGGTTTTCACTAAAGCTGATTCGGGGGAGGAGATACTTTTGGCAGACTTGAGTACCCCCGGGCAAAAGGTTTTGGTGGCTAAGGGGGGCCGGGGAGGGCTGGGTAATGCTCGTTTTGCTACGTCGGTAAATCAAGCTCCTGAGATAGCTGGCAAGGGTGAATCAGGAGAAGAGCGGCATATTGTCCTCGAGCTAAAACTCATTACCGATATCTGTATTGTTGGTCATCCAAACTCGGGGAAATCTACTTTATTATCTGCGATATCGAGAGCCAAACCCGAAATTGCCGATTACCCCTTTACAACCCGCCAGCCAATTTTAGGAGTCATACCAAGTGCTAGGAGGGACTTTATTGTTGCCGAAATTCCTGGCCTTGTTGAAGGTGCTCATCTGGGCAAAGGATTGGGAAACGAGTTTTTGCGCCATGCGGAAAGAACCAAGGTGCTGATTTATTTATTGGATGGCAGTTCACCGACCGTTATCAATGATCTCAGCACGTTGGAGAAAGAGATAGCCTTATACAAAGGCTTAGCACATAAGCCAAAAATCGTGGCGGTAAATAAGGTAGATTTGCCTGAAGTTCAAGCTCGTTTGCCTGTTCTCAGGCAAAACTTTGACAAGCTTGGGGTGCCTCTCTTTTACATCTCTGCAGTTAGCGGCCAGGCTGTGCTAGAATTGGTGAGGAAAGCCATGGAAATGGTGGACCAGGCAAGCCAGGATGAGGAGAGAATTTCGCAGGCACAAATAACGGTATTCCGTCCCAAACCGAGACAATAAAGTAGTGAACATAGGCGTTTTTGGTGGTACATTTGACCCTGTCCATATAGGGCACCTTGTTGTCGCTGAGGAAGCAAGGATCAGGTTAGGATTTAAGGAAGTTCTTTTCGTGCCTGCCGGGCAGCCCTGGCGTAAGATAGACCGTAATATTACCCCGGCAGACCACAGAGTAGAGATGGTGCGCCGTGCCATAGCTGACAACCCTCATTTTAAGCTTTGTACCCTCGAGGTAGAACGCCCCGGTCCCTCTTACACCGTGGATACCCTGACAATGCTACGAAAACAGCTAGGCAGTGAAGCAAGTCTTTTCTTCATCCTTGGGCGTGATACCTTAGCCGAGTTGTCTTTGTGGAAGGAACCGAAGAAATTAGTTCAATTATGCAAGCTGGTGGTTGCTCCTAGATTAGGCTCAAAAGATTTGAAGCACTTAGAAACATCGATACCTGGGCTGCTGGACAAGGTTATTCAGCTTGATATGCCTGTAATCGGGATTAGCTCCGCAGAAATTCGCCAGCGTATAGCTCAGGGGCTGTCCATTCGTTATTGGGTGCCCGCTGAGGTAGAAAAATATATAACAGAACAAAAGATATATATCTGACGGCTGATGATGGATACCGTGGTAAAACCTACGGGTTTTATTGACAAATGTCAATAAATATTGGAGAAAATTTATTGTATTTTGGAGAATTCAGGAAAAGGTTTAAAGCCTCTCGCCCCGGCCAAGCTGACTAGGCCATCTGCTAGCCTACAATCACTTGGACAAAAAGGGCGATAATACCTGCAGCTAGGGCTGCGAGCAAGCCAATAAATATCCTATTAGTAACTTCTAGGTCTCTTACTCTTTTATCCACGTCTGAGAGAGAGGCGCTTGTACCTTTCAGGGAAGTGACAAGCTTGGTTGGCAGATTCTCTTTCTTTCCTATCTCCCCCTCATATCGTTTACATACCTCCCCCCGCAATTTGTAGAAGAAAATCATAAACGTAGGCTCCCTATATCTCAACACTACATCGCTTGGCCCGACATTAAAAACAGAAAAAAATATCTTACCCTCAAATCCGGGGTCGACATGAAAACCTGATACATTTATTAATCCCTGCGCCTTTTTCCAAAACTTGATGGAGATAAGACCGAAATGGTCCTTAGGCATTTTTACGTATTCTTTCGTCATAAGCAACGCAAACTGGCCACGTGGAATGCTAACGAAGGGGCTGCCTTCTGAAAACTTTGTGGGACAGTCTTCCCCACTTATATATACTTCTTCTCCCAAACTCAGGTCGTACGAAGCGCCTACAGCTTGCTCTGAAACAAATCCGTACTTAAACAATTCTGCATTTCTGTCTTTGATTTCTTTATCTGTTAGAAATCCAAAATCCATGTTCCCTCCAGTCTAAAATAGGAGCTGGCTTACCACGAGCAGAGCACCAACTACTACAGCACCAATCCCGAATGCCAATGCTAAGCGAAGAGTAAAAAGGACAACACGGTAATCTGTCTCTTTCATTTTGTCGATGGAGTAGCGTGGGGGTACCTTTGATAACAGATAAAAAGGGGTAAACAGTAACGCCACAAAAATACCGACACCGATCCATATATCCATAGTCTTTACCTCAATTTTTTGGCTCTAAATGTGGTGTTTGTCAAGTAGGCTAGTAAGGGTTCTATAGTCCTCCAATTGTTGAGCTTTTGTCCGCCGAATAAAGGCCCGTGGACCTGGATGAAAGAGCGGGTATATCTTATATCCATTCCACAAAAATAACTTCCCTATGCCCTCTGACAATCTTACTTGGTGTGGGTTTATAATATTTAGCGCAGCCAGCGCCGCTGCCCCCAATGGTACAACATACTTTGGCTTAATTATTTCTAATGTTTCCTCAAGGTATTGAGAACAGTTGCGCATTTCGGATAAGGTAGGTGAATCATTATTGCCATGCGGGGTTCTGGGATTACATAGAACGGCGTTCGTAATAAAAATTGATTCCCTTTTTATGCTAGCGTTCGCTAGGAGCATTTCGAAATTGCGACCGGTCTGGTCACCATATAGAGGTATGCCAAATTTATCTGCCCCAAGTCTACCTGGGGCTTCAGCGATGAACACTACTGGAGAATCAATGTTGCCATTTGGGGATCCCAACACCTTTTTTCGGTGTTGCATTCGGGGGCAAAGGTTGCACTGCTGCACCCAGACAATTAAGTCAGCAAACAGAGCTTGCTTCGACTTTGCCACGTCTCATCTCCACACCGTTTAATAGGCAGTCGGGGTCTTTACCATCTATCAATTTGCCCGCAGCAATAGCTTTCTGGGCAAGACAGCCCGAATTACATTGGGCGTATAAAGAGCACGAGGCACATGAAGAGGTCAATCTGGCTTCGTGTATCCCTCGCACTTCATTAAGCAGGTATGATTTGTCCCACACCTCTGAGAGCGAATAATATAAAACATTTCCGAAGTTGTCCTTGCTCCTGAATTGTTTAAACGCATCACATGGAATAGCACACCCATCAGGTTTAATAGTTAGCACGCTTAGTCCGGCTTCACACGGCGCTGCAAATTGAGGGCACAATATATTGAAGGGTGCGCCAGTGCGAATTTGTATAGTCTGGTACATTTGTTGTAGTTTGATTTTTGTTTTAGCGAGTTGCTTGAGCTGCTCCCTACTCAACTGAAGCACATTCCGATTTAATTCACCTCTCCCTTGAGGTACAAAGCGAAGCCAACTAACCCTCCTCACATTCACAGAAGCCAATAATTCAGGTATATCAGTAATTTCTTTGAAATTTATGGCTGTAGGCACAACATGAACTTCACCCTGTACCCCAGCATTAATAGCTCGCACCAATGCTATCATCGTCGTATTGAAGCTACCTTCAACTTGCGTCAGTGTATCATGAGTCTTTGCACGTGCACCGTGCAGGCTGAATATGATTCTAATGCCCCTTTCAGATAGCAGAGTTAGCATCCTATCTGAAATAGGTTGAAGGGACCCATTATTGGAACTAATACCTGTCGTATATAGTGCTGTTTCAATGTTAGTTCTATGACAAACATCAATGATTGTTGGTAATCCCTCATAGCATAGCGGTTCACCACCAGAAATGCATAAGCGCTCGCCACCCAAACAAGCAAATTCTTTTATTAACTCGCATACTTTCTCAGGAGAAAGCTCCTCAGCTGCATGGGGCATCCCATTGGATGAACAGTGTAGACATTTGAGAGGGCAGTTTCTATTAACCTCGATCTTTAGCTCTTTAATATGATAGCTGTTCAGCATCAGTATCCTCCTTCTGAGGCATCTCAGAAACAGCTCGAACCTATATTTTACCTCCTAGTTGGAGTATCTACAATAGCGAACTACCCTGTTATTGAAAGTATAACATTTAGTTGACTAAATGTCAACAATTCTTTTTAATAGAGACTAAGGTGACTATACTATGCCAAAACAAAAGGGCTCGCCGAGAAAAGAACGAACTCCTGGTATTGGGGAATACCTAACCAGGATAAGAGAGGAACAGGAAAAAACCCAACAGGAAATAGCAGTCGCCATTGGAAAGTCTAGAAGTTATATCTGTAAAATAGAAAGAGGCGACAGAGAGCGAAAAACAGTTCAACATAAATCGCCTCGTGACTTTATACTATACCGACTGGCTGAGGCGTACAAGGCAGATATCGCGGAGCTCTTGGAGATAGCAAACTGCCCGCAGCTTCTTCTACTCTATACCACCGAAGAGGAAAGACAAGAATTGATTCGTCACCTTAATGAAATGCGTAAATGAAAGAATAAGGGCCGTTAAGGTTAAGTATAATCGCGGTTTTGTGGAATTAAGCTCAGCCAAGCATGTCGCAACAAGCTAAGCCTACATGAATCACAATACCTGCTACCAAAACGAAGCTTTGCCTCACAGAAGCGACATTTCTTAGTTTTATGAACCATGATGCTCTCCTCTAATTTTTAGTTGGTCATCAGGCTGTCAAAATTGCCTTCTAAAAGTTTTGCAGTAAGCTTGTTTAAACATCGAGGTTCTTCACACTTTGAGCATGGGCCAGGATGAATCTTTTGCGAGGCGGAACTTCGTCACCCATTAACATATGAAAAGCCTGGTCGGCGGCT
>JABUBO010000205.1_pt1 | contig 18035 bp, 22 predicted proteins | sample 7240361 | NCBI WGS metagenome assembly JABUBO01 (sample SAMN07256346, study PRJNA390944) | subsurface metagenome | isolation source: Methane hydrate marine sediment | place: Pacific Ocean: Eastern North Pacific, ODP site
AGTTCTTAAGATTACTCAGAGACTAGATGCGGGCGCCGGTATTTACTTAGAGTCAGAGGCCCTTAACTAATAAAATAGTGCCGGTTAAGTTAGTGAGATTTCATAACCAGGGAATGTGGGGGAGTTAGTTGAAAATCCAGGTTAAAGTAAGGCCTAACTCAAGAGCCGAGGAAGTTAGCCAGGAAGGCGATAACTTTGCAGTGAAGGTCAAAGAGCCACCGAAGGAAGGCAGAGCTAACCAGGAAGTCATTAAATTACTGGCAAAGCATTTTGGCGTTTCTCAGGTTCAAGTCAGGATTCTAAGCGGCCTTAGGAGCCGGAATAAAATTGTTGAGGTTGTATGAAGCTGCTTGATGTGATCAGGACGCATCTTATAGGCTGGCAAAATCATATTGTGGCGCTCTCCAAGAAACCCCTTTAGTGCGGAATCGTTGCCCATTGCAGTATTGAAAAAGGAGGATTTAACTTTTTGTCATATTGTAAAGCACCGTTTTTTGTTACCCGTTACCGAGGCCAAACTTAAGCTCCCGTTCTAGGGATTGGGATGTCCAACTGACGACATATTTTCCTAGCTAGGAGACCTTCTACTTCTCGATGACGGGGAACAGTAGCAGTGTGCCCATTTTCTGGATTCAGGAAAACCGAATGCTTAGCACCCTCCCGATGGAGAACACAACCTTCTTTCCTCAGGTGGTTGATAAGCTCGCGGCGTTTCACAAGGCTACACTTGAACTTGGATCTTTCTCTTTAGTATTTTCCCAGCTATCCCTTTGGCTCTCAGCTCCTGCTGACTTTCTAGTATGAGCTGCACCGCCTCTTTCAGGTTTTCTTGGACCTCTTTAATCGTCCTTCCCTGACTGAAAGCCCCTGGAACTGCGTCTACCCATCCGATATACCATTTATCGCGCTTCTCAATGGTAGCTTCAAATGTCCGCTCCATGCCATAGCCTCCTTGTTACCAGAACAAGTATACAGCAGCTAGGAAGCTAAAGTCCACCTTTGTTTTACCCATGAGCATCATGCTTAATTGACTGCCAAAAATTGCACATTCAGCCAGTTTGTCATATTTAAAGAAGAATAGATTTCCCCCATCTTGGGTCTCATCTTTTGACTGGCTTTCAGTCAGTTCAGACTCGTTTTGTTTCATTTCTCGCTGGCAATTTACAATGTTAGAATAACTATCGATTAGTTGCCTGAAACTATTAGCGTACTTGGCGCAATAAGGAGGCTAGGGAAATGAAGCACACTCAGAGAGTATCTTGGGGTTGGCTAGGTAAGAAATTAAGGGCACAATTCGCCACGGGCATTCTTGTTGTTGTGCCAATTGGTGTCACCATATTAATATTTGTCTGGATCTTTGTTGTCCTCGACAATATACTGCAGCCTGTAATCAGGTCTATATGGGGTCGCACAGTTCCTGGAGTAGGCTTTGGCGTAACGATAGTAATAATTTACTTGGCTGGAGTCATAGCCAGCAACATTGTGGGAAGGAGGGTGATTCATTATGGTGAATCCTTGTTGGTGAAAGTCCCAGCAGCGCGACAACTCTATGCCGGTATTAAACAAATCCTGGAGGGCTTCTCTAAGCCGGGCAAAACTGGCTTTATGCAGGTAGTGCTTGTGGAGTTCCCTAAAGAGGGTATGAGGGCAATAGGCTTTATCACGAACGAATCGTATGGCAAGTCCGGTGAAAGATTACTCAACGTCTTCATACCAACCTCTCCTAATCCGACATCGGGCTTCCTGGAGATAGTGACGGAAGATAAAGTTATTCGGACCAACATTTCGGTTGATGATGCTTTAAAGATGGTTGTATCTGCTGGCAGAGTGTCACTCCAGGAGGTTAGTGACAAGCTGTCTCCCCAGGGTTAGGCGATCTAGGTATTTCATATACTGCTTGCGCCCAGATTATATCAATTTGCTTGATGCGCTTCTGTTGGACAGGTTCAGCCTTCACATTGAGGTAAGTTTAATGGTTTAAGTGCTGCCAACATGGGGTCATTTCCTTTCTTGCCTTCTTAACAATTACCTTATGTCTCCTATTAAGAGATGAGCTTAAATAAGTTATACACGAGGGCCATACTGTGAGGAGTCACTTGGGAAGTGATTTGCTCTTAAGATATTGTATAGCGCGACAAGTGTGAACTGCTATAGAGGCTGTGACAAATCGGGGTATCAACAACCAGAAAGCATTTAATCCTAATGCTAGGAATAAGGCAGTCTCTTCCACTATAGCATGGTTGATACCAATAGAAATATGAAGATGCTCCAATTCTTCCTTTGTCAAAGCCCCCTTTTTAGCTTCTTCAGTAATAACGGCTCCTCCATATAACAGGCCAAAACCAGCGCCGGCTACCCACATCGTTACTGCTTGGTTTGAAAGTCCAAGAATTCTCATGAAAGGCTTGAAAGTCCTGTGCAGGTACTTAATCCATCCCAGAGATTGTAAAGACTCCAGCAGCGTCATAACTAGCATGATGATTACGAAAATTCTGACGGACAAGCCTAGTATGTTAATAGTCCAACTCTTCAGAGCCTCAATAAATGAAGTATGAACTGTAAGATCGGCTGGTAAAACAATGCTCTGGCTAGTATCACCAAGAAATTGGGAGACAATGAGTACAGTTAAAATAGCTGCGGTAATACGAACCAGAGTTGCTTTGATGATGTTAAAGCCAGATTTGTGTTGGATCATTCCTTCCATAATAAGCATGTGGGCGATCATTATGAATAGGGCAATCAATGTCATCTGTCCGATGGTAAAGGGAAGGACTGCCATGATGGCGAGGGCTGCGTAAAAGCTTACTACCGTTGCGGTAATGATTGGTAACGCTGCCGCGGCAGGCAGATTGATCAGGCTCATTAAGGGATGTAATAAGAAATCTAGTTGATTTAGCCAACCACTCCACTGAATAAGAGCTACGAGAAAGGAGACAGGGACAACGATTTTGCATATCCAAACAAAACTACTCCACCCCTTTTTAATTCCCGTGTAGAGGCCACTTTTTAATTGAGTCCGGAAATCAGACATCTTGTTGAGAGAGGTTACTCAGCAGTTTTTAGAGCGCTTATATTCCCGAATTATGAAGCCAAAATCGCGGCTGCGTTGTTCTGTTGTCTCTAAAGTCGCTTGTTCAGGACTGCCTCGAGTCTCAGGACGGGTGGCGTTAAGACCTGCTGCTACACTAGCCATGATGAGCGACCTTTGCGGACTGGCTCCTAGAACATGGTAAGCGGCGAAGGCTCCCACGAAGACATCTCCGCAACCTACTGTGTTAATTACCTTTAAACCTAGGTCTTTAAGGGGTAGAGCAGGGACTTCGACCACTATACCCGTAGCTGGTTCAAGCATTGCTGCTCCTTGAGCACCGAGTTTGAGCACTATGTGGTTGTGGAGTCCCAGCTCTTGCAGATGCTTCAAGCTTATATCCACTTCTGCGGTTCCGAAAAGGGCAATTGCCTCCGTTTCGTTCAGGAAAAGAACGTCTGCTTGCTTGGCAAGAGGCTCGAGCATCTCCCATCCTTGGCTTATTAGAATCCCGGGGTCCCATAACAAGGGGATTCCGCGCTGTTTTGCCAAGTTTATCAGCTCTGCTACTACGTCCAGCGGAGGGTCGGTGAGGACCATGCTTCGGCATTCCTGCAATAAGCGTCTAACTGGTGGGTTGTTTAAATGTTCGGGGCATAGCCTGGCATTCGCTCCCAGGCAACTGGCAATGACATTTTGCCCCTCTTGGTCAACCAAAATATAAGCTTGTCCTGACTCTTCTCCCGGTACATAGTTGATTCCCTCGGTAATGACTCCTTCGGTAGCTAAGGCGGCTACTTGTTGCTGAGCAATGTTATCCTCTCCGAGAGCGCCGATTAAGGCAACTTGTTTAGGTCCTAAAATACGCGCTGCGGCTACCGCTACATTGGCTCCTGTTCCTCCGGGCACCCTGGTGATATGCTTTACCCGCACCTCTTCCCCAGGCATTGGCAACCGCTCCACAAAGCAGCTTATATCCCAATTTATGGCGCCACATACTACCAGTTTAGCCATCTTATTTCTCTAGTATGCGTGATAGAAATAGCTTCAGAAAACGGGGCCCATCTATGCTAGCAGCTATATGCATTAACTGAGGGCTATCAACTGATAGCTGACGGCTATCAGAGGGCAAAATACGAGTAATTCCTCGGTCCCAGCCATTTCCTGAAATCACCTCCACGGGCGCTGATATGAAATCAAATAGGGAAGCATCTAGCAATGTTGCCAGAGCTAAGGGATCGTGAAGTTCACAGCGTCCATGGTGTTTTATAGCATATTCCACTAGTTTGGCTGTTAAGCGAGCAGCGGGTGTGTGGCTAGCTTTAATTTGCTCTAAATGTTGGCTAGTCAAGCAGGTGGCAGGATTCATAGATATGTCCAGCCCTATAGCGACGATATCCGCTTCAGAGCTAAACACTATGCGGGCTGCCTCTGGGTCCTGCCAGATGTTGAACTCGGCAAACGGGGTTTGGTTTCCTTTGCCATAAGGTGTGAAGCCGTAAGCTCCACCCATGACGACTAGTCCGGCTAGAAGTTTGGGTAGTTCGGGATGGTGTTGAAAGGCAAGAGCTACATTGGTTAGAGGCCCCGTTGCCATTAGTGTAATCTCACCTGGGGTTTGTGAGATTAGCTGAGCTAGGAAATGCCAGGCCTTTGCTGGGTGCAGTGGAAGTCTGGGAGGAGGCAAGTTACATTGGCCTAGTCCATCTGGGCCATGATAGTCCAAGGCATTGACAAGAGTGTGTTTTAAGGGTTTTGCTGCGCCCATTGCCACCGGAATATCAGTTACACCTAGATATTCCAGCACTCGACGGGCATTGGCACCGGTCATCTCTACTGGGGCATTACCTGCCACTGTAGTGATGCCAAGAACTTGGATCTCAGGTGACCTTAAGGCCAGGAGCAAAGCTAGAGCATCATCAATGCCAGGATCCATATCCAAAATGACTTTCCGCATGGGTCTTGGTGAGATACACTATCATAAATTTCGCCAGAGGGTAAGTAAGCAGACTGCAGTTGCTTTGTAAAGCGTGGAAATGACTATAGAAGAAGTCATTGAGCTCTTAGAGCGAGAATACGGTTCTAGGGTATGGCAGCCAGGCAAAGAGCCCATCGATGTGCTTATAGGAACTATCCTTTCTCAGAATACCTCAGATGTAAATTCAAAGAGAGCCTTTGAATCGCTTTTGTCTAGCTTTGGTAGCTGGGAAAGTGTGGCTTCTGCTCCAGTAGAGCATATCGCTCAGGCTATCAAATCTGGGGGATTATCTCGGGTTAAGGCGGTAAGAATAAAGCAGATACTAAATAAGATTGAGGAGGAGCAAGTCTCTCTTAGCCTTGATTTTCTTAAATCGATGAATATATCTGAAGCTAAGGATTATTTGATGCACTTGCCTGGGGTGGGTCCCAAAACAGCTAGCTGCGTGCTACTTTTTGGGTTAGGGAAGCCATGCTTGCCGGTGGATACCCATGTTTTTCGAGTGGCTAAGCGATTAGGTTTGATTGACTCCAAGGTTTCTTTAGAAGAGGCACACAATTTGCTGCAAGAACAAGTCCCACCAGCTAAGGTATATCAATTTCATCTTCATCTGATAGAGCATGGCCGGCGAGTATGCCATGCTCGACGGCCTTGCTGCACTGAGTGCGTATTGAAAAATGGGTGTCCTAGTTCGCTTGCTCTTCAGAAAGTTGCCAAGTCTTAGCTAGTTGAGGTTGCTAAACTATTAGCTGTAGCCTTGGCTAGTAAATGATATAATGTTTTTGACATGGCACAAATATTACAGAGTAAAAATCTGGCTACTAAGTTTCAGATATTGCTGGAGATAGCGGCGAATCAACCGAATATACAGCAAAAGGACATTGCCAAAAAGCTAAATATAACCTCTCAGGCTGTCTCCGAGTATGTCAAGGAATTGATCAAGGATGGTTGGCTTAGCTCACAAGGTCGTTCCAGGTATAAAGTGACTAGAGAGGGTGTAGATTGGATTCTAAGGATGGCAAGGCAATTGCAAAGCTACTCTTCCTTTGTGAGCCGGGTGGTAAGCGATATATCAACTTCCACTGCCATAGCTGATGGCGACTTATCTGCAGGGCAGGCAGTCGCGCTTTATATGAAGGGCGGCTTGCTGTTTGCTTCTGATATTGTAAGTGATGAAGGAGCCAGGGGGGTAACTATCTCTGAGGCTAAGAAAGGGGAAGATGTTGGTGTTTCCAAGGTGGAGGGGGTGATAAAGCTAAAGACAGGCAAGGTGACTATAGCTGAAGTGCCCAATGTGCAAAAGGGAGGTTCAGGGAATACTGACCTTGCTCGATTGAGAAAGGAGATAAGTGAGGAAGTGCTGATCGGGGCAATTGGTGCTGAAGCCTTGGTAGCACTGAAGCGTATAGGTCTGAATCCTGATTACCTCTATGGTGTCAGGGAAGCAGCGATAGAAGCAGCTTATTGTGGCTTGCCTTTCTTAGTGGTTTGTGCTGAAGATGGAGTTTCAACATTAGTGCAGAGATTGGAGGAAGAAAACCTGGATTATGGAATTGTTGATCTAATGAAGGCTAGAGAATCTACCAACATGTAGTTTCACCAAATGGTGCCATTACCCTTCTATCTTCTTTAACTGCTAGAGAAAGCCCTCTGAAACCCTATTAGGGCAATATTGCCTCAAAATCTGCTTGAGCCATTGACATCTTAACTATAGCCATTTATAATTTTAATCAACTTAATTTACATATATGAAAGTATACTTGAAGTTCTTTGCTCTTTTGGGCATCGTACTTATCCTGGCAGCCTGTACTCCTGTTGAACCTGTATCTCCCGGTGCCATAGTTGACGATTTGGGAAGGTCAGTCAGCATTAAGGAAATACCTCAAAGAATCATCTCCTTAGTCCCTTCTAATACTGAGATTCTATTTGCCCTGGGTTTGGGAGACAAGGTGGTGGGAGTGACGGAATTCTGTAACTACCCAGCGGAAGTTTTGGATAAGGAAAAGGTAGGAGGATTTTCCACACCTGATATAGAAAAGATAATCGCTTTGCAACCAGACTTGATATTGGCTGGCAGCATTCATGCCAAGGAGGTTATTCCTGCTCTGGAAGAGAGAGGTCTTACGGTATTTGCCTTGGCGCCAGAAAATTTAGACGGAATACTTAAAGATATTGAGGTGGTGGGAAAGATAACTGATAAGGAAAAGGAAGCGTTTAAGCTCATAACTCAATTGGAAGAAAGGATTGAAGCAATAACCGATAAAACGGAAAGGTTAAAGCCACAAGAGAGGCCAAGGGTTTTTTTCATTACCTGGCATGATCCATTGAAGAGCATGGGCTCAAAATCCCTCCCCCATGAACTAATCGAAAAAGCGGGCGGAGTGAATATTTTCCAAGATGTTGAAGAACGGAACTTCCAAGTTGAGTTTGAAACAGTTGTTTATTGCGACCCTCAGGTAATCATCGTTACGGTCGGACATGCAGCGGGTGAAGCCAAAGCATTTGAGTGGGCAAAGGAAGAGCCGCGGCTCAAGGTTACCGAGGCTGGTAAGGATAGCAGAATATTTCCACTTGATACAGGATTAACCAGACATGGTCCCAGAGCAATTGATGCGTTGGAGGAGTTTGCCAAGTTCATTCATCCTGAGATTTTTGGGGCGATTGAGAATTAGTGGGAGGGGGAATGCATGTTTTGGAATAAGGTATATATTGTTGGTGTAGGGCCTGGCTCTCCGAAGTACTTGACTAGGGAGGCTGAGGAGGCAATTAGGGAGGCAAGCGTAATTGTTGGCTGGGAGTTAGACTTATTACCTGCAAGGCATTTGATTGATGGTAAAAAAATTTATCTTCAGAATGTAAAGAACTATATTCAAGTTGCCGAAACAGCAGCTAAAGAGGCGAGGAAGAGTAATGAAACGGTTGCAGTTCTAAGGATTGGTGACCCATGTATTTCATCTGGCCTCGATGGCCTTCTAAAGGTTTTCCCTGATTTTGAGGTTAGGATCGTCTCTGGTATAAGCTCAATCCAGCTTGCTGCAGCCGCCGCCCAAATAAATATAGATGAATCGGTGCTCATATCTTTTCACGATGGTGGGGATGATTTCGAAAAGAAGCGCAGATTCATGCTCGATGGGCTTAACCAAAATAGACACTTAATAATCCTCACCGGACCGGACCTAGGGCCAAAAGAAGCTGCAATTTACCTAACTAATAATGGCATCAGTGAAATTACTCCAGCAATTGTATGCGAGAATTTAGCACTTTCAGATGAGAAGATATTGCGGGGAACACTACAGGATATGGCTGCTAAACAGTTTTCTTGGCGATCGGTAATGGTTGTTATATAAGGAGGTAGAAACATGATAACAGTAGCCGGGGTAGGTCCCGGGGGTAAGGAATATTTAACTGAAAAGGTAGCCTTCATAGTTCAAAAAGCCGATATTGTAGCTGGGTGGAATCATGCTCTCAAAGTTATTGAAGGGGTTATTCAAGGAGAGAAAATCCAGTTTACTTCCCATGAAAAGGAGGAGGAAACTATAGCTTATTTAGCTCAAGAAGCGAGGAAGGGTAAGAAGTGCATCATATGCACGGTGGGTGACCCCAACTTTTCCGACTATCAGCTTTTGGAGAAGACTAGGAAATACGACGAGATAGAGATTGTGCCAGGGATAAGCTCAGTTCAAGTGGCGGCAAGCTTAGCCCAAGTTAGCTTGGAACATACTTACTTTATAACCTTCCATAAAAGCGGATCAATAGAAGGGGAGAAAGAGGAGTTATTGGAGGGAATTCAAAAGGGTAAGAATTTGATTCTTCTTCCCAGGCCTTATGATTTCATGCCACAGGACATTGCCAATTTTCTGATTGAGCATGGGGTCAATGCCTCTCTTAAGGTAACGATATTTGAGAATTTAACTTTTAAGGACGAGAGAAAAATCAAAACTACAATTGGAGAACTAGGAGGAAAATTTTCAGATTTATCAATAATCGTCATAAAGGCGAGCAAGTGAGAGTTTTTGCTTCTTGGAGTGGGGGTAAAGAATGTGCCCTGGCAACCTATAAGGCAATTTTGCAAGGTCACCAGGTCTCGTATCTGCTTAACTTTATTTCTGAGGATGGGGAGAGGTCGAGGTCTCACGGCATCCTGGCCAAGGTCTTGGATTTGCAAGCAAAAGCCATTGGGATTCCAATGGTGCAAGTGAAAACATCCTGGGAAAATTATGAGGAGAATTTTAAAAAGGTGGTGACGGAACTTAAAGAGAAAGGGATATCTAGCGGAGTGTTTGGCGATATTGACCTGGAGGAGCATAGGGAGTGGCTAGAGAGGGTTTGTGGGGAACTTGGAATAAAGCCTATTTTGCCTCTTTGGGGGATTGGATCTGAGGAACTCCTTGCTGATTTTTGGAGCCTTGGATTTAAGGCAATAGTAGTAGCGACTAAATTAGACCAAAGCTTGCTTGGCAGAAATTTGGATAAGGCTTCTTTGAATGAAATTAAGAAATTTGGTTGTCATCCCTGTGGGGAATCTGGAGAATATCATACTTTTGTGTTCGATGGTCCCATTTTTAAGACGCCGCTCAAGGTTATCCCAGGCAAGAAGGAGAAGAGAGACAATGTTTGGTTTCTGGAGATTTCTGTCCGATAGTATAAAGGTAGAGTGCTTAGCAATTCAATTTGTCATTCTGAGCGCAGCGAAGAATCCTTCGCGTTGCTCAGGACAGCGTCTAGAGACCCTTCACTTCGTTCAGGGTGACAAATAAATATTCTTTGTAAAGGGAAGCTAAAGTGAAGGAAAGAGGATTGATTCAAGTGTATACTGGAGATGGCAAGGGAAAGTCCACTGCTGCTATCGGTCAGGCAGTTCGAGCTGCTGGTCATGGTTTTAAGGTAGGCTTCGTCTCCTTCTTTAAGGATCCCGAGGCATTTGGATGTGGGGAATATGAACCTTTGCAGAAGCTAGGGATAAAAACCTCCTTTTTTGCTAGAAGACACCCCCATTTCTATAAGGATTTAAGCTTTGATGAGGTGAGGTGGGAATGTTTAAGGGGCTTAGAGTTTATCAAGGGGCTTTTTGCCGATGAAACTTGGGATATGCTGGTTTTGGACGAGATAAACATTGCTATGCGTGAGGGCTTTTTGAAGGAGGAGGAAGTCCTCTCCCTTTTAGAGTTAAAGCCGCAAAAGCTGGAACTCATTCTAACTGGTCGCGGAGCAACAGAGGGGATTATAGGGAAGGCAGATCTGGTTAGCGAGATTAAAGAAGTAAAGCATCCCTATGAGCAAGGAATAGGAGGCAGGGAAGGCATTGAATACTAACATCTATCAGTCAATTAACAAACCTGCTATTGACTCTATCGTACCTTGCTCCCTTCGCTGGCAGGGCAAGGTTTATGCTTTAGTGGGGCTTACTGGGCTGCTTTTAGCGGTAATTATATTTGCCACTACTCTAGGAAGTGTTCATATATCCTTTCATACATGCTTTGAAGTTCTGGCTTCCAAATTGCCCTTTCTCCATATCGCCCCATCCTGGCCTGAAACCTTTAACATTATAATCCTAGATATAAGGCTTCCTCGCATCCTTCTGGCAGGTTTAGTGGGGGCAGCCTTAGCGGTGGCTGGAGCCACTTATCAAGGGTTGTTCCGCAATCCCCTGGCTGACCCTTATCTCCTCGGTATTGCCTCAGGAGCTGGGTTGGGGGCTACTGTTGGTTTTCTCATTCCTTTCCCCTTGCAATGGATGAATTTTGGAGCCATCCCTATATTTGCCTTTGCTGGTGGTCTAGGTGCTGTCGCCGTGGTCTATTCAGTGGCTCGTGTGGGCAAGACCTTACCGGCGACTACCCTCATCCTAGCAGGGGTGGCTTTGGGTGCTTTCTTATCTTCTATTACGTCTTATCTTATGACCATTTGCGGTGAGGAATTACATGGGATTGTATTTTGGCTGATGGGTGGGCTTTCCTTAACTAAATGGGCTGAAGTATGGACAGTCCTTCCTTGCGTGATGGTAGGAGTTATAATTATCTGGCTTCATGCTCGACCCCTTAATGTGATGCAGCTTGATGAGGAGCAGGCACAGCAATTAGGCATCAATGTGGAAAGGGTTAAGCTTATATTGCTGGGTGCTGCCACCTTGATTACCTCTGTGGCAGTTTGTTTTACCGGCCTTATCGGTTTTGTGGGCATCCTAGTTCCCCATGCGGTGAGACTTATCTGGGGTCCAGACCATCGTTTCTTGCTTCCTTTATCTACCTTGGTCGGCGGCATATTCCTCATCTTAGCTGACACCCTTGCCCACACTCTACTTCCTCCCACAGAGATTCCTGTAGGGGTAATCACTGCTTTTTGCGGGGCTCCTTTCTTTCTTTATCTATTGCGAAGGAAGAAAGGGCTTGCTTTCTTCTAAAAGGCTTGCCCAATGAGAGAAAAAGAAATCGAAATTGACTTAGAAGGGACAAGAGCCCAAATAATTTATCACCAATTTCAAGGGATAGAGGTGAAGACCTTCTTAGCCTCCTTTGCCAAAGAAAGAAGATGTTTAAGCACTAGGGAAGGGTTTAAGAATATAAAGGTGGTGGCCAACCATTATAACCCTCCTGCTTTATGGGAATTTGTGCATCAAAATTGCGATGCTTATATGAACAAAATTTTCAGCGATTTAAACCTTTCTTCAGCCAAGACAGCCATGTTACTCACCGGAGCGGACATGGATAATCTTGTGGTCAAAAAGGAAGAATACCTGGAGCTTAAGGTCTTCGCTTTGGTTACCGCAGGAACAAAATCCAATGCCCAAAGGATAGGGGTGGATAAGGCAGGAAGCTTGGAAAGAGATGGAAGGTTTGAGACTTTGGGTACTATTAACGTGATAGTCTTAACCAACGCCTTGCTTTCGGAAGGGGCGATGGCTCGAGGGATGATTACCTTAACTGAGGCAAAGGTAATAGCCCTTGAAGATTTGGATATCAGAAGCTCCTACGATCCCGAAATTCGAGCCACAGGCACAGGAACCGATAATGCCATAATAGTATCTGGGCAAGGAGCGAGGATAGATTATCTGGGTGGACATAGTAAGATGGGAGAGCTTATGGCTAGGGCAGTAACTTCAGCAGTGAAGGAGGCTATATTTAAGCAAAACGGGATAAAGTGACATGGTTGAGCTAAAGGACGTTAGTTTAGGCTACGACCACCGAGCAATCTTGAGTAACATAAATCTGAAGGCGGTGCCAGGTGAGATGTTGGGGCTCATTGGACCTAATGGCTCAGGGAAGTCAACATTGATTAAGGGAATAACTCGGCTAATCAGCATCTTTTCGGGGCATATCTTCGTTGATGGTCGGGATATAAAAAATATCAAAAGAGAAGAACTGGCTCGCCTTATTGCCGTGGTGCCACAAAATCCTGTTTTACCTGAAGCCTTTACTGCCTTTGAAGTGGTGCTTATGGGACGGACGCCCCATCTTGGGTTTCTCCGTTACGAAGGAGAAAGGGATATGACTATTGCTTGGCAAGCAATGAGAGCCACAGAAACCCAATTTTTTGCTGAGCGTAGGGTAGGGGAGCTTTCTGGAGGGGAAAGGCAGGGGGTTGTTATCGCTCGAGCCTTAACCCAGCAGCCAAAGGTGCTCCTCCTTGATGAGCCAACGGCACAGCTGGATATAAATCATCAAGTGGAGATTCTAGATTTGGTTAAGAACCTTTGCCTCGAGCAGAACTTAACTGTCATTGCTGCCCTACATGATTTGAATTTAGCCGCTCAATATTGTGATTGGTTGGTTATGCTAGATGGAGGGCAGATTTATACTAAGGGGATACCACAAGAGGTGCTTACAGTCCAGAATATTAAGGAGGTCTATGGTGCTGAAGTATGCGTTTATCCTCACCCGGTTAATAAGTTGCCGGCTACTCTTATTATGGCTGGTGAAGGTAAAAGGAAAAGAACTTATATTCAGCGGTAGGGGAAGCGATGGAAGGTTTATTCATTCTGCTGCTGGCTTTGGTCATTGATGTGCTACTTGGGGAGCCACCTCGAGTTATGCATCCAGTGGTGTGGATGGGGAAGGCAATCTCCTTTTTGGAGAGGCACGCTCCTGTCCAGGGAACACGGGCTCAGTTGGTTTATGGCGCTGGCATGGGTTTGCTTACTATTTTCATTTTCACTTCACCTGTTTATTTTCTTTTACTTTATGTGAATGAGATTAGCCCAATAGGCTACATAATCACCGGCGCTTTGCTGCTAAAACCAACCTTTGCCTTTAGGGAATTGCGCCAGACTGCTCTTGAGATTAAAGTGCTTTTAGCTAAGGATGATCTCGAAGGGGCCCGAGCTAAGATGCGTGCTCTGGTCAGCCGCGACACCCAAAGTCTGGGAAAGCCAGAGTTGGTCTCAGCAACAGTAGAGTCTGTGGCCGAGAATGTGGGTGATAGCTTTGTTGCCCCGTTATTCTATTTCTTGCTTTTCGGTGTCCCCGGTGCTGTGGCCTATCGAGTGGTAAACACTCTGGATGCCATGATTGGCTATCATGGGAAATACGAATACTTAGGCAAATTTCCGGCCAAAGTGGATGACGTCTTAAACTTCATTCCAGCGCGAATCTCAGGACTGCTGCTGATGGTAGCTGCACCTTTATGCCGTAGGGATAGCAGGAGTGCCTGGCAGATTATGCTTCGCCACCATGACAGGACTGAAAGTCCCAACGCTGGCTGGCCAATGAGTGCCGCAGCAGGAGCACTCAAGGTCCGGTTGGAAAAGGCGGGTTGCTATAACTTGGGCAATCCTAATAACCCCCTGTCTCCTGACCTCATTGCCTCTGGGATAAAGCTACTTGAGGTGGCTGCGCTACTTTGGGTTTTGTTTTGTTTAACCATGGAGGTGACGTATCTTGTCTCTGTTACCTAGGCCAGAAATACAAGGCGTAACAGTCTGTCCACATGGGGGTATTGACTACGCTGAGTTGGAAACGCTAGGCATTGCTCCTCAAGACATTCTCGATTTTAGTGCTAACCTAAACCCCCTCGGCCCACCGCCTGGAGTGATGGAAGCGATAAGCTGTGTTAGTTATGAGTTAAGCGAAGCAATTTCCCATTATCCTGATTCCGGGGCTTGTCATCTAAGATACGCTTTAGCTGAGAAGCTAGGAATAAAGGCAGAGAATATATTGGTTGGTAACGGCTCCACTGAGCTTATACGCCTTACTGCTCTGGCCTACTTTTGTCGAGGCGATAAAGTTCTCATCATTGAGCCCACCTTTGGTGAATATCAAGTTGCCTGCCAAATTGTTGGGGCATCTCTTATAAAGCAGCAGCTCTTGGAGGAAAATGATTTCCAGCTAAACGTAGACGAGACTGTTAAACTAATTAAGCAACATCGCCCCAAAGGCATCTTTATCAGCAATCCAAATAACCCCACTGGGAGGTATCTTCCACAGGCAGATTTTGAGAAGATTCTGGATGCTGGCAAGGATTCTTTGGTGGTCTTGGATGAGGCTTACATTAGCTTTGTAGATAGCCACTGGTCCTCACTGAATTTGGCGTTACATTCGTCATTGCGAGCGGGGCGAAACAATCTCCTTGTTTTGCGCTCCATGACCAAGGACTATGCCCTGGCCGGACTTCGCCTGGGTTATGGAGTAGCCAGGGAGGAAATTATCGCCACTCTACGTCGTATCTGCCCACCGTGGAATGTTAATGCTCTAGCCCAGAAAGCAGGGATTATCGCTATGAATGAGGAAGGGTATTTGAAGCGATGTCAAATTGAGCTTAGGGAGGCGAAGAATTATCTTATAGTGGAGCTTTCCAGGATTGGTTTGTCGCCCCTCCCTTCGGAGGCAAATTTCTTTCTAGTCAAGGTTGGTGACGCCTCACGATTTCGCCACGAGCTGCTTAAACGCAAAATGCTGGTGCGTGACTGTACCTCGTTTGGTCTTCCTCAATATATCCGTGTTGCACCACGTACCTTGCCCGAGTGCCAAAGCTTGGTCGGTGCTGTTAAGGAGCTTGTAGCGCGAGGGCTTGTCCCTTGCTAAGAGGATGGGGAGGGCATTAATGAGTGATTTTCTATCCCGAATACTAACAGAAATAAAGCCTCTGGATAGGAAGGCCATGGAGGCAGCTAAGGTTCGTCAGGATAAATTGACCAAACCTAAGGGGAGCCTAGGACGGCTGGAGGAGCTATCCATACAAGTAGCTGGTATTAAGGGCAAGGTAATTCATAGCCTTGAGCACAAAGCTATTGTGACTATGGCTGCTGACCATGGCGTGGTAAGTGAGGGAGTGAGCGCTTACCCTCAAGGAGTCACAGGACAGATGGTATTCAATTTTCTTAATGGTGGTGCTGGCATAAATATTCTTGCCCGCTTTATTGGTGCCCGTGTTGTCGTAGTTGATATGGGAACAGTGGGTGATCTCCCACCACATCCTAACCTCATTTGTAAGAAAATAGCTTATGGAACGAAGAATATGGCTCGGGAGGCAGCGATGAGCCACAGCGAAGCTATGAAATCAATAGAAGCTGGGATTGAAATTGTAGAAGATGAGATAGCTAAAGGGCTTGACATTGTAGGTACTGGAGACATGGGCATTGGCAATACCACTGCCAGTAGTGCTATATGCGCTGCTATTACAGGCGAACCGGTAGAAGAGCTCACCGGACGAGGCACAGGGTTGGCCAATAAGCAACTCGCTCACAAAGTCGAGGTGATTCAAAAGGTTTTAGAGCTTAATAAGCCTGACCCTCGAGACCCTATTGATGTGCTGGCTAAAGTTGGTGGTTTTGAAATTGGTGGGCTGGCTGGGGTCATGCTTGGAGCGGCAGCACATCGTGTCCCTGTAGTCGTTGATGGCTTCATCTCAGGGGCTGCTGCACTCATCGCTGCCAAACTCTCGCCCAGATTAAAGGATTACCTTATCGCTGCTCACCTCTCGGCTGAGAGTGGGCATAAGGCGTTGCTGCAATACTTGGGATTGATGCCGCTCCTGGATCTGAGGATGCGCCTTGGTGAAGGGACAGGTGCGGCATTAGGCATAGCGCTCGTCGAGGCAGCAGTGAAGACCTTGGCTGAGATGGCAACCTTCGCTGAAGCTGGTATCACTAAGGAGAAGCATTAAATATTATAGTCAACATAATTTGAAATGGAGACCGTTTAAAAATGTAGTGCGAGGCTTTAGCCTCGTGCGCACGACCCTAAAGGGTCGCACTACGAAAATCGCGGGGGTGAAGATTCTTGGATTTAATCAAGATGAAGCTAAAATCAAAGCTGAGGCAAAATTAAACGCTCTCGGAAGTGCAAAAGGCAAAAATAAAAATGCAAAATGACAGAGCAAAAGTTAAAAAGTTTGCTTTTTGAATTGTCATTTTGACTTTTGACCTTTGATTTTTAATTTTCTGATTAGAATTTGGGATTTAACTTAAATGAGATTCTGGATTGCCTGGCAATTTCTTACCATAATACCTTCTCCTCGTCGTCGGGAGTGTGGCGCTGAGGACTTAGGGAAATCAATAAGTTTTTTTCCTGTGGTAGGGTTGCTCTTGGGCCTGGTGTTATTTGGGCTCGATCGTTTATTGGGATTATTTCTACCCGCGCTTCTAACTAACGTCTTGCTCGTCATTGCTCTTGTTATCCTTACAGGTGGACTGCATCTCGATGGCTTTATCGATACCTGCGATGGGCTTAGTGTAAAAAGCTCGGTTTCAGATAAGTTAAAGGTTATGAGCGATAGTCGAGTCGGTGGGTTTGGGGTGGTCGGGGGATGTTGTATAATTCTCGCCAAGTTTGCCTCTTTGGTTGCCTTGCCACAACAATTGAGGGCAAGTGCCCTGATACTTATGCCTATCTTGAGTCGCTGGGGGATGGTCTATGCTATTTCCATCTTCCCTCTGGCTAAAAAAGAAGGTATGGGGTGGGCTATCAAGCGTGGGGCAAGTTTTTGGGGTATGGTTGTGGCAACTCTATTTTCCTTCATTGTGGTGTTGGTTTTGTTGAAGTGGTGGGGGGCAGCCCTCCTGGCAGCGCTTGGCCTTATTCTCCTGGTGTTTTCAAAATACCTTTGTTCCAGATTTGGAGGGCTTACCGGGGATACTTATGGTGCCATAGATGAATTTGCTGAAGTGGTCGTGCTCATTCTAATGTTGCTGATTGGTGAATTGGGAGGCATTAGTTGGCTAGGCTAAGCTATTGTAAAAGATGACAGGCAAGGGTAAGTTGCGAGTCGAATTTCCTCTCCCTTCAAGGGAGAGGAATAAGGTGAGGGTGAAAAGGACGAAACAATCTTATGGCTAAAAGTTTCATTCTCATTCTGGGCGGGGTACGCAGTGGCAAGAGCGGGTTCGCTCAGAGCATGGCAGCAAAGCTTGGGAGAAAGGTCCTCTTTGTTGCCACAGGACAGCCTCTTGATGAGGAGATGGCTTCACGGATTGAAGAGCATAAGAGAATGCGTCCCAAGAACTGGCGGACTTTAGAAATCGATGTCAAGGTAGGTCAGAAGTTGAAAGGGCAGATTGGCGATGCAGAGGTAGTTCTTCTCGATTGTCTGGCTCTTCTTGTTTCCAATGTCATTCAGAACCCTTCGCTTCCCCTGTCATTGCGAGCGGAGCGAAGCAATCTCCTGGCGCTCAGAGCAGGCTCCATGAAGAATCTCGAAAAAATAGACTCTACTGAGGCAGAAAAGCTGGTGATGGATGAGATAGATGAGCTGATTGAATGCATCAATAGACATCAAGGTATTTTTATCGTAGTTTCTAACGAAGTAGGTTTAGGCCTGGTGCCAGAGAACAAGCTGGGTCGAGTTTATCGAGACCTCCTCGGCAAAGCCAACCAGTTTCTAGCCCAGCACGCCGATGAGGTTTACTTTATGGCTTCCGGCATTCCAGTAAAGATAAAAGGCTAATCCTTTTTTCAAAATTCCCAATGCCATTCTGAACCCTTCGCTCCTTGTCATTCTGAGAGTAGCGAAGAATCTCATAGTGCTCAAGGCAAGCTCCGTAAAGAATCCCTAAAGGCATCCCTTCAGGGGTCTTGAAAAGCCGCAAATCCTGCAATG
>JABUBO010000206.1_pt1 | contig 17952 bp, 27 predicted proteins | sample 7240361 | NCBI WGS metagenome assembly JABUBO01 (sample SAMN07256346, study PRJNA390944) | subsurface metagenome | isolation source: Methane hydrate marine sediment | place: Pacific Ocean: Eastern North Pacific, ODP site
CGAGAAAGTTCATCCGGGTAACTGAGTGGCCAATCTTGTTTTGCCACGCTTGCGGCTATGCCGTGGAGCTATGCCAGTGGACCACAGGTTTTTCGATTTGCCCGGTATGTCTCAGGAAAGGCGAGAAAAACCCTCTCGAGAGGCTAATAAACCGAGTATGAAGGAGGTGAACTGTAATGCTTAACTTACATCATATCCTAGAGAACCTTACCACTGGTGGATTGCAAAGAATGGAGCTCATTTATTGCTTCCAAGGTAAGGATTACCAAGTCAAAGCCTATTGGGTAGGTAAGATTATACGGATAGATATAGAGGAAAAGAAAGAGAAGGAGAAGGAGTGAAAGGAGTCAATAATGGACATCAGTAATGTTTTGACCGACGAGGCTCGCCAGCGAGGCTTCACCCTCGTGGAGCCAGATGACCATGTCGTGGTGCTACTCCGCCACGGCAAAGTGATAGCCAAATCCAACCAGGGCGGAATCACCATTGACAACGTCATTGACTACACCGGATACGATGAACACATCAGCAAAAACTAGCAAACCCAAACCGGAAGACGCCGAGCAACTCCACCTTCCCCGCCTCGAGCACGGCCGAACCAACATGGAGAGTGGCATGATCTCCCTCTATGAGCAGGGCGCCACACCACTCAAGATAGCCGCCACCTTCCGAACCACCCTTGAGACCGTCAACAGGCTCCTAATATCTTTCGGCTACAAAGAATAAAGGAGATGAATATGGCACAGAACGAACAACCAACCACAGCAGTAGAAATAATAGAGGCAGCACCAGTCCTAATCAGGCTAACACCTGAGGCAATCGAAGTCACCAAGCAGAACATCATTCTATGTGAGCAGCTAGTCAGTGAAGTATTAGAAGGCGACATCGATTGGGGCCAAATCCCTGGAGTCTCCCAGCCATGTCTCTGGGACCCCGGAGCATCCAAGATTATGGCAGCTTTCAATTGCTACCCAAAATACACCGTGCTCAACAGAATAGAGGAAGACAACCTTATCTCATTCACCATTGAGTCCACCCTGGTTAACCGACAATCTCAGCAGCCCCTTGCCACTGGTATCGGAGCATGCTCTACCAGGGAGACGAAATACAAATATCGCTGGGTATTCGAAGAGGAAGCAATAACCATGGGACTCAACCCCGCAACCTTAAAGCGTAAGGACAAGAAATACCAGGTCCCTAACCCCGAGAGAGGAGAACTGGTAAACACCATCGCTAAGATGTCAGCTAAAAGGGCCGATATCGACGCCGTCCAGAGCCTACCAGGCGTGGCAGCCACATTGCGGAAGCTATTCAAGGGCATGCCCGTTAAGGGCAAGGAGAAGCGCGACTGGAATTGGTTTTGGACCCAGCTAAGAAACATGGGCGTAGACAGCCAAAAGGCTCACTCTATCTTAGGCGTAGTAAGTATCAAAGACGACTGGGTGGGAAAAGGCAAGACCCTGGATGCAGCTCTAGCCACCATCAAACTCGCCCTGGCCCAGGAAAAGCCTCCTCCGCACGAGGGAGACGAAGCGGCTTGGGAGGATCTGCGCCACCCCACCGAAGGAGAGGAGAAACCAGGAGTGGCGGCCGCCAGTAAGATAGGGGTTGCGACCCCTATTAAAGAAGAGCTCAAACCAAAACCAAAGCGGGACCCGAGCTCTATCAAAACTATTGATGACCTTATGAAAGCCTGTAATGAGGACTTTGGCCTTGATGAGCCCGCCATTTTTGCGGAACTTAATATCGGGTCCTGGCTTGAGGTTTTTTCGCCCAGTGACGCTTACCGAACTATAGCAGCAGCGAGACAGCCATGAACCAACCAATAGAATTCGACGATGAAGTATGGACCGTAGAGGGAGACCAGCTCCAGCTCGATATCCCCAAGCTCCTGAAAAGGCTAGGCATCCCCGACACCCAGGAGAACCGCGACCTTGCCGTCCAGGTAGCCTTGCAAGTTGCGAGAAGGTACACCCCCATCGGCACAATCATAGTTAGCCGGGTCCACCCACCGCCGCCAGCTCCCTGGGATCCCAAAACAAGGAGGCAGCCATGAACCAAACACAATTTGCCCTGCGGCGGAATGAGTTGATCGCTAAGTATCTGCGCTCCATCCGGCCACTTTGGGAAAAATACCAGAACACCCTACTTCGAACTAACGACTATAACGTTATACGCAGGGCATACAAGCTATTTCAGGCCGCAATTCAGCCCCACCTTGAGCTCCTCTTCGCCCGAATCGCCAAGCTTAAGCAGCAACTGGAGGTAAATCCGAAATGAGTAAATCTAAACAACCATACCGGGACACCAAGGTTACCTGGATGGAAACTCAGAGCTATATCACCGCCCTTCTCATCAAATATGGCATCACCGAAACCAGGTTTACCAACTATGGTGGCCATGCCTACGTGGAGTTTATCTTGCCCAAAGAGGGATGGCCGGTCCGTCTCAGTATCCCAGTAGACTTGCAAGACCAGAGGGGGACTAATTCCCGCTGGCGAATGCTCTTTTGGTATCTCAAAGCAAAGCTTGAGGCGATGAAGTTCGGTATAACCGACTTTAAGACCGAGTGGCTGCCTTTTATCGCCATTGGAGATAAGACTGTTGCCGAAGGCCTACTTCCTGAGCTCGAACGGCGTGGGTTGAAAGGAGACGCCTTCAAAGGCTTATTGGGCCCAGGAGTGAGCGATGAATAACACTAAACATGCTACCTCCAAAGAGGCAACTGGTATGCTTAAGCAATATACAGGCTTCATAATCATTGATTGGCGTTCAGCCTCCCACTTGCCCTTGAAAATAAGGACTCATAAGCCCAAGCTGGCTCCCTATGAGATAGCAGTAAGGTTCAATATAAAGGTCGAAGTCCCACCTAGGCCAATCTTTGAAATTCCACCAGTTGAAATAACCATTCCTGAGGCTGTAGTTCAAACAGTTACTACAGAGCTACCAGGAGAGCAAAGCAATGACGCAGATAGCTAGTGAGAGGGAAGCCAGGTTAACTTACCTTAAGCGTGAGTTAGCAAAATCCGTTACTCCTTCCCGGTATTTCAACCAGCGTAATTGCCACTACGAAGCTCCCACCAGGGCAATTCCACAGCGAGTGAAAAAGCTAATCGGGGAGATCGAAGCCCTGGAGAAAGACATGGGGCCGAGGAAAGCTGAAGAGCTGCGAGCTCAGGTAAGCAGACCAAGGCCCCGCCAGATAAAACAATGAGAATGAAGCATAGCACCGCGCAACTAAGGTTCTCCTTTATTGATCAGATGGAGCAAGAAATGAAGGCACGCAATAACAGAGCCATTGAGGAATCCATAAGACAGCACTACCCCCATGACCGATGAAGAGAGGTCCTGCCTGCCAGAGGGCGTTCGCTTAGCAAGGTTCGTTCCGCTGGCTGAATGTGAAAGCTGTGGCAAGCTTTCCTATACAGACCACACCGTCAACTGGCGATTCCCCAGCAAGGTCTGTGTTAGGGACTTGCTGAAGCAGGGCTTTGACCGAAGCCTTATAGACTGCAAATTTGACTGAGAAAGGAGTTTAAGGTGACCAAAGTAGAGTATCCCCCAGAGATTCAGAAGAGGCTCAAACGGATATTAAAACCCGTTCTGAGTGTGCTAGGTGGGAGGCAGTATAAGCCATGCGCCCTCTGCGGGACTGAAACTAGCTGGACTGTGAACAATCGCCCAGTGTGTCCTAAGTGCTCAGTAAAATATGGCTTTATTAAAGCTGACAGGATACCAGATGTTTGTGAGGTCTGTGGTGCCCAAGGAGAGTGGGTCTGTGGTGACAGGGACCAACATTCGCTCTGTCACCGCCATCGGGATGATTGGCTTGGCTGGAATGAGACTAGGAATTTTCTACTGAAGGGTTATGCGAATTTACCAGAGGATGAGAAGGATGTTGTCTGGGAGAGATGCTTTAATACCTTCATCCAAGAAGCAAAACAACGTTCTTATCGAGAACGTGGGAAAAGCTATGAAAGTCTTACTTATGGACCTAGACATTATCAAACAGAGGCGCCCCTTCCCTAACTTGGCGTTGATGAAGCTTTCGGCTTACCACAAGTCCAGGGGAGATGAAGTTTCCTTTAACTCACCTCTTTTTTGTGAGCCAGATATTACTTATGCCTCCTGTGTATTTACCTGGAATGCTAGGCGAAGGAATGGGCTTTTTCCTGATGCTATTATTGGCGGCTCGGGGATTGACTTGAAAGCAGAGCTGCCACCGGAAGTGGAGCACATTATGCCCGATTACAGCCTCTACCCTAACGTAGATTTCAGTCTTGGCTTTACCTCGAGGGGGTGCATTAGGAAATGCCCCTGGTGCATCGTGCCTGAGAAAGAGAGAACAATTAAGCCATGGGCTAGAATATATGAGTTCTGGGATCGACGGCACAGGAAGATAACGCTACTCGACAACAACCTTTTGGCAGCTCCCAACTGGCGACTGACCATGGACGACCTGATAGCTGAGGGGCTCAAGGTAGATTTCAACCAGGGTTTGGATATAAGACTCCTGAATGAGGAAGTCGTGGACTATCTCAGGCGGGTCAAGGCACAGGAATTGCGGTTTGCCTTTGATGATATCGCCTTTGAAGGGGCAGTAAGGAGAGGCATTGAGCTTTTGCTGGCAGCAGGGATACGATCGAGGAAATTGTCCTTTTATGTTTTGGTAGGATTCGGTGACGATAATACTCACCTCGAGAGAATGAAAATCCTTGGCTCTTATAATGTGGACATTTACCCCATGGCATATAAGGGACCAGACGGGAAGGAACCACGGCGCTCCTTTATTGGGGTCGGCGAAAATACATTGTGGCATGGCAGCCGCCGAAACATAAACAAGTTCTTGCGCCTGATAGGCCGGTTGCCAGAATAAAGCGTTCCGAGGCAGAACGCTGAAAGGAGGCGTTAGGTGTCTAGCGTAGATAAGGTAGTAGAGTTTATAGAGGGAGGCGTGAAGGGATGCCTTTGGGATATAGTAGCCAAGGCTGTTTGCGGGAATTGTAACCCTCCTGACGAGGCTTGCGACGCCTGCCAAGCTACTAAAATCATTGCGGCAATAGAAGGCCAAGTAGCAAAAGCAGGTTTGGATTATATGAAGAAACTAGCCCATGAATGGGTAAAGGAGAATGCTGATGGTAAATAAGCATTACGGTGAGTGGGTACTACAGGTTATTGAGTGTATCTGTAATGAGCGGCGAATAACTGCATCAACCAAAGTAGAGGAAATAAGGTGTGCTTTGCGGAAGGATGGCCATTATCCCGAAAGCTATGCTGCTGGCGACACACCCGAAGAGGCATGGCATGATGAACTTGAAGCGATAAAAGATTCCCAGTAACCGTAGAGCAGCGTCCTGAGGGAGAACACTTAGAGCTCGCTTCGCCCGCAATGACAGGTCAAACTTGCCATCGAGCTCCAAATCAGTTATTATTCCAGCCAGGAGGTTAACGATGCCTAAATCATTGCTTTTCCATATCCAGAACCGCAACTTCAACCTTGCTGCCCACCGAATTGTCTACGGTTTGGTAAAGGCCAAAATAGATGGCCAAAACAAAAAGAAAGCGCGGCGCTCCCAAGGGCAATCAGAGCGCTCGTAAGCATGGCTTTTATAGCCGTGCTCTGAATGAAGCCGAGAAGCTCCAGCTTGAAGAGGCAGCACAGGTTGAAGGCATTGATCAGGAAATCGCTATCCTCAGAATCAAACTTCGTGAGCTCATCGAGATCCATCCAGAGAGAGTTGACCTCCACTTGGAGGCAGCCAACACTATCGCCCGCCTCGTAAGAACCAAGTACCAGATCAGTAAAGACCAGAAGAAGTCACTGAAGGAAGCTATTGCCAAAGTTTTAACTGACGTGGCGATGCCCCTGGGCATCGGCCTGGGAATTAAAGTAGCCGGCAAATGAAGCTCAGACCTTATCAGCAGGAAGTAGCTAAAGCAGTGGTGGACAGCATTCAACACGGCAAAGGCTTGACATTCTCTGTGGAGATGGCACGCCAGGGTGGCAAAAATGAGCTCTCCGCTCACCTGGAACTCCTGCTGTTAACGCTCTTCATGGCCCGCGGTGGCAATATGGTTAAATGCTCCCCAACCTTTAAGCCCCAGACCATTATCTCTATGCAGCGCCTCAGGGAGAGGCTGGAGGAGTTCGGCTTCGATGGCATTTATCACACCGAGATGGGCTATATTATCGGCCTTGGAGCAGCACGAGCTATCTTTCTATCAGCCGAGGAGACAACCTCAGTGGTAGGGCACACCGCCGATATCCTTCTCGAAATCGATGAAGCCCAGGATGTCAGCAAGGAAAAGTTCACCAAGGAGTTCCGTCCCATGGCTTCACCCTCAAATGCAACCTCAGTGCACTATGGCACAACCTGGGACGACAGCACCCTCTTAGAAGAGATTAAGCAAACCAATCTCGAAATAGAGAAGAAAGACGGCATAAAGCGCCACTTCAGGGCTGATTGGCAGGAGATAGGCAAGTATAATCCCGACTACCTTAAATTCGTCGAGGCAGAGAGACTCAGATTGGGCGAAAATCATCCACTATTCAGAACTCAATATGCCCTATTACCCATCAGCGGTGGAGGCGGTTTCCTAAACCGCCAACAAATTGTCTCAATGCTGGGCATACATGAAAGGCTCTCCGCACCTCTGGTGGATCACCAAACTTACATTGCCGGCATTGACCTGGCAGGAGAAAAAGAACAGGATACCGAAGCGATGCTTACCACCCCGGTGTCAAGGCAAGATTCTACAGTCATCACTATTGCCCAAGTTGACCTCATTCCTCACCCACCACTCAAAACAGCCGAACCTACAGTCAGAGTTGTTGAGCATTATCAGTGGACTGGAATTCCCCACAGCCAGCTTTATTCCCAAATGGTCGATATCCTTTCTAAGTGGAAATGCCAGAGGGTGGTAGTTGACGCCACTGGAATTGGTCAGCCCGTAGCCAGCTTCCTCAAAAAACAGTTCGGCTATCGCATCGTTCCCTTCATCTTCACTCAGAAGAGCAAGTCTGATTTGGGCTTTGAGTTACTCTCATTCGTCAACGGTGGTAGACTAAAACTATACCAGCAGGACGGCTCACAAGAATATCGAGAAATGATGTTCGAACTAGAGAAAGCTAAAGCTCAATACCGGCCCAACCAAACTATGAACTTCTTTGTTGACCCCGCAGATGGGCATGATGATTTCTTATCCAGCCTCGCTTTGCTTGTCCAGGGTGCTAAAGATTTTAGACCTAGAGTAGTTAAAGAGGTGGTTCGCAGTGATTGAGTTTGACCCAAAAACGCTAGCGACAATGGATCTGGAAAGGTTACGTTCCTATGATGCTAACCTCGATTTCTATAACGGCCTCCAGTGGCTGGCAAAAGATAAGACCGGCAAGGAGCGTCCCCTGGTCCTTAATTATGCCAAAGCTGCCATTGATAAAATCACCAGCTTCTTGATGCGTGGCCTTAAGTTTCCCTGCTATCCCGCCGAAGAAACCGAAGTACTGCAGAAAAGAGTTAAGCGAGCTGAGGCCTTGCTCATAGAGGTTTATGACCAAAACAACCTCCAGCAGCTAGATTGGGAGACGGAGCTCGATGCTGCTATTCTTGGCGATGGCTGTTACAAGGTCATCTGGGACACGCACGAGCGTCGTGTCAAGGTCGTCTCCCCCGATGTCAGAGGCCTCTATGCTTGGTGGCTGGGAGATGACTTATCCTCGCTCTGGAGAGTAGCCTCAGAGTATGAACTCACCCAGGATGAAGTCGAAATCCTCTATGGCCTTAAAACCGATAAGAAAAAAGTCCCTGTCATTGAAGTATGGACCGAAAAAACATTCGCCCTCTGGGTTAACAATAAACTGCGTGAGTCAAAGTCCAACCCCTATGGCTTCATTCCTTTCATCATCTTTCCTAACTACAGGCAGCCCAAGCAATTCTGGGGCACATCCGACGTCATCTGCATTATTGAGGTTCAGAGAGAACTTAACCGATCGGTTACACAACTGTCACGCATTCTGGAGGTATCAGGGAACCCCATTGTCGTATTCAGTGGTCTTGAGGAGCAAGAAATAAAGGTTGGCCCAGGGAAAACCTGGTTTCTCCCCGACAAAGAAGCCAAGGCCTACATTCTTGACTTCCTGAAAGGCGGCGGCATCAGGCTTCACGTCGATTACATCGACCTCCTTTATCGCTGCCTCCATGACCTCTCAGAAATGCCCAGGGCAGCCTATGGAGGCATTGAGAAGGAACTCTCAGGAACGGCATTAAATATTGAACTCGGTAGTTTGGTGCAAAAGGTTACTAGAAAGAGGACTATCAGAAATAGCGTCTATCACCGCCGCACCGAGATGATTCTCAAGCTGGCACAAAAGTTCATGCACGAGGATCTCACCGGCGTCTCCCACGGAGTCGTTTGGGGACCTATCTTGCCAGCCGATGTTGTAAGGCAAGCTCAAAACGAGCAGCTGCTTGTCACTGCAGGGATTCACTCCCGACGCACAGCTATGGATGAGATGGGAGTAAAGGACCCCGAGGCCGAATTTTTCAGATGGCTTGAGGAGCGAGCCACTATAAGAGAGCAGAACATCAAGCTGCCCACGCCGTCTGCAAGAGGCGGTCCCATAACCCGTGTCTTAGAATCCACTGAAATAGAATCAGGAGAGGAGGTTTAACTATGCCAGCAGAAGAGCTAATTAAACAGGGACTGCAACAGCCTTCCTCACCTTGCCCACCTACTGGACCAGCACATGATGGCAGAGGTGAAGGTAGAGGCGTGCCAGGAGGGACAAGAGAGGGGATTCGAACCCCTCGCCCAGCAGACCGTCCCGGCCATCGCAGTTCGAACCCAAGAAAGTAGTAGGAATAGTAGTAGTAAGTGAATACTCAGGCAGCAGTCCTCATTCTCAGGACCAGGAACACATGATGTCACATATAAAAATGTTTCAGCTCGAGGGCTATGACCCTTCCAAGCCTAATGATGCTCAGCTAGCTGACGACTGGAGGCTCACCTGTGCTAAATATGCCACCATGGCGTCAGGTGGCAAGACTGAGTTCGAAACTATTGACGAATGCCAAGAGTTTGCTACTAAAGTCCTCCAAGAAATTCTCAAGCGAGGCAAAATCACCTTCCATCCCGATAAGATGAAAGAGACCAGCCTCGAGCTCCTTCGCCATTCCCTTGAGCAGCTCATTAAAGGCGGTTTATATCTAGTCGAACCCCATGGTAAGCTTTTCTTTACCGGCGAGAAAACAGCTATGGTTAAGAGCCGCAACTTCAAAAGATGCCTTAGCTTCGACATTTTATGCTCCGATGACCTGGCTTATGGCTTCATCAGATTTAAGCCACCACGGCAAATCAGCCTTGAGGAATTTGGTGGGCTTCGAACCTACCATGCTATCACCGAAGAAGAAAGAAAAGAGTGGTGGCCAAAAGCATCAAAGCTGTGGTATTACGAGCTGAGGGACTTCATTCCGTATCCGCTACCCGCAGAGATTTTTCTACCACCAGGTATTCAAGTGTTCATTGACAAAGTCCCATTTGCTACCCCAGCACGAGAAGCATCGCTCGATGTCCTACAGCAAGTCGACCTTCCCGACAAGGATAAAAGGCTATCCTGGCTAAGTTCTCGTGCGCAAGAACTCCCCGACTTCGTCTGGATTCCTGACTTTGTCAGCATCACTGGCTCGACTATCTTTGCTGACCGCCCACCCCACGACCTTGATATCGTCGTCAGAGTCGATAGGATGGACTCCCTGCTCAGCCTGAAACTCGACCGTGTATTTCGTGAATACCTTGAACGTCCACCGCATCTAGTCCTCGAACCCGCTGGCCCCAACTGGCCCTATTTTCCTCTCTATGATCTTGTTTTGAGGAAAAAGAATAAGTTCGAGGTCACATCTATTAACGAACCTGAATTTGCCCGCCGCATCTATCACCAAAGAGCAGCCACAGAGGAAGTAGCCAAGCAGGCCCAGCAGTCTCGAGAGGAAGACAAACTAAAGCTCTTCAGATTCTATCTTGGCATGAAACCCACCAGGATAACCCTGGCTGGGGAACGCCAGACTGTTGATAGATTCGTTAGCTACTTCACTGAGGACGACTTCCCTGTGCTGAACTCCAAGAAATTCGATGGCGTTCACTTGCTTATCTTCAGAAAAGGCGACAAGGTAGAAATCTGGTCCGATGATGGCAGCCAGTTTGACAATGCCAGAATGCCATCAGCTATCAAGGAGTTTGTCGCTCTTAAAGCCGATAACTTTATCGTTGAGGCTGAGCTGGAGCAGTGGCTTGATAAGGTCCATCAGCCTCGAGAGGCAGCCGCCGCCAAACTTCACCGCAAGGAAATCGAAGATGATGCTGACTTAATCCTTAACGTATTCACTTGCCTCTTTCTCAATGATGAGGACTTCCACAAGGAGTCCGAGTCCCGCAGGCAAGAAGCCCTGGATTCGCTCGGCATTAAATACTCCACTAACGGTGTTCCTGACCTCTCCCACAAGCTAAATAAAGTCCCCAATGATATCTGTGATACTCCGAAAGAGCTCAAGAAATCAACCGAGAAGCTTCGCTTTGTTGCTGCCTCAGAAGGCGTCGTAGCCAAGAAGGCCAACTCTGTTTACTACCTCGATGGCAATGCCAGACAAGGCTGGATAAAGTTTCACAACAATGCCCTACTCACCGCCAAAGTCATTGAGGCCATTGAGACCAAGACCGCTGGGGTATTTAACTATCGTTACGGCATCAGGCCAGGTGACTATGCTTTTGCCCCCGGTGATATGACTGAAGTTGGTGATGAAGAGCTCGTTGAAGTGGGCAAGACTTTTTCCACGTCCGTGGAGTGTTCCCGCGGTGATTTAATCCAGGTAGAGTTTGAAACCTTCAACCTTACCCACGATATGAGGACTGATGTTTCTGTCATCTCGGCTTGGGCCCCCGTTTTCTTTGCTACCCTGGATTCCAGGGGAGAGCCCGACGAGCTCGATGATATTCTCAAACGAGCAGAGAAGGAGCGCATCCTTCAGCGCAAGGAAATTACTGAGGAAGGAGAGACAGTTTACCTATGAGTGCCGACCCGTATCTTAATTACCCCGACGAGAGTAAAACCTACCACTACGTTAACCAACACCATTATCGTGGCCGGACAGTTCACTGTGACTTGCGCTTCCAGACTGACCAGGACTTCCTCATTGGTTGGACCCTGCTCGATGGCATCACCGGCGAAATTAAGGATCCTGTCCTCACTCTGAAAGATGCTCGAGCTCTCGATGCCAAGGACATCTTCAAAATCGACTGGAAGAAGGGCAAGGTCAAGCTAAGAGAAATCAAAGGCGGAGTCATCAGGCCGGCCGATATCAGAGCTCTTGAGAAGAAGCCAGAACCGGTAGCATGGTTTGAAGTTGAAGGTGTCACCCCGCCAGGCTCAGTTGGTGCCACTAAAGAATTTCCTGGTGTGTTTCACATCATCGACCGTGGCACGGTTGAGTATGGCACCCAGAAACCCTACTTCCATGAGTATTTCCTTTCCCAGGGCAAACTTAAAGGCCGAATTTGCTTCCGCATGATTGGAAGAGAATTGGCACAAGCTTTAGCTCTGGTTGACCACGAAGTCGCTGCCATCCTTCGCCTTGAGGAACCGGTGGACCTTGCCGGTAAAGGTCTTTTACCACCCGGTGTTGAGGAAGAAGAGCCCAGAGTTCCCTACTACTGGGTTTTGATGCAGCCTCTCGATCAAACGCCCTATGTACTCTCCAAAGGTGCCATTGAGAAGAACTGGCTGCCGCCAAAAGGCACTTCAGCACTTCCCAAACTCATTCGTGATAAAATCCCCCCTGAAGTGAAGTTCTGGGAAATGGCCAAGAGCCAGGCACTGGCAGCCAGGAAGAAGTTGCTCGATATTAAAGCCCTAACTCACTCGACAAGTAAAGCAGACTTTATCGTTCAGCACCATTGGTGGCGTGGTCAGATAGTCGTCCGCTTCGGTCCCTCAACGGAGCACTGGGACATCCGTATCCTCCAAGATGACAAGATTTGGCACCTGGTCCTTAAGAATAATCCCCTCGGGCCCCAGTCCGTTATGGGCTATGAGAAACCCTGCACCGATTTATCCTCCATGGAGAAAGGCAAGAAAGGCGTGGAGGAACTTGAGCCGGGCACTCCCTGGAATCCCACCAAGGACACTCCAGCTTTTATTGAAGCTCTTGACTTCGGTAGTTGCACTATCCTGGAGGATTCTGATACCTTTAAGAAGGTTGAATTTCATGGCAAGGAGCTCAAAGGCCTTTATGCCTTCACCAGGGAAGACCCAGAGTCGGATTTCTGGATTATGTCCCGGTCAGATTTGCCAAAGGGGAAGCAAAGTGCTATGTTAAAAGAAGGAGGTTTGAATATGGAAGATTTAACACTAGAGCAGGTCGAGGCTCAGGCGGAGATTATCCCCGCAGGAGAAGCTAAGATTGATGCTCTGCCCGATGTCAAGAACGAAACCAAACCATCCGAAGAGGCTATCGCTGCCCTGAAGGAAGCGCTCTCGCTCCTTCAGCCTATCAAAGATGAACTTTCCAAAAGAGTTCAATACGCCATCGATGTCCTGGCAGGTGGGGCAGGTTATGGCTACCCCGAACCAGGAGAGTATCCCAAGCCGTATGACTACACCAAACCATATCAGTATCCCGAGCCCGGCGAGTATCCTAAGCCCCTCTCCGAGGAAGTTATCAATACCTTAAAGGAAGCTTTAAGCAAACTCCAGCCCTTCAAAGAGGAGTTCTCCGACCAGGTTAAATATTCCATCGATGTTATTGCTGGCGCAGCCGGCTATGGCTACCCCGAACCCTATGGCTTTGAGCATGAGCTTATGGAAGCAGCTCCCACTAGCTTTGATGAGCCCTCTCACTCACTAGAGGTTACCATCATAAAGCCAGGTGAAGCGAAGGCCACCCTGGATGGAAAGCAGGTAGTTTACCCTGAAGAGGTCCTCAAGGATTCCCTTCCCCTTTGGGATGGAGCTACTGCCTTCTGTGACCATTTCAATAAATCCGTAAGGAACATCGTGGGTGTCTTTTATCAGCCATTTTGGGATGGTGCCGTCAAGGCTAAACTTCGCATCCTCGATGACAATGTTTATAACTTCCTCTCGCAGCTTATTGCTGATAGAGAGGCCAGCCTCCCCATCCCAGATGTCGGTATTTCAGCCGACCTCCAGGTTGCCACCCTTTCTCAGGATGGCACAGTCGAAATCACCCAGATCCTCAGAGTTAACTCAGCCGATATCGTCTTTTCCCCCGCAGCTGGCGGGTCTTTTGATAGAGTGCTTAATGCTGCCGGAATTTCTTTGCCTGAAAGCCCACAGAATAAGCCTGCGCCTGGTTCCAGCCCTGAGCATCGCGAAGGGGCTGAATCAGAGAAAGAACTCGTTCCTGTAAGCAGGGTAAGAGATCTCCAATCAACAGCAGATAAGCTAAGAGCCGACCTCAAAGATATGGAAGGCACCAACTCTAAGCTCCAGCAAGACATGGAGAGTGCCACTGCCAAATACCGGGAAGTCCTGGTCAAGGCTAACCCCACCATTCCCGGTGAACTTATCCAGGGCACCTCAATTGAGGAGCTCGATAGCTCTGTCGAGAAAGCCCAAGGTGTGGTGGAAAAGATAAAGTCGAGTATTGAAGAGACAAGCCGTATTCCAGTAGGAGCACCTGTAAGGTCAGGCGTTGATATTTCGGCTCTTTCTCCTCCTGAGAAAGTCGCTTATGGCTTGGCTCATCCACCAAAGTAAAAGGAGGTCGATAACAAATGTCTTTTAATCTGCAAAAAGCTGGTGAAGCAGCCGAAGATGCCTTAATCAAGGGCATCATTGAGATGATGCTTAAGGGTAGTCCCATACTTCAGCAGCTTCCCTTCATCACCATCGAGGGCAACACCCTCACCTACTGGCAGGAGAAGGAGATCTCCGGCCTCGTCGCCTGGAGAGCTCCTGGCGCAGACTGGGTAGATGCCAAACTCCCTGAGTATCAGGAGCTGCAGGCTACCCTCAAAGTTCTGGGCGGTGATATGGACTTCGATAATTACACCAGGCGCACTCGCCCCCGTGTTGAGGATTATGAAGCCGCTCTGGTTGAGCTGAAGGCTAAAGCCATGAGATATGAGTTTGAGGACTCGTTCATCAACGGCGACCCCGGTGTCGTTCCCAACCAGTTCACCGGGCTTTATAAGCTTCTCAAGGGCACTGTCTGGGAAGCCACCACCCCTTATAGTCTGGAAGATGAGGTCGTCCCCACCGAAGGCAAGGAGAACGGTTTCCGTTACGTTTGCACCACTGCCGGCACTTCGGGAGCCAGCGAGCCTGCCTGGCCCACCACCGAGGGAATGACCAAGGTCGATAGCACTGTTACCTGGACTACCCGTTATGGTTCGCATCTGGGCTCAGGCACCTCTGGAGGCACTCTATCCCTAACCCTTCTGGAGCAGCTCATTGATTTGGTCAAGGGTGGTCCCCCGACCATGCTTCTCATGAGCCCCAGGAGCCGTCGAAAAATCAATACGCTCTGCCGTGCTGCTGGAACTACCCTGGTAACCACGCTTGGTCTCTTTCAAGAGCAAATCCAGGTCTATAACGGCGTTCCCATCGGCACATCAGACTGGGTTAAGGACAATTACGTCGTCGGCGGTTCGCTTGATTGCTCGGTCATTTTTGCCTTCCAGATGGGTGACAATGCCGTGGCAGGCGTGACCACCCCAGACATGATCGCTACCGAGAGGCTCGGCAAGCTCGAGACCAAAGATGCTGAGCGTATCCGCATGAAGTGGTATGTCTCTTTGGCGGTCTTCAGTCTGCCCCGAGCTTGTATGCTCACCGGCGTGAGAGATTAGGATTCTTCAGCCTTTGGGCTGTTAGAATCGGTTTAGGGAGGGTGTAGGAAACTAGAGGCTTTGCCCTCCCCGAACTTGAGTAGTTGCCCAATTTATTGGGCTTAATTGAGGGATTATCATGGAAGCATATCCTAGATCTGTTTATATTCAGCAAGCTACGCTCCACCCTTCAGGGGCCGAGACTGCCAGCGTCACTGGAAGTGATGTTGATGTCGGACCCCTCAAGGCAGCCAACTTCTATCTCGATGTCACCGCCATAGCTGGCGATACCACTCAAACGCTCGATGTCATAATTCAGGAGAAAGACCCTGTAAGTGGTGAGTATTTTGAGCTGGTCACCTTTACCCAGATAACAACCACTATCGGCAGCGAGCGTAAGAATTATGGCTTAACGCCAGGCGACCTGCTAGGTAAGCTCATTCGGTATGTTGCCACTATTGCCGGCGGTGGAGCAGAAGTCAGTTTCACCTTCAGCCTCTCTATGGTAGGCAAGGCATAATGAACCTGACCGAAATGATAGCCAGGGTAAGGCAAGACCTCCAGGACGAGGATGCTGCCAACTACCGCTGGACCAATGACCAAATAGACGGCCAAATTGAGAGAGTAGTCAGGGAGTTCTCCCTCTTTCTTCCCCTCGAACAGCAGACCGACCTTGCCACTATTGACGGCTCCCACGATATCGATATTTCCGGCCTTATCAAAAGGCTCAAGATTTTCTCCCTGGAGTTCCCCTTAGATTTTCATCCCCGCGCCTTTCAGAAGTTTGAGCTCTATATGGATACCCTCACCATGGAAGATGAGGGCGATGGACAGGATGCTAGAATCAGGTGGGGGAGGCAACACGTCCTGGGTGCTGCTTGGCAAGCCTCGATTTCTTATTCCCTCGGCACGTTCGTCTGGCCAACTACCTTCAATGGCTATAAGTATGAGTGCACCGCTGCTGGCATTTCGGGTGCCACTGAGCCTACCTGGCCTACTACACTCGGCCAGACAGTCACCGACGGCACGGTTACCTGGACCTGCCACAGCCCAGAGACAGCCGTAACCTACTCCACTATCCCCGAGGAACATGAGGAAGTCATCGTCCTGGGCGCTACAGGCTATCTGGCTACATCAGCATCGGTCTACACCGTGGACAGAGCCACCATCGCCGGCAGACATGCCACCATCAACTATCGTGCCTGGGGCAAGGAGAGGCTTGACCGTTATGAGAAACAACTCAATTCCCTGCGCCGCAAAAAAGTCGGTGTCAGCGATTTAACTTTAGAAAAATCTATTTAATTTGATTTGTTTAGGATTTAGATATTAGGATTTATTTAGGATTTGGAATTTAGGATTTAGGATTTAATTAAGAAGGAGGTGCTCAATGCAAGCATTCTGTATGAAGTGTCGAAAGAAGGTGGAGATGAAAAATCCCACCAAGGTGATCCTGAAGAACAAGAGGCCAGCCATGCGGGGCACCTGCCCTACCTGCGGCACCAAGGTTTTCAGGATACTCAAGGCTTGAAGAAGAGTTATGGCTAAAGCACGAAAAAGAGACTCACGAGGCAGGTATATCCAGGAAGTCTTGCCCACTGTTGAAGAGCTCAACATCCGGACGCAGCGCATCTCTCGTGGCTTCTACCCTGACCGCACCGAGGAACCTGACGTTGGGCTCTCCGAGGAAGAGCGAATCGCAGAAGCCAGAAAACTCGCCGCTCTCTATGAGAAGCTAGGCAAGCCTATCCCAGCAGCTCTCCTTATTTTAATTTAGCCATTTTAAGCCACCGGAAATGGCAAAATATAGGGTTGTTTTACCTTTTGCATCTTATTCCATCCCCACCTCTCCAGGGGCTTAAAATCGCCTCTTAGGGTAAGCTATGATTAGCATCGGGACCCTTAAAAGCTTCAACACAACTGACTACCGCGCCGAGGTCCAGCTCGCCGGCTCGATTGCCGCTTACCTGGATAATATCCCCGTGGCCAGGAACATCGCCTCAGCCCAGATGATAGTCGGCAGGCATGTCATCGTGGTCATTCCCGAGGGCAATCCCAAGGATGCTGTTATCATCGCAGTATTCACTCTCTAGTAGCGAGTTAATGCGATGGATTACCCACAAAAGAGATTTTACCCCCCTAAAATTGCCTCTCAGGGCCTGTTTGTAGCTGAGGTAATGACATGGACATAGGAGATACGTTCAGAAAGGCCACCAGGCCGATTGTAACCGTGATTTTTGCCGCCACCATCGCCCAGGTGGTTACCCAGGGCATTGACGCCCCGCAGTGGTTTCTCGGCCTGGCCATCCCTTGTATTCTCTGGTGGTTCGGCGAAAGGACTGTCGGCCACATCAAGGAGAAGAAGCAGTAATGTCATTGCGAGAAGCGAAGCGACGTGGCAATCTCACCTGGCATCGCTACTATTTCCGCATCATCGGCTTCGCCCTGGCCGGAGCCGGCTCAGGCTTGATCCTTGATGAGCTGATCCACGGTCCCTTTACCCTTACCCCAGCCAACCACGAGTTCTGGGGACTAATCGCCATCATTGCCGGTGCTGTCCTCATCTCCAAAAAGCCACACGGAAAAGACTAATAAAGATAAAAAATAAAAATGCAAATAGCAAAAATACAGAGTAAAAATCAAAAAGTTTTACATTTTGAGTTGTCACTTTGAACTTTGATTTTTAACTTTTAATTTTAGTTATGAGACAGTTGACTGATTCTTTACTCGCCGCCCAGAAGAAGCCCGACCGCCTCCCCTACATCGAGGCCAAGGTCTACGACTTCGAGCAGGGCATCCAGAGGCTACACTGGACCAGGCTCTATCAGGGCAGCGAACCCGACAACCACCATGGCATGGCCTTTGATGGCCAGGGGAGCATGCACCGCATCAGATATGGCGGTGGCAACATTCTTTACTACCAGAAAGTAACTTCTCCGGGGCCAGAAACAGCCCCGCCTACTAAATATATCGATTGGACCCAGATTGCCACCGACGCTGAGGGGCCCTGTGCCATCGCTGCTTATGGAGCTAAGGTCTATATCTTCTACCGCAAGACTGATAACACCATCAGGAAGCTATATTCCCATAATTATGGAGTGGACTGGACCAATGCCG
>JABUBO010000207.1_pt1 | contig 17945 bp, 17 predicted proteins | sample 7240361 | NCBI WGS metagenome assembly JABUBO01 (sample SAMN07256346, study PRJNA390944) | subsurface metagenome | isolation source: Methane hydrate marine sediment | place: Pacific Ocean: Eastern North Pacific, ODP site
AACAGAAACCTGGTGCTCCTGGCTATTGAATGAAATAAATACAAACCAGCCAGTAAAATAGAATAACGGGAGGTAAACGAAATGAAAAAGGTAAATGTAGTAGTCATTGGAGGATGCCCAGCAGGAATAACAGCAGCGACAAGTTGCCGCAGACGCTATCCCGAGAAAAGCGTAAATTTAATCCGCAGAGAGGAAAAACCGCTGGGAGCATGTGGGATACCATTTATGGTGGCAACCTTAGGCACTCCGGAAAGAACCCTGTTCCCAGACGCAAAGGTGGTGAACAAAGGCATAGAGCTCACGATAGGCGAGGTGGAAAAAATTGATAGGAATAAGAAGACAATATTAATGGCTGATGGGAATACTACTAGCTATGATAAGCTTGTTCTAGCTACTGGTTCGTCTCCAGTAGTTCCACCTATCCCCGGTACAGAAAAGAAAAACGTCTTTGTGGTACAGAAAGACGTACCATACCTGAAAAATATGCTTGAGGCGATTAATACTGCTAAGGACATTGTTATAATCGGCGGCGGTATCATTGGCATAGAGTTCGCTGAAGAATGTAAGAAAAACCATGACTGCAATGTCACCATTGTAGAGGTACTTCCACACTGCTTACAACTGACCCTTGATGAGGAATTCTGTGTTGAAGCTGAAAAGGCAATTACTGAGCTAGGAATCAAACTGCTTGTTAATGGTAGGGTAGAAGCTATCCTTGGCGATAAACGAGTTAGCGGCCTTAGGCTATCAGATAGTAAGGAGATAAAAGCCGATTTGATCATCATAGCAGTAGGCTTCAGGCCTGACACCAAATTAGCTGAAGAGGCTGGCCTTCAAATAGGGCCATCAGGAGCCATTGCGGTTGATCGATATATGCTCACTACAGATAGAAACATATTTGCTTGCGGCGACTGCGCTGAGAAGTATTCCTTCTTTAGCGGTAAGCCAACACGCGCTATGCTTGCCTCTGTTGCAGGAACAGAAGGACGTGTAGTCGGAGCCAACCTGTTTAACATCTCCTGCTGCAACCGGGGAACAGTCGGCGCCTTCTCTTTTATAGTTGGTGAACGCTCATTTAGCAGCGTTGGCTTAACTGAGGCAGCGGCAAAGCAAGAGGGTTACGATGTTGTGATAGGTGAAGAAACAGGAATGGATAAATACCCACCAAGCATCCCTGAAGCAACTCAGACGAAAGTAAAATTAATATTCTCAAAGGACAACGGTTTACTTCTTGGAGGCGGAGTCTCAGGAGGCAGGTTAACGGGCGAACCAACAAATGTTATTAGTGCCCTTATCCAGGCCAGGATGACTGCTTACGACATTACTTTGTTCCAAATGAGTAGTAGCCCTAAGTTGACGGCATCTCCAACAGACTATCAAATTGTGAACGCAGCAGAACTCGCCATCAAGTCAATGATAGTATGAAACATAATGATACAGACATAATGTCATCTGCCCGGGATTCTTCCCTACCAACTCTTAATAGTAGCCGCACAACAAGAAATTTGCCTTAGTTATGGCCTTATGCTACAATACATTCTTTTCTCAAGGAGGTACAAGGCTATGAGATAATTCGGATTGAATGTAGCCAAATCTAAAAGAAAAGGAGATTTCTAATAAATGGCAGGAAAATTTGATGGAAAAGTTGCACTAGTCACAGGCGCAGGTTCGGGGATCGGACGTGCTTCGGCCTTAGCCTTCGCAAGAGAGGGAGCAAAAGTTATTATAGCTGATATCGTAGTCTCAGGTGGCGAGGATACCGTTCAGATGATTAAAAAGGCCGGCGGAAAAGCTACCTTCGTTAAGACTGATGTGTCGAAGGCAACTGAGGTCGAGGCCCTTATAAACAATGCCATCGAGACCTATGGCCGTCTGGATTACGCACACAATAATGCTGGCATTGAGGGAGAGCTCGCCCCAACAGCAGACTGTACCGAGGAAAATTGGGACCGCATAATCAGTGTCAACCTCAAAGGTGTTTGGTTGTGTTTAAAATATGAGATCCCACAGATGGTAAAACAAGGCGGCGGGGCTATCGTCAACACGGCATCAATTGCTGGCTTGGTTGGGTACCAAGGCCTGCCAGCATATACCGCATCTAAATTCGGTATTAATGGTCTGACCAAGATAGCAGCGCTGGATTACGCTAAAGCCAACATCCGTATAAATAGCGTGTGCCCCGGTGTTATTAATACTGCTATGGTTGACCGTCTCTTAGCAAGTCATCCAGAATTGGAACCAGCTCTCTTAGCAGGAACACCGGTTGGGCGTATGGGTAAACCCGAAGAAATTGCCGAAGCGGCCGTTTGGCTCTGCTCCGATGCAGCCTCTTTCCTCACCGGGCATAATATGGCTGTGGACGGCGGGTACACGGCTCAATAACAATAAAGGAGCAACAGATTATAGAGGGTATGGCCTACATCCTGCCCTCTATCTTCATCTCAAACTGCTACCCCAGGGAGTGTTTTTATTTGCACCGATATAGCAAAATAGAAAGTTATCGCATCACGCTGTAACTTTTCAAAACCATGCGCCTCATTTGTGGTTCCTGACGGCCCCGGATTTGTTGATATATAATAAATAACACACAAGTTACAAATGGCAGAAATAAAGTCTCTGCGGTTGGCTCACATCAATGTCCGCGGCATTGTTCAAGGGGTTGGCTTTAGACCTTTTGTCTACGGACTAGCCACCAAACACAACTTAAAGGGGTGGGTATATAACACCTCTGAGGACGTTAAGATTGCAGTAGAGGGAGAAACAGAGGCTGTTGAGCAATTCAGGCTTGAGCTGCAGACAAAAGCTCCACCTCTAGCTCGCATCGAAAATATAGCTACTACATACCATCCACCTACCGGCTATAAAAACTTCGAAATTCGGCCTAGTATTGCTGAGGAGGGAAAATACCAGCTCATCTCTCCAGATATTGCTACCTGTAAAGCTTGTTTAAGCGAACTGCTAAACCCAAATGACAGGCGCTACCGCTACCCATTCATCAACTGCACCAACTGCGGGCCGCGCTTCACCATAATTGAAGACATGCCCTACGACCGCCCTAAAACAACTATGCGCTGCTTCCAGATGTGTCCCCAGTGCCAGGCGGAATATGATAGTCCGCAGAACCGCCGCTTCCATGCCCAGCCTAACGCCTGCCCTCAATGCGGCCCCAAAGTTGAACTGGTTGATGCCCAGGGCAAGACTGTAGCTAACTCAGACCCCATAGCCAATGCCAGCCAGTTCCTAAAACAAGGGAAAATTGTTGCCATAAAGGGCCTGGGAGGATTCCTCCTCGCCTGTGATGCCAGCAATGAAACTGCAGTTAAAACCCTGAGGCAAAGAAAAAAACGACCATTCAAACCTCTTGCCATAATGGTAGCCAATATGGATGAAGTCAAAAAGCATTGCTACGTATCGCCAGAAGAACAAAACCTGCTTTCCTCTCCTCAATGCCCCATCGTGCTTATGAGATGGAAAGGTAATTCACCAGTATCTCGAGAGGTGGCCCCAAATCTGGAATACCTCGGTGTTATGCTGCCCTACACACCTCTACACCATATTTTACTCAAAGATACCCAGTTGCCCTTAGTAATGACCAGTGGCAATCTCAGTGAGGAACCCATTGCCAAGGACAATGATGAGGCGTTGAGAAAGCTCTCGGGAATCGCCGATTACTTTTTAATCCACAATCGCGATATTTATTCCAGCTACGATGACAGCGTTGCTATGGTAGAAGGGAAAACAAGCCAGCTTATTCGACGAGCTCGCAGCTATGCCCCCTACCCCATTCACCTCAAATTTAAAGCCAAACAGGTGCTTGGCTGCGGTGCTCAGATGAAGAACACCTTCTGTCTGACCAGAGATAATCATGCCTTCCTGAGCCAGCATATTGGAGACTTAGAAAACATAGAAACCCTGGAGCACTTCGCCCATACTATCTCACTGTATAAAAAGCTGTTTCGCATCGAGCCTGAGATTATCGCCCATGACTTACATCCCGATTATCTTTCCACAAACTATGCCCGAGAACTGGGTGCAACCGGGGTGAAACTTATCCCTGTACAGCACCATCATGCCCATGTTGCTAGCTGTATGGCAGACAACGGATTGGAGACACCGGTTATCGGGGTTGCTTTTGATGGCACTGGATTCGGCAGCGATGGATATATCTGGGGAGGAGAATTTTTAGTGGGCGACTATAACAGTTTTAACAGAGTAGGCCATCTAGAATACTTGCCCTTACCCGGAGGAGATGCAGCTATTAAAAATCCTTATCGTATTGCCATAAGCTACCTCCTAAGCCTCTTGGGGGAAAATGACCTGAACACTGTCATAGAAAGCGCAGCAAAACAATTACAATCAGCCTGCATTAAACAGGTTGGCGAGCTTGAGATCCAGATTATTAAACATCAAATAGAAACTGGACTGAATTCGCCATTGACATCCAGCATGGGACGGCTGTTTGACGCCATATCTGCACTGATAGGTATAAGGGACAAGATAGATTATGAAGGGCAAGCAGCCGTAGAGCTAGAAATGGTTGCCTATAGGGGAAATCATACTGATAGCAACGAAAGTTACCCATACCACATAATAAAGGATAAGGGAGTAAGAATTGTGAAGCTAGGTGGCTTGCTATCAGCTATAATTGCAGACCTAGCCCAAAACGTTCCGCAGGAAGGAATATCAATCAGATTTCACAATACCATTGCTCAGATAGCAAACGAGATGTGCCAACTGATAGCCAGTGACACTGGAATTAAACAGGTAGCTCTAAGTGGCGGTGTATTCCAAAACCGCTTACTTCTAAGAAAGATAATAAACCTCCTGGAAACCAGTGGTTTTCGAGTGTTCACCCACAGACAAGTGCCCTGTAATGATGGCGGTATCTCTTTAGGGCAGGCAGTCATTGCTAATTTTACCTAGATAAAAGCTGCATCAACCTTCTATAATAATAGGACCGTTTGGCAAACGTTATTATTTCACAATTAAAAGCATAACCTCCATGAAAAGCGCTAGTCCCTGGCATGACAAAACACTCCTTTCTATCTGTGTGGCACAGGCATTATTGATGATGGGGATGGGATTTCTCAGCCCTATTCTACCCAAATTTGTCCGGGCACTGGGTGTCACCTCAACGCAAATAGGAACTATGGTGGGGTTAGTTATCACTGCCTATGGCGTGGGCCGAGCGGTTATGTGCTTACCCACTGCGAGACTAGCTCAACGTTTTGGGCGGAGACCCCTTCTTATAATTGGCCCAGCCCTGGTGGCAATCAGTACCTTAGCGATGGGCCTAGCCACTGCATATTGGCAATTGGTGATGTTCCGTCTATTTCAAGGATTAGCAGCAACAGTCTTTAGCGTAACTGCTATGATTGTCACTGGCGAAATAAGTACTACCGCTAACCGTGGGCAGTACATGAGTCTCTACTTTGGAAGTCTATTTATTGGTGCAAGTCTGGGACCATCTTTAGGAGGCTTTGTAGGACAGTATTTAGGTTACCGCGCCACCTTTTTCTGCTTCGCTGGCCTCGCCTCAGTCGCCACTTTGTGGAATTACATGCGCATCCCTGAAACTAAAGCTAGACAACTGCCTGCCATATCCAAGACACTGGACAATACCCCAACTCAAAACTCAGCAAAGAAACAAACCCCATTATATAAGAATTTGAGTTTTGTCCTCATCTCCATGCTCACTTTGGTTACCTTGATTACTCTGGCCGGCAATCAGATAACTCTAATTCCTCTCCTGGGCTATGAACGCCTCAACTTGATAGAAGGACAAGTAGGCCTTACTCTAGGGCTAGTGGCTATTTTACAGTTTGCCTTCGTCTTCCTTGCTGGCAGTCTTTCGGACAAGCTAGGAAGGAAAACCCTTATCGTTCCCGGGGGTATAGTAACGGCCCTGGGACTAGCTCTTTTCACTCAGAGCCGCAGCTACCGTTCTTTCCTGCTCAGTTCTGCAGTTCTGGGCATAGGAAGGGGATTTGGTAGTGCCGTGCCTAGCGCCTACGTGGCTGATATTGCCTCACCACGAGATTATGAACACACCTTGGCACTATATCGCACCGCAGGTGACATCGGTGCTATCATAGGTCCCCTCCTCTTGGGCTGGCTTAAAGATGTTAGCGGGCTGGATTTTCCTTTCTTTTTGGGCGCTGGGCTTACCTTTGTGACAGTAATTCTATTTGCAGTATTCGCCAGGGAGACAGTTGGTCGCAGTAAAAGCCAATAATTTCATTTAATCTGGACCCTTAGCTTAAATTAGCTGCTGATATCTTCTCTCTAACCCATTCAGACATAGACGAAGTAATAATCAATAGGCTAAAAGCTAGTCCCGCAGCTCTTTATAAGAGCACGAAATATCACGAAAGGCACATAAAAAGCTTGTCACCGGTGATACAACTGAGCGTGAGTCATACGGCGAAACCATCGTTAATACTTGACAAGCACCAAATATCTGCTAACATATATTTTATAAATCCAATTTACTCAAGATATTACCGTCAGATAGTTTCGAGAGTCGGAAGTGGAGGGCAATAGTTGTATGAAAATCAGAGAACATCAGTAGTAGCCACATTAGGCATCCTGCTCATATATAATTTGTACCACATCTGTGATATGGCACTACCTGCAGCAATGATAATAGGCTAAACTATATACCCAAAATATGATTTCTCTATTTAATATTTAATACACGAAAAATATTATGTCATTAAGGCATGAATGACGCATTGTCTGGAGAGGATGAGCAATATAACATCCATCCAGCATAATACAACTCGCAGGTCGAGCGAGTTACCAGGATACAACAATGAGGAGGACAAAAATGTCTGAACAGCAAAAGCCCGAACATGGATTTGCCGGGGAAACCATTATAGGCGATGAGGTTGTAGCCTCAATTGCCGGGCTGGCCGCCAAGGAGGTAGAAGGAGTTGCCAGTTTGGGTAAGAGCTCCGTTCGCCGCGCAATCACCGAGCGTTTGGGAGGCGCCGAGGAGAAAGCTAGAACGGGTGTGCAGGTTCAAGTGGGAAAAAGAGAGGCTATCGTTGACCTTCAACTGGGCGTCGTATACGGGTTCAACATACCCAACATCGTCAACGAAGTCCGCAAGAAGGTGTATTCTCGCCTTATGGAAATTACAGGACTCGTTGCCAAGGAGATCAATGTGCAGGTTGTGAGCGTTGAGATCCCGGAGAAAAAGCCATCAAAGGTACAGTAGATATCCTGAAGCCAATTGAAGACTAGCCCAGGAAAAAGTGCTTACCAACAAGCATATTGCATGTTTATGTAATTGCTAAGTGCATGTAATATAACTCGCAGGAGGAGAAATATGTCTAAAGAAATATTTCCCGGTGAAACTATAATAGGAGATGAGGTCGTAGCATCAATAGCCGGGCTTGCTGCCAAGGAGGTACAGGGGGTTGCTGGTTTAGGCAAGAGTGCTGTTCGTCGCGCACTTATTGAGCACCTGGGGGGTGCTGAGGATAGAGCTAGAATGGGCGTGAAGGCTGAAGTGGGCAAAACGGAATGCATTATTGACCTGCAGCTGATCGTCCTATATGGAGTCAGCATACCCAACATTATAAACGAAGTTCGTAAGCAAGTGGCTCTTCGCCTCATGGAGTACATCGGATTGATCGCTAAGGAAATTAATGTGCGTGTAGTAGGTATTGAGATCCCGGAGAAGAAGCAAACAAAGGTGGAGTAGATATATCCTGAAGTCAATCGAAGGCTGGCCCTAGAAAAGATACTAAGTATAGTATATTATATATTTATGTCGATTTTTAATCGGGTTGTGGTAGTAATTATCGCGCTGGCTATATTAGTTGGTGCGGTAATCACCTTTCTTGTGTCTGCCGAGGTAATTACACCAGATATCCTGCCCTACGCATGGCTTGAGCCGCAACTACAAAGCGTCAGCGAGGCCACCGGTGCTAGAGCAGGCAACATTATAGCAATTAGCGTGGTCGTTGCCTTGGGCATGATAGTTATACTTCTCGCCGAGTTCATATCACTGAATAAGCCAGCTACCTTGCTGATAAATTCCACCGAGAAAGGTATCAGCACTATTGATGTGGATAGTGTTTGTATATTAGCGGAACACACCGGTGCCACCATTCGCGATGTGCGTGATGTTAAAAGCAGTGTAAGGGAAAGTGCAGACGGTTTACTCATTTCCTGTCGAACCTCGGTAGCCCTGGGAAGTAATCTACTTGAACTGGAAACAGAGTCAAGAAACAGGATCAGCGAAACAATAGAACAGATAACCGGTCTGCCTGTAGCCCGGGTAGACATTAAGATTAAATATGAGTCAAAAAAAGCCAAGCAGTTGGCTGTACGCTGATGAGAGCTAACAAATGTCAAGCCCAAAGGTAATAGGTGCTATTATTGGGTTAGCAGCGGGGCTCATTGTAGTATGCCTTGGCCTCCCGAAAGCCCTTGTGGTGGTTTTATTTGTTCTGATTGGCTGGTTTGTCGGGAAGGTTTGGATGGGAGAGATCGACCTCGCGGATATCTATGAGCGCTTCATGAGCAGCAGGGGCAGGAGGCCCAGAAGGTAATTCCAGCCAATAAGCCGCATATAGCCTCTTCCTAAATCTTACGAACAATTCATTCAATATCCATCACTGGACAGTAATCTTGTGCCAGACCGGTAAACAACCAGGGTAGACTCATATTCGCACCGCGCCACCAAAGTGGATTCAACCTCTCCTTCACCATAACATTCCCTGCCAAAATCGTTTAACCCATACCTGAATTGACTAAGGATGAGACTGCCATACGGATAGAGCAGCTAAATCATCCGCAATGATGGAAAGTGCTTTAGGGCCTCTCCTCTGCACCTTACCTCTCACCATTAACCAGCCTTCCCGGAACAAGACCTGCCCACATTTTTCCTGGGTGTCACCGAATACAGTTACATCCGCCACACCGGTCCCATCTTCCATAATCACATAAATTACCCTGTTTCCATTCCTCGTTGGCGGTGTCTGGTAGCGAATTACGGAACCGGCGATCTTAACTGTCTTACCTGTTGCTATTTGGGGCAGGTCTCTCATTTTGGTAAATCCGTTGTCAAAGGAGTAGAAATCCAGTGGGTGCGCTGATAAGTCCAGCGACAAAAGTTCCCTTTCAATCATCATCTTTGCTTTTCTGTCATTAAAAGTATTACCGATAGTTGAAGCAGGTTCTGTAACAATGTCCCCAAATAAAGGCCTCGCTCCCTTGCCTGCCTTATGCTTCAGGTTTACCAGCTTGGAAACTTGCTGAAGCAATTCGTCCCTGTCACCAAGAGAATCGAAGGCGCCGACCCTGACCAGGTTCTCGATAATAGGTTGACTGGTATTAGTCCTCAGGACAAAGTCCCTCAAGGAAGTGAACTTACCCTTTGCTCTTTCAGACAGGATAGATTCCAGGGCTTCTTCGGACATTCCCTTTAACTGCCTGAGGCTGACCCTTATCGCTCCATCTTCCACCGTGTAGCTACCAGAAGAGCTGTTTACATCCAGGGGCAATATGTTTACCCCCGACCTTCTGGCATCAGCCACCAGGACACGAGATGGGTAGTAGCCCATAGGCTGGTTTGACAGCACAGCAGCCATGAACTCGGCGAGGTAATGGCACTTCAGCCACAGGGTCTGGTAGGCGAGTTCAGCATAGGCAGCAGCATGCGCCTTGCAGAATCCGTAAGCGGCAAATGCAGCCAGCTGTTCGAAGACCTTTTCGGCAATGACCCGGCTCACACCGTTCCTAGAGGCACTGGAGATAAAAGAATCACGCATCTTCTCCATTTCTTCCTCCGCACGGTCATGCGTCATCGCCCGCCGGAAACCATCTGCCTCGGCATAGCTCATCCCGGCCAGGTCATGCGCTACTTTCAAAACCTGTTCCTGGTAGAGTATCACCCCAAGAGTCTCACCAAGGGCATTTTTAAGTCCGGGATGAAGATAAACCACCGGCTCCTTACCATGTCTCCGCGGCAGGTAGACCTTATCCATGCTGGACTTAAGCGGCCCCGGCCTGACAAGAGAGATGGAGATAATAATGTCTTCAAACCTGTTCGGTAGAAGCCTGCCTGCCATTTCCCTTTGCGCCGGTGATTCCAACTGGAAAGTGCCAATTGACCTGCCATCCCGGAGCATGGCAAAAGCCTCAGGGTCGTTCCTGTCTATTTTGCCTAAATCAATATCAACGCCATGGTTCTTCTTAATGCTGCTTAGCGTGTCCTCTATAACGGTAAGGGTCGGCAGTGCCAGCAAGTCCATCTTGACGATGCCCAGCCTCTCAACATCATCCTTGTCGTACTGGCTGATAATGTCGCCGCCGCTGGACCATTCCAGGGGAACCATATCAGCGAGTCTGCCATTACCAATTACCAGTCCACCCAGGTGAACCGACATATGCCTGGGAAATCCATCAATGGCGGCACATAGTCTGAAGAACTCAGCCAGTTCTGGTTTTTTGTAAATGTCGCTCTTCTTCAACTCAGGACGAGAGTCAGCGTACTCCAAAAGGCTTGAGACCGATAAATGATGAATGCCATTGCAAGCCTCTGCGATAACCTCCTGAGGTAATTGCAGCGCTTTACCGGCGTCACGAATAGCTCTCCTGGCCATGTAAGTGTTGATAGTACCAACACAAGCCACATTTTCCATGCCATACTTCTGATAAATGTAGTCTCTTACTTCATCCCGTCGCCTGCGATCAATATCCAGATCAATATCAGGAGGCTCATGCCTGAGGGGATGCATAAAGCGCTCAAAAAGCAGGTCATATTCAACGGGGTCAATGCTGCTGATATCCAGCGCATAGACCACCAGGCTATCCACGGCGCTTCCTCTTGCCTGGCATCTTATGCCGCGTTCCCTGGCCCGGTGAACTACGTCCCAGACGACCAGGAAATAACCGCAGAAACCGAGCTTTTTGATTGTGGTCAACTCATGCTCCAGGCGATTCCTGATTTTTGGCGTTATTCTGCCATATTTATTTAAAGCCCCAGCGTAGGCTAGCTGTGCCAGATAGCTGTAATCGGTCTCGCCTTGAGGAACGTCAAAACTGGGGAAATGCAGCTCTCCTGTGCCCAGTTCCAGACTGCACATCGAGGCAATCTCTCCCGTCATGGCTATCGCCTCAAGAATATCCCGAAAGAGCATCACCATCTCTTTCGCTGACTTCAGGTATTGCTCCACCGTGCGGAAACCCTGTAATTGGGAAACAGGTACATTCTGGTCGATGGCATTAAGCAGCTCCTTAACTTTATAACCTTCTATTTCGGCGTAGTGGACATTGTTAGTGGCTACTACTGGTATGCCTGCTTCCCTGGCAAAGCTGACAAGCCTGCAGCTTCCTGCCTCTCCTTCTTGTGATGGGTGGCGGATGAGTTCCACAAAAAAGCTATTCCCGAAGATTTCCTTATAAAAGTAAGCGGCTTTTTTCGCCTGCTCGGTCTTGCCTTTACCAATCAGAACAGGAAGTTCACCTTTGCCGCAGCCAGACAGTGCTATTAGACCGGTGCTGAATTTGGCCAGCATCTCCCTTGTTGCCTGAGGCTGCTTACCTCTATTGGTCAGGTGAGCTTCAGTCAGCAGCCGACACAGGTTTGAATAGCCTCTCCTGTCCTTGCAGAGAAGAGTGAGGTGGCAGCCATTTTCCAGATTAATTTCCGCACCTATAATTGGCTTTATCCCCAGTGTTCTGGCTTTCTGGTAAAACCTTACAGCACCTGTCAGCCGATTGTGGTCGGTAATCGCCAGAGCCGGCATGTCCAGTTTTTTTGCCTTTTCAAGGAGCCTGTCTATAGAAGAGGCGCCGTCAAGAAAGCTATATTGGGAATGGACATGAAGGTGAATAAAACCCATACCAATACCCTAATCAAGAACTCTATGGAGAAACCACTCCTCACCAAGCTTGTAAAGCTCGTAGATTCCTGTACTGGAATTAGTGGCACTGACCCGGACAAAAAGGCGTATCGCTTCCCCGTTCCACCACTCAGACGGCTCCCGCCACCAGCCAATAACTCCATCGACCCTGTAGAGACGTTTCCTCCAGATAAAGGCGGTTATCGAGGAGCCATCTTTCCTGCACACTTTAACCGATTCGCCAATAAGCTTCGACATTGTACCAACTCCCAGAGGGAAGGGAGTTCAATTATAATAGAACATCCGTTCCATTGTCAAGAGGCCCTTAGTGAAAGTTCTGGCATTATCGTATAATTATTCCGGGAGAAAACAGGAAATGTCTGGCCACACCATAATCTATGTCGGCACATCAGGCTGGTCCTACCCCAGGGGTGAGGGCACATGGGCTGGCTATTTCTATCCCGGTGGCAAAATAAACGAGCTGGAATATTACAGCCAGTTCTTTAACTCAGTAGAGATTAACAGTTCATTCTATCGACCACCAAATCCCCGGTACGTATATAACTGGGCCCGCCGGGTGCCCGAAGGCTTTCTATTCACTGTCAAACTGTGGCAGAAATTTACTCATCCCAGGATGTATGAAGAAGCTACCGGTAACAAGGCAGTAATATCCCAGAAGGATGTTGACCTGTTTAACTACAGTATTGAGCCTCTGGCGAAATATGGAAAGCTAGGTGCCCTTCTGGCGCAGTTCCCGCCAAGTTTCAAAAACGACAGTTATAGTCAGCAAATGCTCAGCGCAGTCATCAGGACGTTTAGCCAGTACAGGCTGGCAGTTGAATTAAGACACCGCAGCTGGAGTGATGATGACAACACAGCCCGGTTACTCAGGGATAATAACGTTTCCTGGGTGCATATTGATGAACCAAAGTTTCAGTCATCGGTAGCAGCAGAAGTTCCCCAGACTTCAGATATGGCTTATTTCCGTTTCCACGGTAGGAACAAGGAAATGTGGTGGAAAGGAGACAGTGAAACTAGATACAAATACCTCTATTCATCTAAGGAGATAGCCGAATTAGCCGATAAAGTTAAGGTAGCTACAGAAAAGGCAAACCTGGCCTTCGTCTTCTTTAATAACCACTGGCAGGGATATGCACCCCGCAATGCCGTTTCCATGATGAAGACTATGCAAATACCCTTTAGGGAATTACCAGTGCAAATACCTCCCACAGAAGAGGAAATAAAAAAGACATAAACGGTCTCTCCTCAAATCTTGAGAATTGCTCCAGGCCTATCGCTGGGTAATAACACCCTGCCACTAAGCATATTAAATAGCACAATCAAGTTGTATTGCCCGGCAAGTTTAGCTAGAATAGCTGGGCTTATGTGTCTTGCCATACCGGTGAAAGTAATATCTATAGAAGGTGATGAAGCCGTAACAGATATCGGAGGAGTGAAGCGAGAGGTCAGCATTGCGCTTACCCCGGAGGTAAAGGTAGGTGACTATGTATTGCTTCACACCGGGTATGCCATAGGCGTTGTAGATGAATTTGAAGCGAAGGAGACCCTGAAGCTCCTGGAAGAAATAGTAAGCCACATTGAAGTTCATAGATGAGTATCAAAACAGCGAGCTAGCTACAAGGCTGGCAACAAGAATCACTAACCACTCTACCAGGCAAGTCAGGTTAATGGAATTCTGCGGTGGACATACGCATGCCATAATGAGATATGGAATTCGCCAATTGCTGCCTGGGACAGTAGAAATGAAGTCAGGGCCGGGCTGCCCGGTATGTGTTACAGCAAACGCTGACCTGGACAAAGCTATCGCCATGGCTCATCTTCCCAGGGTTATCATCGCCACCTTTGGCGACCTGGTAAGAGTTCCTGGCAGCTATTCCAGCTTACAGCAGGCAAAAGCTGAGGGAGCAGATGTACGAGTTGTCTATTCCACCATGGACGCCATAAAGATAGCGCGAGATAACCCAAAGAAATCAGTTATCTTCATCGGCATCGGCTTCGAGACCACAGCACCAACCATAGCTGCCTCTATTATCAAGGCACAACAAGAGGGGATAAAAAATTTCTATGTCCTTTCCATGTTAAAGCTAACCCCACCGGTAATGAAGGAGCTGCTGGACATGGGTGAACTGCAACTTGATGGAATTATTTGCCCCGGGCATGTCAGCGTTATAATTGGCTCCCATCCCTACGAATTTATCCCTGGGAGTTATGCAGTCGCCTGTGTCATCTCAGGCTTTGAACCCCTGGATATTCTGCTATGTATAGCTAAACTGGTAGAGCAGATTGAACATAACCAGCCAAAGGTAGAGATAGCCTACCGGCGTGGAGTAAAACCCCGGGGTAATGAAAAAGCCCTGCAATTGATGAAGGAGGTCTTCGATACCAGCAAAGCTAACTGGCGAGGGATTGGCATTGTGCCTCAAAGTGGCTTAAAGGTGAACTCAAAGTATCACCATTTTGACGCTGATAGCGTTTTTAAAGTAAGCTTACAACCAGTGAGAGAACCTGAGGGATGCCGCTGTGGAGACATACTACGTGGCGTGGCCACGCCGCCCCAATGTAAACTTTTTGGCACAGCCTGTACTCCTCAGAAACCTGTAGGTCCCTGCATGGTCTCTGGCGAAGGCGCTTGCGCTGCTTATTATCAATATGGAGCACAATATGAGTAGCACCGTACTTTTAGCCCATGGCAGCGGCGGCAAGTTGAGCCATGAGTTAGTGGAGAAAGGGTTTCTTCCCTTTCTGGCTAATCCCATGTTAAACAAACTGGATGACTCAGCTGTTTTTGAACTTAGCGGGCAGCTTGCCTTTACCACTGACAGCTACGTGGTTAACCCTATCTTTTTCCCTGGTGGAGATATAGGCAGGCTGGCTGTTTACGGCACAGTTAACGACCTGTCTATGAGTGGGGCTAAACCTCTATATCTAAGCCTGTCTATAATTGTAGAAGAGGGATTTCCCCTTAGTGAACTTAACTTTGTAGTCAAATCGATAAAAGAAGCCGCCGAAGAAGCTGAAGTAGACATAGTCACCGGAGATACCAAGGTGGTAAACCAGGGACAAATCGATAAGCTGTTTATCAATACCTCGGGGATAGGAGTAATCGCTGCTGGCATTGACATCTCAGGGTCAAATGCCCGAACTGGAGACAAGGTTATTTTAAGCGGCACCATTGGCGACCATGGCATAGCCGTAATGACTCAACGAGAGGGATTAAAATTCGAAGTGCCCATAGGGAGCGACTGTGCTCCGCTGAACAAATTAGTGGCTCAAATGCTGGAAGCTTCACCTAATATTCATTGCTTGCGTGACCCTACCAGAGGCGGACTATCTACCACACTCAACGAACTCGCCCGGCAATCTCATGTGGGCATCGTGATAGAGGAAGATAAAATACCGATAAAGGAAGGAGTCAGAGCTGCCTGCGAGCTTCTGGGCTTCGACCCTGTTTACGTTGCCAATGAGGGTAAACTGGTAGCTATAGTCGAACCCAACGATGCAGATAAAGTCCTGGCTCAAATGAAGCAAAACGGCTATGGCACAGACGCAGCCATCATCGGCGAGGTAACCAGTAATCACCCTGGCAGGGTGATAATGAAGACAAGGCTGGGTCCTTCCCGTATTATTGATATGCTTTCAGGAGAGCTTTTACCACGGATATGTTAAGAGAAACAAAGCCCGGTGATACCAACATTACCTTGCCTGTTAAGCGAGTCGGCATTTTATATCACCCTCAGCGAGAAAAAGCCCGGGATTTAGCTGGCAAGCTGGAAGAGCTGTTATCCGCCCGTGGAATTTCCTCCTGGCAGTGCTCAGCCTGGGATGAGGACAAAGCTAAACCTCAAGTAGATAGCTCAGATTTAATCCTTAGCATTGGAGGAGATGGCTCCATTCTCAGGGCAGCCCGAATCGTAATCCCTTATACCGTGCCCATTCTGGGGGTAAACCTGGGCAGGCTTGGATTTATTACCGAGTTCAAGGGCAATGAGATACTGCCCAGTTTACCTGATTTGCTTGAAGATGGCGGCTGGATTGATGAGAGAGCTATGCTTGAAGCCCAGCTTAACGGCAGAAGTTTCCATGCCTTGAATGATGTGGTAGTGCGAAGTACCACTGCTCGCCTGATTAACATAAAGACAGAAATTGACGGCGAAATTTTATTTACCTACAGGGCTGACGGAATTATAATAGCCACAGCGACAGGTAGTACAGGCTATTCCCTGGCAGCCGGCGGGCCAATCCTCTACCCTCAATCCAGGGAACTTGTTCTCCAGCCAATATCCTGCCATCTCGGCCTGAACCGCGCCCTGGTCATATCACCCCAGAGCAGGATAAAATTTAATATCGCGTCTGATGATAGGGCTATACTTAGTCTTGACGGCCAAGTTAATTTGCCTATATCAGCCGGCCAGGATGTTATGGTAAAACTCAGCTCCCACACGACTCATTTTCTGAGAATTCACCCACCTGCCTGTTTCTATAGCTCACTATGGCAGAAACTGCGTTGGAAGGAGGTACCATGAAGGTTGACAGAGCAAAAATAAGCGATGCTACCGCTATACACCAGATGGTGAATCACTTTGCCGACAAAGGTGAGATGCTGCCCCGCGCCCTGAGTGATATATACGAGAATATCAGGGATTACTTCGTAGTCAGGGACAATGAGCAGGTAACTGCTTGCGCAGCCCTGCATGTTAACTGGCTTGATTTGGCCGAAATCAGGTCTTTGGCCGTCGACGAAAGTATGCAGAAAAAGGGGGTTGGCTCCCTGCTGATTCAAGCTTGCCTTGATGATGCTAAAAATTTAGACATCCCCACCGTTTTTTGTCTCACTTATAAACCAGCCCTGTTTGAGAAGCATGGCTTCCATTTAGTTGACAAAATGGAACTGCCACGCAAGGTATGGACAGAGTGCTATCGCTGCCCCAAGTTTCCCGACTGTAACGAAGTGGCTCTCATCCGCCATATTTGATTTCATCGTGAGTTGAATTTCCCTCTCCCTTTATGGGAGAGAGCTAAGGCTAGTTGAATTTTCCTCTCCCTTGATGGGAGAGGATTAAGGTGAGGGTGATAACAAAAAGGAGAAAATTATGCCACCAGAAAAAGAAATATCTACCCAGCACATTTATCATGGTCGGGCAGTCAATGTACATGTGGATACTGTGGAGAAGCCCGGCGGTAAAAAAACTACCAGGGAAGTCGTGGAACACAGCGACTGCGTAGCTGTAGTGGTCCTCGATGACCGGAACAATGTGCTGCTGGAACGCCAGTTTCGCTATCCAGTGGGCAAATCACTTCTGGAAATACCCGCTGGCGGCATTAACCCCGGTGAAGAACCTGTTGACTGCGTCCGCCGCGAACTACAGGAGGAAATTGGCTACCTGCCCAAGAAAATAAAGAAACTGGGCGGATTTTACTCTATTCCCGGTTATGGCACAGAATATCTACATTGCTACCTGGCTACTGACCTCGTACCCAGCCGCCTGGTGGCTGAGGATACTGAAAGTATTGAGATTGTCAGGGTGCCCCTGAACCAGATACCAAAACTTATCGCCTCAGGCGAAATCTGCGATGCCAAGAGCATCGCCGCCCTGCTCACCTTTCTCTTTGTCACGAAGGGGAAATAAGCCCGCTTTAGTGACCGCTATGACACCTCATGTTGTTTAACAATATGCCACAAGAAGCAAGGTTGGTGCTTGTTGACTTGATCGCTTAGTAATGATATTATATATGGTATCATGAAGGTGATGGATGGCTCGAATTGAAAAGCTGGTGGAGCTCTTCTTAGGAGAGCCACCAGAAGTTTTATTTCAGGATGTAGTTACATTATTGGAGGCATTTGGATATGAAGAGCGACCTTCTAAAAGTGGGCATGGGGTTTTTGACAAGCCAGGTGAGTATCCTATTACCGTGCCCACGGTTAAAGGTCGGCGGGTGAAGCGAGTTTATGTAAGGAAGATTATAGAACGCTTACGATTGGAGGAATGGTATGAGAAACAACACAATCCGTAAAGACTTGGATTTCTATCTAAATCTGCGTTATCCAGTCACTATTCATCCTTG
>JABUBO010000208.1_pt1 | contig 17923 bp, 12 predicted proteins | sample 7240361 | NCBI WGS metagenome assembly JABUBO01 (sample SAMN07256346, study PRJNA390944) | subsurface metagenome | isolation source: Methane hydrate marine sediment | place: Pacific Ocean: Eastern North Pacific, ODP site
GCTCTCCGGATAAAGCTCAAAAATAAATTCGTTTCCCCAGCCATCTTTGGGAATTTCAGTAGTTTCCAGATAACCACCCGGCTCCCAGGTTTCAACATCACTGGGCCGATCAATAAGAGCCAGCAGACCTTCATCTTCGGTCGGGAATCGGGCGGTGTCCATCCTGAATTGATTAACCGCGGCCGCAAGAGCCTTCAAGTTGGCCTTGGTCGTCGTCTCACGGGCCTGGTCGATTTTAGATGCTACCTTGGTTACCACTAAAGTAGCAAGCAAGCCAATGATAATCAGCATGGCCATAAGCTCGACCATCGTAAAACCGTATTTGATGCGTTTTTTTCTTTCTTTCCTTGTCATTTTGACCTCCGAAAGATTTCGTTAAAATTTTCCTGCTGAAACTTCCAAAATCGGCAATATCGTCGCATAAGCGATTACACCTACTATTGCAGCCATAACAATTATAATAAGCGGCTCAACCGCAGCACTTAGTCTTTCAATAACTATATCGGTTGATTCCTCGAGATTGTCGCTGATATTTTTAAGCATCTTTTCCAGTTCGCCGCTTTTTTCGCCGACCGAAACCATGTGGGCAATAGCAGGGTCGATGACCCCGCTGTCCCGCAGGGGCGTCGCGATATCAGCACCGGCGAGAATCCTCTCACGGGCCTGTTGAATGGCCTTCTTCATAAGTGCATTACCGGTAACCTCTGCCACAACACGAAGAGCCTCGGCCATCGCAAGACCTGAGCCGAGAAGTGTTGAGAGCGTTGAAGCAAAACGCGCGACAACGCGCTGTTTTATAAGAGGCCCGAACAACGGCAAAGACAATAAAAATTTGTCACGCAAATAAGCTCCCCTGCTGGTTTTCAGAAAACGTTTAAGGCCCCAGATAATCCCAATTATTGCAGCAATAACCACCAGCAGCCACCAGCTGGTCAGAACATAACCCACATCCATCAATCGCCTGGTAATCCAGGGTAATTCCTGCCCCGACCGTGCAATCTGTTCACCTATCTTGGGGATGACAGTGGTCGTCAGAACCAAAATTGCTGCGATGCAAAACAAAATCAGTACAATCGGATATATCATCGCCGTCATTACTTTAGACTCGACTCGCTGGCGTTTTTCCATAAAGCCGGCAATCGTCGCCAGGCTCAGCCCCAATGAGCCGGTAACCTCGCCCACACGAACCATACTTACATATATGACATCAAAATAATCGCTGTAATCTTTCAAGGCATCGGTAAATGACTCGCCGGTAACAACACGGTCGCGAATATCAATAACGGCGTTTCGAAACCGCATATCGGACGTCTGGAGAGTGAGCACCGAAAGCGCCTCGGTCAGCTTAATACCGGAATTAAGCAGCGTGGCCATTTGCTTCGTAAAGTCGGTTATCTGGGTCTTGCTGCGCTTACCAAAGATTGAAAACAATGCAGCTTTACTTTCGGCCCTGGAGCGGACCGGGGTAATTGACGATGGATGAATGCTGCGCACCCTGAGCTGTTTTCGTGCCGAATAGGGGCTTTCAGCGGTAATTGAGCCTTTGACTTTTTTACCGCTTGCTGCTATCGCTGTATAATGGTATCTGGGCATTTTAAATTTACTATTTACTATTGAATATTGACTATTTTTTTCTTGCCGCCTTTAGAGAAGATATAAAAATGTTACATCACGTCGGCCTGCGTTACTCTCAAGACTTCAGAGATAGTAGTTATCCCGGCCAGCACTTTTCTGGCTCCGTCCATCCGCAGGGTCTGCAGGCCTGCATCAAGGGCAAACTTCTTTATTGTACCGGCACTTTCCCTTTTGTATATCAGGTTCCGTACATCTTCGTTAATTAACATCATTTCATAGATACCGGTTCGGCCTCGATAACCGGTCTGAAAACATTTATCACAACCTTCGCCGACGAAGAATTTCGCGCCGTTCCGGGCCGTTACTTCACCCAGGCCAAGCTCTCTCAATTCGTGGGGCGAAGGCTCGGCAATCTTTTTGCAATCCGGGCAGACCTTTCGCACTAATCGTTGAGCTATTATCGCAATCAGTGAGGAGCTAACCAAATACGGCTCGACTCCTAAATCCAAAAGCCGGCTCACCGCGCCCGCCGAGTCGTTCGTGTGCAGTGTGCTGAAAACCAAATGACCGGTAAGCGAAGATTGTATCGCCATACGGGCCGTCTCAATGTCCCGAACTTCGCCGACCATTATAACATCGGGGTCCTGACGCAGCACGTGCCGGAGCGAGGTCGCAAAAGTCATACCTTTCTTGCTGGCAACCTGAATCTGACTGATCCCTCCGAGTTGATACTCAATCGGGTCCTCTATGGTTATAACATTTTTCTCTGCCGAGTTAATCCTGTTAAGGCAGGCGTAAAGGGTTGTGCTTTTCCCGCTGCCCGTTGGGCCGGTTACGAAAATCACCCCGTGAGAGCGGTTGAGCAAAGAATCGAATTTTTTCAAATCACCCTCCCACAGACCCAACTCGTTTAATCCGAACAGGCCTGTGCTTTTGTCGAGCAATCGAAGGACGCTGCGCTCGCCGTAGCTGGTCGGCACGGTGCTGATACGCAAATCCACTTCACGCTGGCCTAAGCGAACACTGCACCTGCCGTCCTGTGGAAGCCGACGCTCCGCAATGTCCATACCCGCCATAACCTTGATACGAGAGATTATCAATGGCAGGACATTCCTGTTCAAACTCAGCGAGTCATATAAAATACCGTCAACTCGATAGCGAATCTGAATCTTTGCCTCATAAGGATGAACGTGAATGTCACTGGCCCTTAACTGCAAAGCACGAAAGAGAATATCGTTGACCAGTCTGATAACCGGCGGACGATTTACCACATCGAGCAGGTCATCTGAACCTGCAACCTCATCGATGAGCTGGTCGAGATTTTGCGAATCAAGCTCTTCGGCCACTTCTTCGATGACCGTCGTTCTCTGCTCGTAGGCGACATCTATTACGGAGGTAATGGCAGCGCGGGTGGATATTGCCGCCCTGACCGGCAGGCCCATCATTTTAGAGACGTTATCCAGGGCATTGGCATCCAACGGTTTGGACAAAACCACGGTAAGCTCGCCGTTATCGGCTTCGGGCTTTATCCCTATAAGATAATGGTGCTGAGCGTACGTGGCGGGAACAGCCTCTACGAATTCGGGGGGCACGGCCTTTGCCGATACCTCCGAGATAAATTCCCATCCGAGCGCTTCAGCGAACAGCCTCAATACCACATCTTCCGTGAAGTATGGGCAGTTAAGCAGAGCTTCGTCGAGCCGACCCCGGCCGCTGTTTTCTTCCAGAAATTTGGCCAATTGCTCGGCGTCAACCAGACCAGTCCGCTTAGCAGTTTGTATAAGTAGATTTTTCATTATTCCGACTTCTGACCTCTGTCCTCTGTCTTCTGTATTATTGTGCATCCAGTACTTTGAATGGTGTCATCCTTTTGGGCTTCACACCGGGCCAGTTACGATAGTCCTGAAACTCTATTTCATGTTTTTCAAACGCGTCTCTGTTTCTATCGGATATCCGCTGTAAATCATCCCCCATAAAGCCATCTTCATCAGGCCTTATAACCTCGGCTTTGACAAACACATACAGATTCTTTTCTATGTCGTTGTTACTGGTGCTTCTGAACAATCCGCCAATAAGAGGGATATCGCCGAGTATTGGCACCTTTGTTCCGCCCTTACTCTGGTTAAGTTTCAGCAGACCTCCCAAAATAATAGTGCTGCCGTCAGGGACAGTAACAGTTGTATTGATATCAGCTTCTGTGGTGTCCGGCGGTCTCTCTCCGGTGATAGTTCCAAAATCCGACTGGGTCAAACTCATATCAAGGCGAAGCAAATCACCCCGGCTGATATGAGGTGTGATCTCAAGTGTTAGGCCTGCCTCATAATCCTGATAGTCAAGGCCCGTCTGCACGACACCTACTGAACCCTCAACAAGGGCACCGGACGTTATTGCAACATAGGTCTTATCTGTTACTCTAATCATCCCCGGTTCATTGTCATTGACCAGGATTTTCGGTTTGGACATAACCCTGCCGTAATCTTTCCGCTCCATAGCAGTTAACAAAGCATTTATGTGTTCGTCACCATAAAAACCGGTTCCGTTGCCCCTATTAGACTGAAAATCGACAAAGCGGTCTCTGCCACTACTTAAAAGCGACGAAACTAAATTGGAGGCTCCTGCTTCGATGCCCGGCAAAATTGCGCCGGTCAAACCGGACGTGGCGACTAAATCCGGAAAGCTCTGGATTAAATTAAGGTCATATTCAAAGGCGTCGGTCTTCGAAATCTGCACCAGCGTTACATCTATAAGGACCTGCGGTCTTCTCTTGTCCAATTTTTCTATAAGGGTCGCTATCCATTCCTGATTCTTTTTGCTCGCATAAACAATCAATGAAAAAGTGTTCGGGTCAGAAACTATAGTTATCAGCTCATCCTGCTTTCTTATGACGTTTTCAATCTTGCCTTCTTTGTCCAGAACAGTTTCCTGAACAAGTGGCTCCAGAATCTCTTTCAAATGGTCCGGCGACTGGTTTTCGAGAGGATAAACCTTATAAGGTACCTCATCTTCCTGCATTTCGCTGTCCACGTAGCTTAAAATCTTCCCTATCCGGACGTGCTGCTCAGCGGTTGCATTAACCAGAAGCGAATTTGTCGGCTCAATTACTACTACCTGCGGTTCGCCAACAATGTTCTCGCGTGCTTCGCCGTACATTTGGGCCCTTGTTGTTGTTGGAGTCCTCGTTGTTGTTTGGGTTCTGGTCGTCGGAGTCGTGGGCTTAACACCGCCGGTAATTCTCGAAGTAGAAGAATAAGGATAACTTGTCGTCTGGATGGGGGTAATTATGCCAAGCTCCTCCAGTTTCCTTTTTGCCTCCTCGGCATCAACATACTCGATTTTGTATAATTTCAGGGTCCGCAGGTCCTGCTGTGCCACATCAAGCGTATTTATTAACTCCTCGACAGCATCTAATTGCTCATCAAGGCCTATCATCAAAACGCGGTTTGTTCTTTCGTCAGCATCGAGATATACGGTGGGTTTGGCCGGCTCAGCCGCTGCCGCTGAGGGTGTGGTCGCCCTTCGCGCGCGGGCTTGTGCTTCCTGGCGAAGCCGGAGCTGATATTGGGCCGTTGTTTCGCCCGGCTTACGCGCGGTTGACCTGGTTGTCGGTGCCGCTGGCTTTGCTGCGGCTATAGTAATGGATATAGTGCCTAATTGCTCGGCAAGCGTCTGGATTTTCGGAGTAAGCGTCTGTGCCATCGTGTACTTCAACTGCCTGAACCTGAATTTTTTGGGTTCTCCGGGCTTATCAACCAGCCCCAGAAGTGCCTCTATACGCGGCATACGGTAGGCGAACGCAGTAACAATAAGTGTTTGGTTTTCAGGTATCGGTCTGACGTCGGTGACGAGTCTCATCCCATCCAGAAGATTCTTTGCGTTGGTTGTATCTATATGCTCCAGCTTAAAGACGCGAGTTATGACTGCATCCCCAATCTCGATATCTTTCGCGTCAGGATACAAATCAGGGTCAATATTTTGAGCTTCTGCCGCGGGAACTATAGTTACCAGATCGCCCCTGCGTGTCATCGCAAAACCATGAAACTGCATCACCTGTTCAAGCAGAGGATACAGCTCCTTTAACTTGATAGGCCCTCGAAGCCTGCCATGACGCCTGATTGTAACATCGCCTTTGACCTTGGTCGGGTCGTACAGGTAGTTCAGATGTAAATGCTCACCCACGAAACCCAAAAATTCCGTTATGGAAAGCGTCTCGGGCAAAGCCAGTTGAAGAGTATCTTCCCCATTAGTAATCGACTTCGTTTCATACGACCGGCTAACAGCAGACGGTTCAGGTATCTTTTGTTCCGGCACCTTTTGCTCTTGCTCCAGTACCGCTGCAACGCTGTTTGGCTGGGTTCTTACTTCGTCTTTTGCTGCAAAACGGAGTCCCATCACATCCGGCCTGTTTAATTCAGGAGCTTTCAACTTACTTAGGGCATCAGGCCCACTCTGTGTTATCCGCTCACCTGAATTCGACAATTGCCTGACAGCAGAAATAATTTTGTCCACTGAGCCGACCGGTGCAACAACAACCAAAGCACCATTATGGATATCTATAATCGCCCTGACTTTGGCATTAACGGCTGGCGGGTTAAAAAAGCTCCCGATGGATATATTACCCACTTTTGCCGCGACCTGCTTGTTGGACGGAAGATTCTTAGCCACTGAGGCGCCGAATATCGTCCTTACCGCAAATTGCCCCCGCTCGTCAACAAGATTCAAAATAGTCATTGCCTTGATAAGCTCGTCCGGCCTGGCCGTCACCAAAAGCGCAGCCGTACCGGGAAACGGCGAAACCGTCGTCCCTATCTTAGCCTCGATAAGATACTTCTTGCCTTGCTCTACAGATATGTACTTCAAAGGAAAAATCTTGAATTCCATCGCCTCAGAAACGCCCTGCTGAGCAGCTAACAGATAATTGCTGAATAACAACAAAACTACTGATACAACAAAAAGTCTGCCAACCCGTCGTGGCCCGCTTGACGGTGCCAGCTCGCGACAGATGCCCCCGAAAGAAATTCGCTGTTTCGCCATTATTAATCACCCCTTAATCCGATAAATTAAAAAATCTAAAATGGCTTTCGCTTGTCCCCGCATCTCATAGGCGGGGATGCTTACCGGACGTACCGGCTCAAAAACACTAATATAAGCCCTTTTTATAGCCCAGAACCAATTTTTCGTAAAATTTCGTGCTGGACGAGTACAAGTCATTTAATCAGACACAGAAAAAGGCTAAAAGTTCCCCCGTTTTCAGGTAAAAAATCGCCAATTAACCCACCCAAAACGGCGGGCATCTTGACCATCAATGCCACCCTGATAACCTGATTCCCTGATATCTCCCCCCATTCATTCAGCTTAGGCCTACTCCCAAGGTTTCTATTTTCCAATAAGTCTGCCCCCCGAAACGGCAACCTTGCAAAATAACCCCCAAAACAAGTGCGGTACTATGCGCACCCCGGTGCGTGGACTTGCTTCTAATTATCTTTGTTTTCTTCCTGACCGGTACTTTCCGGCCCCTCCAAGACCTTTTTTAGCTCTTTGCCTAAAATACTCAACCTTTCCGCCTCTTCGGTACTTAAACGCGAAGATTTGAATTCGGAAATAACTTTTTCCATCATCGCGGCCTTTTCCTTAGCACTGGGTCCTGAACCAGCCTTATCCGACTTAAAACTTCTCTGTATCTGCCTTAGCCTTTCAACAAGCTCCTGAAACTCTGCTTCTTCAGCACTTCCACGCGGCCGTGGAATTTTGCTTTTCGCCTCTGCAATGCTGGTACCAGCTCTCCCTGAAACCGGTAATGCAGCTTTGGCGCCAGCCTCACTTCGTGCTCGGCTGGAAACACCTGTTCGACCGGAAGCACCTGTTTTGCTGGAGGCACTTGTTGGGCTCGAAACATCTGTTCGGCTGGAAGAACCTGTTTGGCTGGAAGCACCAGAGGCTCCTTCAAGAAGGCTCAGCTCCGGCTTCTGCTCGGCTTTTTGCTCGAAAGTGCCTTTGCCGTCCTTAAAAACAACAATACCGTCCTTTACCTGCTCAATAAGAAAATGGCCGACCTCACTGGACTGCCTGTACCAGTGCAATCCTTTGCCCGGCTCGTCAATCAGCGCCATCGACAGCTCCGGGCGGTCCTTGTAATAACTCGTGCCAATGACCTTAAATTTCGGCGGAACAGCCGGTCCACGAGTAACACCGGTAGTACGACCTGCCGCAGTCTTTGGAGTTTTATCCGGTGGAGGATCCAAATACAATGCAAAGGCCCCGGCCTGCTGGACAAGCGGCGATACCTCGTCCTGGCCCGCCCTTGCTTTATTACCTACAGTTTTGTTGAACTTCTCAATCACACCGGGCGAATCCAGGGATTCATCGAGGTCTTCATCGCTGTAGCCGCCAAAAACCACAGGAAAAACAAAAAATACCAGGAAAATGACCGCCAAAACAGCCGCCACTATACTTGTTATTCGCAATGTCTTTATCATATCGGTCTCTAAAGTGTACAAATCGTTCGTATTTTGCTCTTATGCCCTTTTTTATTTGACAGGAGCCTGGGGCTTTGGTTCCCTCCAATGAACGATTTTTTTCTGAAAAGAGCTCTCATTTCCTGCGTAGTCGCCACTGTGCTCAGGTGTATGGCACTCAATGCAGGCCGACTTCGGCTCAGTTAGCTCGGTCTGCCCCGCTGTGATAATATGTTCCGAGCCCGGCCCATGACAGTTCTCACAGCCGACGTTCTTCAAATGTCCGGTTTTCTGCTCCGAAACAAAACCGCTTTCATATTCCATACCCACTACATGACAGATAACACACTCAGGGTCGAACTGTGAGCCGGCCCGCTCGAGTGTCGCATAGGCATGGGCGTGGATATTACTGCTCCACTTTTCAAATTCGTATTCGTGACAAACCTTACAGGATTCCGAACCGACGTATTCCAAACCATCCGGAAGAGTAAAACGTGGATGTTTCTCCAGAAGATTCCTCTCCCTGACAAGCTGTTGATAATCTTTGTACAACTGAACAAGAGAGGCTTCCTGCTCCAAATCCTCTTCGAGCGGTATAGTGAAAAAACTCAATATCGGCTTAGCTTTGCCCCCGGGCGCTTCTTTTATTTGCAATCCACTTATATATCTGCCGAAGCGGCCAACCGAGAAAACCAAAGGCCTTTTATTCGCGTCGCCGACTACCATTGGCTCATCAGATTCGGAAGGACAAACAATACAATCTACGAGAGGTATTCTCTTGGCAATAAAATCAATAATGGCATCATCACAATGGCTCAGGATAAGAATATTGAGATTAGACTCGCTGTTAATCCCTGCAGAATTAACATCAGAGTTGGAACTGAAAAGCTGGCCAATTTGCTCTAAGGGCCCTGATTCTGCGTCAAAAGCCGCAACGGTTATGACTACCCTCTTGTCTTTGAATGACAGGCTTTTAGCAAATTTCGCAGGAATATTCATATCAGATGAGCCGTGAGGGCTTATGATATTGAAAATCGAAGCCGTACTATCTAACAGCCCAACATTTTTGCCTATTTCGATGTCTTCTTCGCTCAGACTGACTAAATCGTAATCGAGCAGTTTCAAAGCCTGGAGTATTATATTGAATTTAATCAGATCCTGCTCGCTGTCGCTTTTCACAAGCGAGCCTGTATCGATAATCAATCTTTTGTCTCCGGGCACACGATTGAAAACCGCCGCTCGCCTGTCAAGCCCTCCGAGCTGTCCGCCCACACAGCCGCAGGGCTTCAGCTCCCCAAGCCCGTTACCGGTAAAAAAGACTATGAGCGCGTCGGTTGTATGAGGTGATTCCGCCGACGGTTCGGGCGACACCTCTAATACGCATGAGGCGCACAATGTCAACCCCGTTAGAAATAACACACCAATGACCTCTTTCTTTGCTTTGGCAAAGATTTCCAACGGGGTCAATACACAAATGCAGCTCACTAATCGCATGATATACAGGTTAGTTTTCAATCCACCCCCCAAAAGCATCAGGATAAGTTAATTGGTAAGCAGTTAATTGGTTAATTGGCTACTCACCACTCACCACTCACTACTCACCCGTTATTTCCTCGCATAAAACCCGCGACAGACAATTCTCAGCTCATCCTCGCCTTTTATCTTTACAACAAACATATCCGAGAATCTCATGTTATCCTCGACAGGCGGCGGTGTTATTTCCAGCTCAAGCTGATAACCGTTGCGAATTTTCTCGGTGCTCAGAACTTTAACCGTGTTATCTTTCGATGAAGCCGATTCAATCTCAAAATTACCACCATAGTTGTTGAGCACCCAGACCTTCCTCACTATCGGCTTTTGCGGTTCGGCATTAAAGGTGATAATCAACGGCGGGTTAATTGTATATTTGGGCAATACGTCAAAGAGAATTTCGACCGTTTTCTCCTCCAGATGAGTCAGGCTAATATCGACATGTCCTTTGAGATTACCTTTCAGTTTCTCCATATCGACCTTCGGTTCAAGAATAAATTTTGTCGCTTCCACCGAACTATCCACATCAGCAGTTATGCAATCGGCAGTCGATTTGAACCCGGTTATCGTAAACGGCTGATTATCAAGACTGCTAAGTACAATCTTCGAGCAACCGGCATTATCCTCCCCAAGGAAGAGCTTCAATCTCTTTGGCGAACAAGTGATTTTCGATACAACTTCGGCTTTAAGGGTCAAAGCAATCCTGGCCTTTGTCTTATCATTGCTCTTGACGTACAAAATTTTCCTGTCCAGGCCGGGGCTGTTCGCTTGATATTCTGCTTTCAAAACACCGCTTTCGCCCGGTGCATATTCGGTCTTGTCTAACTTGGTAACGATGCCACAGCATTTCTCGACTTCTGTGATTTTCAACAGGGCCTCTCCGGTGTTTGTAAACTTAAACTCAGCAATTTTCTTCTCCGACTCCAGACCGATTTTGCCAAAATCGCAAACTATGTTTTCAAACGTAATTTTTGGCGCGGCTGCATCGAGACCGGCGAGTGCAGCTTCAGCTTTCTCCGGCGAAACAAGCATCGCCGGCTCAGGTGCAGTCGCGGGCTTTTCGAGTTGTGCAGCCTGCTCCTGACAGCCAAACTGAAAAAGTAACACACTACCGACAACAAGAGCTAATACTATATGGTTTCGTTTCATTTCCCCCATCTCCAAATCAGATAATAAAGTAACTTTCCGGTCAATTTACATGGTATATTGTAACAAAAATTACATCCTAAATCAAGTAAATTCTGAGCCGATTGCAAGTTGATTTTCAGCAATGAAATTCTTAGGTCCTGTTTCATTTTTCCTGTTTTCCGCAACAGAGCTGCTCGTGCTGCGCAGCAACTTTACAGACCCGTGCCACGTAGCGAGCTACTTCGCAAAGTGGCACCAGGGCTGCCAAGGATGAAATTTCTCGTCCTTTCGTCTATTTGCCACCGATTTTAACTGCTGGCGTTCTGCTTTACAGCCGATATTTTAATTATTATTATAACAGTCATTATTATAGGAAGTAAAGTATGGATATTCAAGACCTCGAAATTTCAGTAGTTGTGCCATTGTTGAATGAGCAGGACAATATCGGCCCGCTTTATGAGCAAATCACCCAAACATTAACGGACGTATATGACTACGAAATAATCTTCATCGACGACGGCAGCAGTGATAACAGCTTCGATATTTTAGCTAAGCTGCAAAAGACCGACGCCGCAATCAGGGTCATTTGCTTTCGCAAAAATTTCGGCCAAACCGCGGCCCTTAGCGCCGGCTTTGCCCATGCACGAGGCAAAGTCATCGTTGCAATCGACGCCGACCTGCAAAACGACCCGGCGGACATACCAAAAATGATTGCCAGGCTCGACGAAGGATTTGACGTGGTAAGCGGCTGGAGAAAAGAAAGACACGATAACGCCGTCACCAGACTGCTCCCTTCCAAAATCGCCAACTGGCTGATTTCCAGGATTACAGGCGTCAAGCTCCACGACTACGGCTGCACACTGAAAGTGTACCGAAGGGAGGTCCTGGAGGAGATAAAACTATACGGCGAAATGCACCGCTTCATCCCCGCCCTGGCAAGCTGGAGCGGTGCGAGAATCGCTGAAATGCCGGTCAACCACAGACCCAGAACCACCGGCAAAACCAAATACGGCCTGGGACGAACATTAAAAGTGATATTGGACCTTATCACCGTCAAGTTCCTCGGGTCTTTCTCCACCAAACCGATATATATATTCGGCGGGCTGGGGCTGGCCAGCGCCATCGGGGCGATAGCCTCCGGATGGATTGTGTTATATCAAAAAATCGCTCACAATTTCGCTATGAACAGAAACCCGCTATTGGTCCTGTCGGCCCTGCTGATTACCACCACTATCCAATTTATTCTGATGGGATTGCTCGCTGAGCTTCTGATTCGTACGTATCACGAATCACAAAACCGGCCGACCTACGTCATCAAAGAGATTCTCGAGTCGTCCGCAAAAAAGGAAGACCAGAAATGAGCAAGCCCGTCCGAAAACACAAACGCTCAAGAAAACGAATAGAACCACATAAACACAAAGTAAGCGCACCTGCTCGTCGGGGCGGAGCCTGGCGGAGCACGGCCAAACTACAGGGTGTCAAACCATTCGTACCTTTCATCATAATAGCAATTCTGGCGGCAATTCCGTTTTGCATGGGTAAGTATTTCGAGTTCAACTCTCCCGGAGCCTTCGACAGCGGCTCATACGTCTATTCAGCCAGGCACATACTCGAAGGCGCCAAAATCGGCATCGATGAAAAGCCCAGCGCCCAGATGGGAACGCTGCTGGTAAATATATTAGGCGTCCGTCTGTTCGGCTTTAATGAAACAGGGCCGAAACTGATTCAAACAATCCTTCAGGCAGGCGCTCTTGTGCTTATGTTTTTTGCGATGGTCAAACTGTTCGGCGTTCTGCCCGCGACTGTGGGTGTAATTATTGCCTCGATATATCTTTCAGCCCCGCTTATGGCCAAGTACGGCAACGTAAAAGAACAACATATGATTGCCTTTATGGTCCTGGGGGTAAGCTGTTTTGTTTTGTATCAGCTTGGAAACCGCTGGTGGTATGCAATATTAGCCGGCGCCTTTCTCAGCTTGGCGCCGCTGTTTAAAGAAACCGGTATCTCGGCAATCACAGCAGTCGGTCTGTTTGTGATTGCACAACCGCTGCTTAAACACAGAAGCTGGAAAAAAACCGGAATAGATATTTTACTGCTGATAGCAGGAGCTGCTCTTATCATCAGCCCGATATGCCTATGGCTGGCCGTCGAAAAAGCCCCGATTAACTATTTCCCGTATTATTCATTTGTGGGCAGGCCTCTCGCCAAATCGCTTCAAGGTTCTCAGGACCAAACCCAGGAAGAACAGGCAGAACCAAACGCCATCGCCGGTACAGTCCAGCCCCCCCCTGCCAGGCAGGGACTTTTAATGAAATTTATGCCGGCATACGTTCGCGACAGTTGGCAGATACTAAAGCCCGAACAAACCAAAGAGGCAAAGCTTCGGGTCTTCCGCTGGTATCGGGTGTTAATACTGCCGATTGCCCTGGCGCTCGGGTCAATCGTATTGCGTATTGCGTATTGCGTATTGCGTTTGTTTTTCGCACGACGCATCACGCACGACGCAGGACGAATCTATGACCGGTTTGTCTTGCTCTTTGCCGTCTGGTGGCTGCTGGATATGGCGTTTGTCTGGATAAGCCCGCGTTCGTACGAGCAATATTATCTGCCGTTAAATGCTTCGGCTGCGATGTTGGGCGGATACCTGATAGCAATTTACCATAACAAAGTAAAGAGCGCCACATACAAACCTATGTGGATGATAACAGGATTTGTCGGGATTGTGTTGATGATAATTATGTCGTGGCATATATTCTTCGGCCTCAAAAAGAGCCCTCATACCGGAGCCATCTACCGTGATCGTGCCACGGGTAATCCGGAAAAAGATAAAGGTTACGCACAGAAGATGAATGAAATTTCCCAGCACCCAAAATATGACTGGGTTCTCGTCGGCGAGCACATACGAAACAACTCCACACAGAAAGATAAAATTTACGTCTGGGGCTGGGTCCCGGGAATTTATGTTGCGGCTCAGAGATTGAGTCCGACGCCGAAAGCATTTGAAGGAACGATGCATACCATCTCTCCGGAAGTGCTTTCTGAAAGAATCGATGAGATATTAGATGCGTTCGAGAAGGAGCCGCCGAAGTTTATTGTTGACAGCCGCAAGAGGCATTTTCCGTGGGACAGACCGCCTTTGGAATTATGGCCCCAAACCCAGAAAGGATTTCTGCCTGCAAATGAACAAATCGCCGGCCAGTATGATACGATGTATGCCAAAATGCTGCGTGAGAAAATCGAGCCTGACGAGGCGCTTCGATATGAGGCGATGAAACCGTTCAGAGAATTCGTAATGAAAAATTACAAAATCGTTCGGTCGTTCGTCAACCCACATGTTCTTTTCCAACGCAAATAAATCAAAATCAGTTCATAGTTCATTGTTGTGGGTTCATAAACTACGAACTATGAACTACGAACTATGAACTATCTATGGATGAAGACCTCAAAAAGCAGCAGGAACTCTACGATAAAGGCTGGCGAAAGGAGCTCCAGGCCGGTAAAGAACAACGCGGCAACTTTCGGACGAACCTGGAATTCCTCGCCGAAACCAACCTTCTAAAGCAAAATGACGGGATTTTAGAAATCGGCTGCGGTATCGGAAGTATAGTCTCTGAGCTGAGCGGGCAGAGATACGATATTACCGGTACGGATATTTCAGGCGAAGCGATTGCTTACGGACTGAAAAAATACGGTGATATCAAACTCCAGGTACAGCCGGCGGAAGATTTGCAGTTTGAAGACCAGACATTCGATGTTGTGTTGAGCTTCGATTTATTCGAGCATATTGCGAGGATAGACAGACACATAAGCGAAGTGCACCGCGTCCTTCGAAAGGACGGTTTCTACCTCTTCCAGACGCCCAACAAATACAGTAATGTGATTTTTGAAACGCTGTACCATAAATCTTTGATATGGCGACGGGCACATCCGTCCCTTCATACACCCGGCCAGTTAAAACGCCGATTGTCCAAACACGGATTCGAAATAAAATTCGTCAAGATGAATCCTGTCAACGAATTCACCCTGAACAAGTTAAGGAAAAAATTAGGGCCTATAAGCAATATCTTTAAGCATATAAATTTTCGCCGTCTGCCTCTTGCGCTGCAAACAAATTTATACGTTATCGCCCACAAAACGGTCAGTAAGTAACTGAAGTTGTGCAAAAGTCTTGTAAGCAATGAAGATACTAATGCTCAATTATGAGTTTCCGCCGATTGGTGGCGGAGCCGCTAACGCTCATCGATGCCTCCTGCAGCAATACGCCGGCAGCAGCGATTTGAAGGTCGATGTCTTAACCTCGGCCCCAAAGCCGGGTTTCTTCAAAGAAAGCTTCGCAGATAACGTCACTATTTACAAAGTCGGTCTGCATAAGAAGGAATTGCATTTCTGGCGGAAGACGGAGGTAATCGAGTGGCTCTTCAAAGCCAAATTTCACTACCGCAAGCTGCTGCGGGAAAATGATTATGATTTGGCCCACGCATTCTTCGGCTTCCCAACCGGCTGGTTCTGTTATCGAAGTGCAAAAAAATTGCCCTACATAATCTCGCTGCGCGGTTCGGATGTGCCCGGAGAACATGCAAGGTTTAAGCTTGATTATAAAATTCTCGGCCCTGTGTTTAAGGTGATTTGGAAAAAGGCCGCCGCTCTTGTGGCCCCCAGCGAGGGTTTGAAGGACCGTGCCCTGAAGTTTCTGCCATCAGTCCAAATTGACGTTATTCCAAATGGCGTTGAGCTGGAGCGGTTCGGCCCTGCCGAGACTGCCCGAGAACCACAGGTACTTAGACTTCTGACCGTTGGCCGACTGTCCGTTACCAAACGAGTGGAAATCCTGATAGACGCTATTGAGATTATGCACAGGGAAGGCTGTGATGTCCGTTTCAAAATAGTTGGCGGCGGACAAATGCTGCAGAAACTAAAACAAATTGCCTCGAAAAAAAACCTCGCTAACATTATCGAGCTCACAGGCAGAATCGACGCTGAAGATATGCCGCAAGTTTACCGACAAAATGATATCTTTATAAGTGCCAGTATGCAGGAAGGGATGAGCAACGCAATGCTCGAGGCGATGGCATCAGGCCTGCCGCTAATTACCACCCGCTGCGAAGGTGTGGATGAGCTGATAGCCGATAACGGAATTATTGTAAACAATGCGGACGCCCGGGAGATTGCCGATGCGATAAAAAAAATAGCCGACGACCGGCAGCTTTACAAAAAAATGGCCATCGCAGCAAGAGAACAGGCCCAAAAGTTTACCTGGAACAAAGTGGCTTCTCAATATATCGAGCTGTATCATAAAATATTGAATTGACGGGGACTTCGCAGTGACACCAAAATTGTCAGTAGTTATAGCATCTTACAACCATCAGGACTACATTGCCCGGACGTTGGAAAGTCTCGAAAAGCAAACGTTCCAGGATTTTGAAATCATAATGGTTGACGATGGCAGCACCGACAAAACTGTTGAGATAGCCAAAAACTTTCCGTCGAGGGCCCAGATTTTTACTCAGGAAAACCAGGGTGTCGTTGCCGCCCGCAACCGGGGATTAAACCTGGCAAAGGGCGAATATATTTGTTTCGTAGATAGTGATGATGTAGTGCTGCCCGATAGATTCACCAAACAGGCTGCCGCTCTCGATGGCGACCCGGAGCTGGGATTGGTGTTTGCCGATGCCTTGATTATTGACTCGAAAGGCAGCCGAATTGGAAAATTCAGCGATGTGTATCCTGTAGTGCCGGGTGACGTGGCCGAGATGCTTGCTCTGCATTACTGCTTTACCCCGATGATAACGGTTATGGTGCGCGCGGAAGTGCTTAAAAAAACGGGGCCTTTCGAAAAGCCGGGACCAATCAGCGATTATATGAAGTGGATAGAAGTCGCTCATTTAAGCAAAGTTTACTACGACCCCGAACCTTTGGGCTGCTGGCGAAGACATCCGGCAAGCACTTCCAAAGGTGCAAATAAAGTCAAAAGCTACGCCAAAACAAGAGCGGCGCTCAAAAGGGTTCTGCGTAAATATCCTGAATTACAAACCAGGATTGGAAAGAAAATAGCCAAACGCTTTTCAAAGTCTTATTTTCTTACGGGATTTTGGCTCGCTGCCGATGGCAATATCAGGCGGGCGAGAAAATATTATTGCAAGGCGGTTAAAGTATATCCGCGTTCTTTCGAGAACTGGGGAGGACTGGTTCTGACTTCTCTGCCGATAAAGAAGATTGTAATAAAGTTGCATCGTTATGTAAGAGCGAAAAAGCTGCCGTGGTAAAAAGATATGATTAGAACAAAAAAAGTCCCTTGCAATTTATGCAGCAGCACGGAATCAAGTTTCCTCTTCGACGCGAGGGACCGTTTACATGGAATCGCAGACACATTCACCTACGTAAGGTGCACCGAATGCGGCCTCGTCTATATGAATCCGCAGGTAGTGCCGGAAGACACAGAAAAACTTTATCCTGCGGATTATGCCCCGCATACCACAACAGGGAAAAAGACAGGTTCCGGAATCCGGTCTCTGCAAAATAAAATTATGAAAATACCTGTCATTGGACGCTTACTAAAAGGAGTGACGAATGTAAAGATTGCGGACACTATTTATCGCAGCTTTAATCAAAAAAGCCGAATCCTGGATGTCGGTTGCGGCGCCGGGGCATTCCTGAATAATTTAAGGACCGACAAGGGCTGCGAGGTCTATGGAGTAGATATATCCGAAGCTGCCCTCAGAGAGGCAAAAAGCTCTTTCGGCCTCGATATATTCAAGGGCACTATTACCGAAGCTCCGTTTCCAGCAGCGCACTTTGACATAATCACAGCCTGGTGGTACTTAGAGCACATATCCGACCCTCAAACAACAATAGCAAAGATAAGTAGTTTATTGAAACAGAATGGGTATTGTATTATCGGCGTCCCCAACTATGAAAGTTTCAACGCCAGGCACTTCAAAGACAAATGGTACCACCTTGACTGCCCGCGCCATCTGTGTATCTGGACACCCCGCGCAATTACAAGGCTGTTAGAGAACCACGGCCTTGCAGTCACAAAGATTATACACGACAAAACTCCATGGGGCCTGCTCGGCTCGTTGCAATACTTATTATATGGAGATAACCTCAATCCTAAATATCGAAATCGGCTCAGGAATTCTTTTTTATTATGGGTACTGTTTTTGCCCTGGACAATCTTAATGTCTCTACTGAAAAAATCAGATATAATAGTAGTCTATGCAAGAAAAGGAACCGCCTGT
>JABUBO010000209.1_pt1 | contig 17906 bp, 21 predicted proteins | sample 7240361 | NCBI WGS metagenome assembly JABUBO01 (sample SAMN07256346, study PRJNA390944) | subsurface metagenome | isolation source: Methane hydrate marine sediment | place: Pacific Ocean: Eastern North Pacific, ODP site
CCAGGCGACGTTGCCTTACTTAAGGCGAGGCAGTTAGTTGCTGATGGGGCAGACATAATTGACATAGGTGGAGAATCCACGCGCCCCGGTGCTGCTCATCTTTCGGTTGATGAAGAATTACGCCGGGTAATCCCCGTCCTGCAAAAGCTGCGCAAGGAGATATCAATACCGTTAAGCATCGATACTTATAAGCTCGAGGTAGCTCGTGAAGCACTGGATGCTGGTGCCAACATGATAAATGACATCTGGGGATTGAAGAAGGAGCCCCGACTGGCTGAGTTAGCAGCGCGGAAGGAAACACCAATCATTCTGATGAGCAATCAGCGGGATATTTCACTTCACCACGATGTTATCTTTCCCGATATTATCTCCGTGGTTATCGCTGATTTGCAGAGAGCTATTGAGCAAGCTCTCTCTGCAGGCGTGCCTCGCGAAAATATCATCGTTGACCCCGGCATCGGGTTCGGCAAGACACAGGAACAGAATCTGGAAATTCTACAGCGACTGGAAGAGCTTAAGACGCTGGGCAGGCCAATCCTTTTAGGTAGCTCACGTAAATCGGTAATAGGGTGGGTGCTTGATTTGACTCCAGAACAAAGGTCACAAGGGATGGCATTTGTTCCACCTGCTGACCAACGTGTGGAGGGAACAGCAGCTACTATAGCTCTTGGCATCGCCAAGGGTGTTGATATGGTTAGGGTGCATGATGTAAAGGAGATGGCACGCGTTTGTAGGATGAGCGATGCCATTGTTAGAGGATGACGGTAAATTGGCTATTGCCTATCTTTGTCTTGGCTCAAACTTAGGGGATAGGATGGCAAACTTGAACAAGGCTGTGGCATTGCTTTCTAAGAGGGTAGATATTGAAAAGGCTTCCTCCATCTATGAAACTGAGCCGATAGGCTATAAAGAGCAACCGCTGTTTCTTAATATGGTATGTCAAATCACCACTGCCTTGAACCCCTGGGAGCTCCTTCACTTTGTCAAGGATATTGAGGCAAAAATGGGCAGGGTACAGAATTTTTCTAACTCGCCGCGCCTTATAGACATAGACATCCTCTTTTATGGTCGTGAGGTTATCAGAACCGACGAATTGAACATACCGCACCGTCGGCTGGCGGAGAGAGCCTTCGTGCTTATACCATTAGCTGAAATTGCTCCACAGTTAACTCATCCTGAACTGGACAGGAAAATTAGTGAACTGGCTGAGGTTGTGGAGGGGCGGGCCGGAGTGCGAAAATGGACATCGGGGGACTAAATGTACCAGCTATTCGTGGAAGAACACTTTGATGCCGCGCACTATCTCCGCAAATATCGCGGCAAATGTGAAAATTTACATGGTCATCGCTTTAAGGTGATAGCTCGCCTGCAAGCAGAGGAACTCGATGAGGCTGGTTTAGCCTATGACTTTGCCCGGATAAAGCATTGTTTAAGGGAGATTTTAGCTTCCTTCGACCACGCCTGTCTCAATGATGTGCCCCCGTTCAATAACATTGAGCCTTCCTGTGAGAACATTGCTGCGACGATATATAATGAACTTAAGCCTCGTCTCTCAGGCTCGTCAGCTACATTGGCATGTGTGGAAGTTTGGGAGTCACCTACGAGTGGTGTGGTTTATACCCCTTGAGAATGAAGGGGAGCCCCCGGAAATTTGAACAATTTCTGGGTAAAGTTAATCCTTCTTTTCCTCGAAGTTTGGCGGCAACAAGTTGGGGATTGTGTCCACAATAGGATAAGAATGCTGACATTTGGGGCAGTATAGGGAGCCGGTAACTATTTCATTATCCTCTTCAGTCTCCACATTAAGCTCCAAATCTCCCTTGCATGCTGGACACGCCAGAATTTTCATAAGCTCTCTTTTCATGATGGCTATGTATTATAACAGATAAGCGGTAGAATTGCTGTATAATACAGTGTAGGAGGTAAAGTGACTGTACAAATCAAGAAAACTTACAGCGGGATAAACCCTGAGATGCTTCGTGACGAAATACGGGATCTGGTTCAAAAGCGGGGGATTATGGTGGAAGAAGCGAAGGTACAGACCTACGCTCTTCCCAGTGGTTCAACGCAATCCCGGGTTACCATGGTGTTTAAGGCAGGGGAGGAGGAGTGCGGCAGTGCCGAGATTATCGACTTACCAGGGGGCGAAACAAAGTTGATGGTCGATCTGGATGAAAGACTCCTCTCCCGGGAGGGCATTTCATCCCTTCAGAAGGACCTGGATTTCATCCTCGACTCATACGAGGTTAAGTGGTAAGCAACATGCCTGCAAGACATAAAGACTGGCTAAGACAAGCAAGGAGGGATCTGGAGCACGCCAGTCATTCTGTTGACAATAAAGAGTATGAATGGTCTTGTTTCGCAGCACAGCAAGCAGCGGAGAAGGCAGTGAAGGGGTTATACCAGAAGCTAGGGGCAGAAACTTGGGGACACGCAGTCAGTCTGCTTCTCTCCGGCTTACCATCGGAAATTTCTGTGGAGGAAAGTTTGATAGACAAAGCCAAAGAGCTGGATAAACACTATATTCCATCGCGCTATCCCAATTTTCACCCTTCGGGGGCTCCTTTAGATTACTACACTAAGGCAGAGGCTGAGAGGGCTATTAAATATGCAGAAGAAATTATCTCCTTCTGTGCGAATAAAATACTTTGATAAGGAAGCTGTTCAGCAAGCAATAGGGCAATTCGTTGAACAGATAAAGCAGAACCGCCCGGAGGTCAAGAAAGTGGTTCTTTTCGGCTCCTTTGTCAGGGGGGAAAGCGTGCCAGGAAGCGATATAGATTTGCTGATAATATTGCGGGAATCGAACCTCCCCCTCTTGGAAAGAATCCCTCAATATATGCCCTCTCGCTTTCCCGTCACTGTAGATGTGTTCCCTTACACTGAGGATGAGCTCCGGGAAATGGTGAGTCAAGGCAACTTTTTTGTGAAAAAAGCTTTACAGGAAGGAAGGGAAATTTTTCCTTCCGGTAACAACAAGGAAGAGAAATGAAAGAGACCAGACAGGATAGGAGGGGAAAGCGGCGGGCAAAGGAAAAGGCGAGGATGCCCAAGCATGGCAAGAGCCTGGCAAGGGTATATAAGGATGCTGTATCTAAGAGGGCGGAGGAGATAAAGGGACATGGATAAGAAAAAAAAGAAGAAAGCAAAGAAGAAGCAAAAGAAATAAGCGAAGCTGAAAACAAAGCGTAGGAGGCGACTTCTCAAGTTAAGCATGAGGGGGAGTGAAATATGCTAAATAATAGAGATGAATTAGGCAGTTGCGAAATCGGCCTCAACTCCGAAATAACCTCTCAAGTCACTTGAGGAACTATAACATTCATGTCATACCCATGGGCCAATGTAGAAAGCTTCGAACATGAGCCTTACAGCTTGCTTAGCCTCTTGCTCCAGCTCAGCACGATTAGCCCATTGTTGATCCACTGTAATCGCTGGATTCTCGAGTTCTACGTGAATGATGGCATTCCGTTTCTCACGAAGCCTCTGCAACTCAGGATCTGCTTGGGCGGCATCCAAAAGCTGTTTGGTATTTCCCGTAAACCCGTGCAATTCAGTTTCCCGAAGTTGGGCATCGACCACGGCCATTGCCAGCACGAGGACAGCGATCCACGCGCCAGCACAGAACGCTGTCTGCACCTCACCTATTAGCGCGCAAGCTTGTTCGCTAACGATGTAGGATCCTGCGCCAGCGATTGACTCGCTCAGTTGGTCGAACCAGGATCTCCTTGCTTCCCACAACTCTGCGCTTGGCTGTTCTAACCAATTACTTTCGTTCACGCCGAGTTCAAACCTCCACTAAAGTTGCTCTAAGTTGACTGTGGTGGATAGAATAGACCTACAATAATCCATCTATTCGGGTGTGCCCTAAGTGTCCCTACATAGAAATAGGTTGCATATTTATGAATCATCTCATCTTCAAATCGTTGTCGGAAAGGCTGCTCCCACTGATTACCATAGCGCCGTCTCCAACTCCGGTATGCCTGACCGACTTCCCAATCTGTAACAGATAATCGATGCCCTCTGCACTCAGGGTCATCACACGTGAATGAATAGATAAACTTATAAGGTATCTTCTCTAACAGCTTAAACGGCTTTTTATCAAACATCGACTCTTGCGATAGTATAGTCTGTTCTTGTTCAGTCCAAGTGGGTAGTTCCTCTGGCTTTATGATGAGTTCCTTTATCTCCCTTGGTTTGAAAATACCCAGTGTTGCGCCTGTTTCCTTGCAAGTTCTAACCAAATGGCAAAGTGATGGGGCCAGCAATGGCAAAACTATGTCCTTCCTAGCCTGCCAGCTATGAGAAGCAGGAATAGGATCACCTAGTATCTTTATCGAGTCTAAGTCTACAACGTAGCTATCAGGTCTAGGGTCGGGAGCTTTCGTCACAGCTACCTCAATCCACTGATATTTCTTGAATTGCCTCTCGCTTTGCAAGAATCTGAATGGCAGGGGAAAGAGTCTTATCCATTTCCCATCTTCAGTGATGCCAGCAGTGCAGGATACTTCAACACCCCTCCTCGCTGGAGTTGGATAGGTTTTTACAACTATGAGTACCTTTTTATGCTGATAGGCCGCCATGCTATCCCACTTGCTAAGGAACATCACGTGACGGGCTTATGTCCCAAGCCTGAAAATACCCATATTTCTGAATTTGGCTTTCTAATTGACTTGCCAACAGGCTTTCTTTGAGTTCATAGACATAGATGGATCCCAGTTCGTGACCAGCATCAAAGATCAGGATATCTTTCTGGCCCTTTTTACCTTTGAACCAATAGACCCTTGGTTTTCGTTCCATTGAAGTGCCTCCTCAGTTTTGTACCTAACTGGAACTATCAGGCTCTCCGACTACTCTAGCGACCCTGAACCTGATGACATAGACTGTTTCGTTGGGATTCCATTCACCGTGAAGAGCCTTCCAGACTTCCTTGAATTCGTCAAGGGTATAGCCACCTTCTCGCCTTGCATCTTCCTCATCGAAGTCTCCCAGTTTCTTTCGGTAGACATCTGTTACCCCTAAGTCAGCGAAGTGGGTAACCTGTGCCTGCACGGTTACACCTGGCTGGAGCCTTGGGTCTTTTGCTTTCCTAGAGGTCTGTGTTTTCACCCTGGCAGCAATGGCATCAGCGTGAGCTTTGGAGAAAGGCAAAAATATAGGGGTCTCCTCTATCACTTCTTGGAAGACTTGCTCGATAGGCTTTTCAGGCTCTCTTGCAATTTGCCTTGTAACTTGGGTTGCAATCCTGCGCGGGATACGTTTTTCAGCTATGTGCTCTATTACCTCAGCGAACTTCGCTGGCTCTTTGACTTGCCGGCCAATCCTCACGGCAGTAGCGTAATCTACTTTCCCAGCGGGAACAGCTTTTCGCTCAGTTTCTGGTGCTATCCTGCGCTGCACTTCGACGGGCATGCCCGTCGTCTGAAGCCATGCATTAATTGCGCCCTCTCCTATACCTAACTTTCTAGCTAATGTAGCATTGCTAGGATATTTGTTTTGGAATTTCTCTCGAAGTTGCTTACAAAGGTTACCCTTTTCAACAGCGCTCAAGTCCTCTCGCTGGATATTCTCGATTAGGTTTAGTTCCATCACCTCGCTGTCTGTGTAATCTCGGATGATGACTGGCACGGTATCTAGCCCCGCTTGCTGTGCCGCTCTATAGCGCCGTTCTCCCACTACCACCTCATAAGTATTATCACCTCTGGTATCACCTCTGGGACGGACAATAATAGGCTCAAGCAACCCTACCTGTTTAATGCTGTCAGAGAGTTCATCCAAGCCTGCCTTCGTGAATTCAAGGCGGGGATTCAATCGATTCGGCTGTATCTTCCTAAGCTCAATATCTGGCATTATAATAACCTCCGCGCGATTTCCCCTTCTTTTGTCTTCTCTCAAATCAAGCCAATATCCTCCTCCACCTAATTAACCTATTTGGAGTTCAGTACCTTCTGCAAAAACTTACCGCTTCCTTAATCTCTTGCTATATTATAGCTCCTTGCTGATATTGGCTCACAATGAAATGCTCCGCTTGAGTGACTATCAGTATATCATAGATTTAGCCTGGCTGGAGCTAAGCCAAGCTTCCCTGTTGCCTATGCTGTTCTTCTGTATCTGATGGGGCGTTTGCCTATCCACAGGCCTCTGAAGAAAGCTCGGTTGAGGAGATGGCAATAATCGGCGACATCAAGTAGGTCTTTGGATATACTTCTTTCGAAATAAGCCACTTCGACATGTCTGCCGATATTCTTCGCTGCCTGAAGGACATAAGCAAAATCGGAGTCTCCACTTACCAGCACTGCTGTATCATAAAGCCCATTGCAGGCGAAACGGAGCAAATCCGTGGCTAACATGATGTCTATGCCCTTTTCCACAGGGATGCCCTGAGATAGCTTGGTGGTGCCCAGGCGAACCTCCAGGTAAGGCGTCTTTCGCAAGCTGTCGAGAAATTCTTGCTGCTCTCGATAGGCATCAGGCCAGCGGGTTGGGTCCTGGAGCACATTGTAATAATAAACACGGAATAGCTGCCTTGAGCCACAAAGCTTGTGGGCAAACTCGGCGAAGTTGAGGTCATGGCGCTTAAAGTTGTTCTGTAAAGCATGATACAAATTGCTTCCATCTATGAAAACGGCAAGTTTATCTTCCATGTTCCTCCCTTATACCAAATTGTGTCTTTAAGTATACACTGGTGAAACGGAAAGTCTCTAGCATAACCCTGGGCGTCTGACACCTGCTTTGACAGGAGGACGAAAAATATTCGTCACGTTCTCATCGCCTGGGTGCTCAATCAGGATGTGCTACCTTTCCTCTTTCTCTCTTCCTCCTCTCTGAGAACCTTGCGAAGGACCTTCCCTATGATTGACTTAGGAAGCGAATCCCTGAACTCTACGAGCTTTGGGGTTTTGTATGCCGCTAATTTCTGTTTGCAGAAGTCCATAATCTCGTCTTCCGTGGCTGTCTCACCCGGTTTTAGAACGACATACGCCTTAATTGTCTCTCCTCTGTATTCGTGAGGTATGCCTACAGCCACTGCATCCATAACCTTGGGGTGCTGATAGAGCACCTCATCGATCTCTCTGGGATAGATGTTGAATCCGCCGGCAATAATCATGTCCTTCTTGCGATCTACTATGAAGATATAACCTTCCTCGTCCACCGTGGCGATATCTCCAGTATAGAGCCATCCATCTCTGAGCTGATTCGCTGTTTCCTCGGGGTTGTTCCAGTATTCCTTCATGATCAGGGGTCCCTTCATTATGACCTCACCAGGCTCTCCTTGTGGCACCTCTTCCACTCCTTTGTCTATATCCACCAAACGCACATCATTATCAGGGAAGGGGACCCCGATGCTGCCGATCTTCTTGAGCCCCAGTATTGGATTGGCAGTTCCTAAAGATGTAGACTCACTCAGCCCGTATCCCTCGCTGAAGAAGATCCCCATGTCGCGAACCTGCTGGATAAGCTCCACTGGCATAGGCGCTGCTCCCGAGTTCAACAAACCCAGTTTCTTTGCCAGGTTTATCTCTGTGGCCTTTGGGTGGTTGATGAGGGCGGTGATCAGTGTGGGTACAGTGGGGAAAAAGGTGATTTCTTCGAAATTCGCCAGGATCCCCATCAGCTCATCGAGATCAAACCGGGGAACCAGTATCTGGGTAGCACAATTGGCCATGGCCCAGTTCATTGCTACAATGTTTCCATACACATGAAAATAGGGCAAAACCGCCAGCACGGAACGTCTCTCCGGAGGAATAAGAGCCATAGTGGCACTGCCCCATAGAGAGCACTGGAAGGTGCCAGCTACTATGTTGGCGTGAGTGAGCACCGCCCCCTTGGGAATCCCGGTAGTCCCTCCAGTAAACTGAATAAGGGCAGGATCGTCCTGGGCTATCTGGACTCGCGGGACTCTCGTGTCAGAAGAGTTATCCATGAGTGTGGAGAAATGATGCCAACCCTCCTCCAACTCCAGGTCTTTAGGTGTGCTTACCCCCATCCCCGTTATGTAATCGGTTACTTTAGTGACCACTATCCGGGGAATGTCCACCTCTTGAGCAACGGTCCGAATTGCAGGAAGGACAATATCAAAGGTAACCAGGGTCGTCATTCCAGTGTTTTTGATCATAGGTTTGAGTTCATCAGCCGTGTACATGGCGTTTAGATTCACCACGATAGCCCCTAAATATAGAGTAGCCAAGTAAGCGATGACGTACTGGGGGCAATTAGGCAGATGAAGGCCTACCCGGTCTCCTTTCTGTACCCCGATGGCACCAAGTGCATTGGCCATGCGCAACGCCTGCTGCCGCAACTCCCAGAAGGTCATCTCAGTACCGTAAAAATTCAGGGCTGGTTTGTCTGGATTTGTACCAGCTGAGATCTGAAGGATATCCTGAGCAGGCAGCCGTGGATAGCGGATTGTAGTAGGAACATTGTAATCATAGTGACGATGCCAGGGTTTTGTTTCCATGGTTCCCTCCTTTTATCATTATATTTTTTTAAGTGTAGCATAAACAGGGTAAGACCAACTAGGTATAGCTTTTCGATTTGCCCATTTTCTGGACAGTGACGTGGTCTGTAGGGCAAACGTTCGGTAAAACCGAGGCTGTGTTTGTGTGAGTCTACCAACCAAAATAAAATACATAACCCGCTCGGGGGATACCCCCGGTGGTCTGCTACCTGCTAGATAGGTCTTCTATTTAAGGTTGGGCGAAGGTATAATTAAACGGCGGCATGATTTACCCATGGATGAAAGGCACGAAGAGATAGCCCAGCTTTTTATTGAACGATACAATTTTGTAAAAAGTACACACTATACGTTTGAATGTCTGAGAAAGAGCATGTTCAGCATTCCAGAGCATAAATTTGCAGGTTTTGAAATTTATCAGGTGGTATTTACGGGGGGGAAGAAACGAAGTCCTATCCTTGCTGACTTGATGGTTTTGCTGCGTCTTCAAAAACGCTTGATAGTAGAGGTGGTAGAACCACATGTGAGGGAAGAAGATGTAAAAGGCGGAAGCTGGTCACAATTAGTGGAAGCCATTATTGACCTTATAGAAACAGACGCTTTAGGCAAGGTGGTCTGTTCCAAGTCTCTCTTGGTCGATGGTAGGGGCTTTCGGCGCATAAGAATATCTGACCCAGAAATCTATAAAAGGCATCGCCTTCAAAGAAACGGAACGTTAAAAAACATAAACAAACGAGAACTTGCACAGGCAAGTTTTCCACCGAAACATTGGTTTACAGAAATATGGCTTTCATATCATGACGAAGAAGGTGTCATTAGATGCCTTCAAATTTGGTAAATCCTAGCGTACTGAGCAGAAGCAAAAATTGGGGACACAGGCACGCTGAGCGGATGTTATAGGCGGAGAATAATTCTGCTTCCGCTAACTAGCTCCTTCTCAAAAGTCGCAAGCCTTCAGGTATGATTTAGCCCATGTTAAGGTTATGATAAAGCCTCAAGCTATTCTCAAACTTCACCGACCTTGTATATCTCAGCACCATGTCAAGGCTTTCCCAGCCACTGAGTCTCATAATGAATACCAAGCCAGCATGATGGAGGTTAGAAGCAACCATCCTTTCGAAGGTGTGGAGATTATGAAGAGCAATCTTTTTGTATTTCCTGGTGGCGGGGGTTGTCGGCACTATTTTTCGATGCTACTAGCCCAGAAATCATTGAGCACTGTATGTGTGCCTTCTGTCTTGAGCTCACCGGTTACAATGACATGGTCACCGTTTTCAATCCCTTCTACACTCACTGCAGGTCTTTCTGTCTTGTCATCTTCCACCATCAAGTCATACCACACCTGTACCTTGTCCCCACCAGAACTTAACTCAAAGCAAGGACAATAAAGTTGGCCTAACAAACTTACCTTTCCGTAGACTTTAACTTCTGTGTCGTACACAGGTTTTTGTAACAATTCAGAAATACTCAAAGTCCCTTCGGCTTTGCCTGTTTCCCCGCTTGTGCAACTCAAAATGAGAATTGTTGAGATCAGAACAAGGACAGTCAACATGATATGCCTTAACTTCATATTCCCCCTACGAATTGTTTCCTAGCACCGCAGTAGCTCACTGACCACAGCTAGCAGCCCGAGCCTCTAACAGTGGCAAGGTCACCCCGAGCGCACGCACACCATGGGCCTGAGCGCCCATGTAAGGAGCGTTGTGAATATCGAACCAATCGTCCGCTGTTTGGCGCTCTATTTAACAACTATGGTTAAGTCGAAGGTTTCGGCTGCCTGCGTGCCGTTCTCCCAAGGTCGGCTATACTCCATAGATATGGTGGTCGTGCCTTTCTCGAGTGCCGTGAAAGTCCATATTTCTTCACCTGAAGCACCGACCATACCCGTGTCCTCTGGTGCCTCGTATGTGTTAGCTACCTTTTTTAACACAGTTTCGTCACTAATACTCACCAACTCCCATTGAAAGCCTGTTGAGGCGTTAGATTCCAATGTTACTATCACTGAGCCGCCAGCTGCAACTTCGACTTGCTGGCCCGAATGTGAAGCATCTACAGGCACTAGACTTGGGGCTGAGGAGCAGGCAACGAGACAAAGCGAGATGGCGACAATCGCACAGATTAGGACTAGCTTTGATTTCATATTTTACCTCCTTGTTAGCTACTCTAACAATATACCGACGAAGTTCAAGGTGAAAGTTATAGTGCCGCCGGGAGACAAATCTTGCCGGCTTGATGGAGTAATGTCATCTAATACTGATGAAGAGGGACCACCGGATTTGTAGTCGACGCTATAACTTCCCGCAGGACAACTGGTAAAGCTGTTGGGCACATAGGAGCCAGTATCCATATACGGCCCGGCTAAGTAATAGATGACGTCTCCCGACCATGGTTCACCATTAAGGGTAGCCTGGACGAGCACAGTACCCTTAGCTTGTGTTTGGAATTCCAGGGTGAAGGTTATGACACCTCCTGGAGCCAGGGTCTGTCTTGGTGCCGGGCTGATGCCCACCAGTGTTGCCCCGATAGGCCCACCTTTTGTATAACTGAGAGTATAAGTTCCCGGGGGTAAGTCGCTAAAGCTATCGGGCATAGAATTGCTGGAATCCGTTACTGGACCGTGCAGGGTATAGCTGATTGTCCCTGAACCGATGGCAGTCTGCCATGGTGAGCCATCGAGGGTAGCCTGTACCATCACAGTGCCAGACTCTTGCGAATGGAAATTCAGAGTGAAGATTATGGTACCGTGAGAAGATAGGGTCTGTCTTGTTGACGGGGTAATGCTGCCTAAGGTTGCTCCCTCGGGGCCACCGGATCTATAACTGAGAGTGTAGGTTCCCGGAGGCAAGCCGCCAAAACTCTCTGATACAGAATAACCGGAATCTCCTGTTGGTCCAGATAAGCTGTATCTAACATTTCCCGACCATGGTGAGCCGTCAAGGGTGGCTTGCACTACTACGGTGCCAGTAGCTTGCGACTGGAAATTCAGGGTGAAGGTTATGGTGCCGCCAGAGGACAAAGTCTGCGTTGGTGACGGCGTAATGCTGGCCAGTATTGCGCCTGAGGGACCACCGGAAGTGTAGCTAACGGTATAAGTTCCTAGAGGCAAGCTGCCAAAGCTATCGGGCACAGAATAGCTGGAATCTTTTATCGGCCCATGTGTGCTGTATCTAACATGCCCCGACCATGGCGTGCCGTCAAGGGTAGCCGTGACCATTACAGTGCCAGCAGGTTGCGAATGAAAATTCAGGGTGAAGGTTATGGTGCCACCAGGAGATAAAGTCTGGGTTGGAGTTGGGCTAATGCTGGATAATGTTGCTCCCTCGAGCCCACCAGAGCTATAGGTAAGAGTATAAATTCCAGCAGGCATATTACTGAAGCTCTCAGGCACAGAGGAATAGCTGGCCTGTTCATCTGGCCCGTGCATGGTATAGCTAACTGCTCCTGACCATGGTGCCTGGGCCCGTGGGTGTTTGGAAAGACCATAGAGGTGACCAGGCTGATGTCTGCCCGGCTTTACTAGCTGTTACCCGCCAGTAGTAGCTTTGGGAATCAGTCAGTTTGCCTGATGGTATGGTATAGCTTGGATCGCTTAAATCTGATGCATCAATAATCAGGTTCTGAAAGCCACTATCACTTGCTACCTGAAGGCGATATCGAGCATCGGCCTCATTACAACCCCAGGCTAATATTGGTTGCAGCGAGGAAACCGAGCTGCCATTTCCCGGCGATTGCAGGGTAACCTCCAGCTGTGGTGCACAGCCTACAAAAGCAAGAAGGGCAACCAATAATAAGGGTATCAGGTATTTCGACCTCTTCAAAAAGACCAACAGGTCCAGCTTGGTTGTTTTCCCAGCGACTCGTATAACCATCTCTCTACACCGTCCTTTTCTTCTTATTCTGGATTTTAGACTCCAGCACGTCTAAATCTAAGTCCTGCAGTGCATGTTTGTCAATTCCCCCAAACGGGTAAAATGGTCATAGCTAAATGGTACTGGGTGAGAACTTGATGCCTCTTTATTTCAATTATGATGCAACCGAGACACGTAGTAGATTATTGGCTCGCAGCTACTGGTGGAAACTACGCTAACATGATTGGCAACCAAAGCAAAGAAGGCAGGTCAAGTTAACCTGCCTTCCCAAATTTCTCTGGTGGCGGGGGTTGGATTTGAACCAACGACCTCCGGGTAGCGTGACTTAAATCGCGTTCAGCGGCTGTGCCTTGGACACCGCACAAGAAAATAGTAATAATTTCCATAATGAAAATTTAACAATGTTATCATATAATAGTACCCTAAGTACTATAAGGCGAATATAGGGTATGAAGATAATACTTGGTTCGAGGAGACGCCATTACGCGGCAAGAGTTAGCGTCTTTTTGGTTACGGTAGCCTTAATTGCCGGGATGACAGGCTGCGGTACTCCTTCCCAAAACCTGGAAATACGGGATTGGTATGATTTGAATGCCATCAGAGACAACTTGGGCGGCAGTTACCTGCTTATGAACGACCTTGATTCCACCACCGCCGGTTATGAGGAGCTGGCGAGTGCGACAGCCAATGAGGGAAAGGGCTGGCAGCCCATTGGAATTCCTCTTTACGGATTTACCGGGACTTTCGACGGTCAGCGATATGAGATAAGGGGCCTTTTTATCCACCGCCCTAACGAAAATTATGTCGGGCTTTTCGGCCTTGTTGATGAGGGAGGCGTCATCGAAAATGTCGGGGTGGTGAACGTCGCTGTGACTGGCGAGGAGGTGGTTGGCGGTCTGGTGGGACATAATTCGGGCACTGTGAGTAACTGCTATTCCAGCGGCAGCGTGACTGGCGATGAGTTAGTTGGTGGTTTGGCGGGTGGGAATGTTGACACTGTGAGCAACTCCTATTCCACCAGCAGCGTAACCGGCGGTGATTATGTTGGTGGTCTTGTGGGCATTAATGCTTTGGCCGCTGAGCTCCTCTCCTATTCCAACAGCACCATGATTGGCGAAGGAGATGTTGGCGGTCCGATGGGATCTAATCATGGCACTGTGAGCAACTCCTACTCCAGCGGCAGCGTGATTGGCGGCTCGCGTGTTGGCGGTCTGGTGGGAAGCAGTTCCGGCACTGTGAGCAACTCCTTCTGGGACACGGTAACCTCGGGGATGGAAGAGAGTGATGGGGGGGCAGGCAAGACTACGTCGGAAATGCAGGACATCGCCACCTTCACAGACACCTCAACGGAAGGGCTGGACGAGCCGTGGGACATAACCGCCGTTGATGCTGGCGAGACGAACCCCGCCTACACCTGGAATATCGTTCATGAGCAGACCTATCCCTTCCTGAGCTGGGAGTCGTAAAAGTGAAACGGGTTAGCATCTTTTTGGTTACGATAGCGTTGATTGCCGGGATGGCAGGCTGTAGTGTTGTTCTCACACTCACTATCGACAGCACCGAGGGAGGATCGGTAACCACCCCTGGAGAGGGGACTTTTACCTATTTTGCTATGCAATGTTGTCCGTCGGCCCAGCTGATAGCCGAGGCTGACGAAGGCTACCGCTTTGTCGAGTGGACTGGCGATGGGGGCTTGCCTGACAACGTCGACGCCGCTATAACTTGGATCATGCTGGGCCGCGACGCTTCCATAACGGCTAACTTCGGGCCCGAATGCACCCCCATGGTCGCGGCGGGCAGTTCTCACAGCGTGGGGCTTAGGGACAATGGCAGGGTGTACGCCGTGGGAGCTAACTACCACGGGCAGTGCAATATCGGCAGCTGGAGAGGCATCACCCAGATCGCAGCAGGCGGAAATCACACGGTGGGGCTTAAGCTCGACAGCACCGTGGTCGCCATGGGAGACAACTCCAACGGGCAGTGCAATGTCGGCGGCTGGGCGGATATCATCGAGGTCGCCGCAGGCACCTTTCACACGGTGGGGCTCAAGTCTGACGGCACCGTGCTTGCCGTGGGAAACAACGACCACGGGCAGTGTGATATCGGCGGCTGGGGGAATATCACCCAGGTCGCCGTGGGTGCGATGCACACGGCAGGGGTTAAAGCCGACGGCACCGTGGTCGCCGTGGGGGAAAACGACAAGGGGCAGTGTAATGTCGGCGGCTGGACGGACATTACGCAGGTCGCCGCAGGCGGAAATCACACGGTGGGGGTTAAGACCGACGGCACTGTGGTCGCCGTGGGGGAAAACGACGACGGGCAGTGCAATGTCGGCAACTGGATAGATATCACCCAGGTCGCCACAGGCGGCTATCACACGGTGGGGCTTAAGTCCGACGGCACCGTGGTCGCCGTGGGAAACAACGACTCCGGGCAGTGCGATGTCGGTAGCCAGAGCTGGACGGATATCATCCAGGTCGCCGCAGGCGAACGTCACACGGTGGGGCTTAAGGACAACGGCAGGGTGGTCGCCGCGGGAGACAATGACGAGGGCCAGTGTGATGTCGGCTGGACAAACATCACCCAGATCGCCGCATGGTCATCTCACACGGTGGGACTTAAGTCCGACGGTACCGTGGTTGCTGTGGGAGCCGAGGGATACAACGACTGGGGGCAGGGCGACGTCGGCGGCTGGACAGACATCATCCATGTCGCTGCAGGCACTTATCACACGGTGGGGCTTAAGTCCGACGGCACTGTGGTCGCCGTGGGACGGGAAACCGCCGCGCTCAATGTCAGCGGCTGGATGGGCATCACCCAGGTCGCCGCAGGCAACGGTCACACGGTGGGGCTTAAGTCCGATGGCACCGTGGTCGCTGTGGGACGGAACGACCAAGGGCAGTGCGAGGTCGGCGGCTGGACGGACATCACCCAGGTCGCCGCAGGCAACAGTCACACAGTGGGGCTTAAATCCGACGGCACCGTAGTCACCGTGGGACGGAACTGGTTTGGGCAACGCGACGTCGGCGGCTGGACGGGCATCATCCAGGTCGCCGCAGGCTGGCAACACACGGTGGGGCTTAAGTCCGACGGTACCGTGGTCGCTGTGGGATACAACGACTATGGGCAGTGCGAGGTCGGCGGCTGGACGGACATCGTCCAGGTCGCCGCAGACAGCCCCACAGTGGGGCTTAAGTCCGACGGCACCGTGGTCGCTGTAGGAGCCAACTGGTCTGGAGAGTGCGATGTCGGCGGCTGGACGGATATCACCCAGGTCGCCGCAGGCAGTGTGCACACAGTGGGGCTTAAGTCCGACCGCACTATAGTCGCCGTGGGAGACAACGACTTCGGGCAGTGCTATGTCGGCTGGACGCTTATCAGCTAGGTCGCCATAGGAAGCTGAATGAACATCTTGCTTTAAACCACTAACTAGAGGTTAGGTTGTTAGTCCTAAAAATTGAAGGGGAGCATTATCGCTCCCCTTGTCTTTGTCTTGGTGGCGGGGGTTGGATTTGAACCAACGACCTTCGGGTTATGGGCCCGACGAGCTACCACTGCTCCACCCCGCGACAATGATGCGCAAGGATTGCCGATTCTTATGGGAACTGATAGGTTTTGCGTTCAGCCTGACACAGGTCAAGGTCTTGGCCATTAGTACGGCTTAGCTGAACGGATTACTCCGCTTACACACGCCGCCTATCAAGCAAGTAGTCTACTTGCGGCCTTCTCCGGTCAAGCATCCATCAAAGTAAACTCTAATGGACGCCATTTCCGGTGGGAGATCTCATCTTGGGGTGGGCTTCGCACTTGAGATGCTTTCAGCGCTTATCCCTTCCAGACTTGGCTACCCAGCACTGCTCCTGGCGGAACAACTGGCACACCAGAGGTCTGTCCATCCTAATCCTCTCGTACTAAGGACAGCTCCCCTCAAATCTCTAACGCCCACGACGGATAGAGACCGACCTGTCTCACGACGGTCTGAACCCAGCTCGCGTGCCGCTTTAATGGGCGAACAGCCCAACCCTTGGGACCTGCTTCAGCCCCAGGATGCGACGAGCCGACATCGAGGTGCCAAACCTTGCCGTCGATATGAACTCTTGGGCAAGATAAGCCTGTTATCCCTGGCGTAGCTTTTATCCGTTAAGCCACGGCCCTTCCACACAGTGCCGTAGGATCACTTTGCCCGACTTTCGTCTCTGCTCGACTTGTAGGTCTCACAGTCAAGCTCCCTTATGCCAATACACTCCCTACACGGTTTCCATCCGTGCTGAGGGAACCTTTGGGCGCCTCCGTTACCTTTTAGGAGGCAACCGCCCCAGTCAAACTACCCACCAGACACTGTCCTCGTCTTGCGACGAGTTAGAACCAAAACTGAGCAAGAGTGGTATTTCACCGTTGGCTCCGCCGAAGCTGACGCTCCAGCTTCTCAGCCTCCCACCTATCCTACACATGCTGAGTCTAAGCCCAATGCCAAGCTATAGTAAAGCTGCCAGGGTCTTTTTGTCCTGTCGCGGGTAGAGGGCATCTTCACCCCCATTTCAATTTCGCCGAGTCCCTCGTTGAGACAGCGCCCAAGTCGTTATACCATTCGTGCGGGTCGGAACTTACCCGACAAGGGATTTCGCTACCATAGGACCGTTATAGTTACGGCCGCCGTTCACTAGGGCTTCGGTTCAAAGCTTTGAGCTAATGCTCTAACCTCTCCCCTTAACCTTCTAGCACCGGGCAGGTATCAGCCCCTATATCTCAGCTTTTTCGCTTTAGCAGGGACCTGTGTTTTTGTTAAACAGTCGCTTGGGCCAATTTTGTGCCCCCACCTGTAACGGTGGGCCCCCTTCTCCCGAAGTTACGGGGTTAGATTGCCGAGTTCCTTAACGAGGGTTCTCTCGAACACCTTGGGACTCTTATCCCAACCTACCAGTGTCGGTTTGCGGTACAGATACTTAGCTTTTTAGCAACGAGGCTTTTCTTGCCAGTATAGGGTCAGCTGAGTCATCTTGGGTTTCCCCTCAATTTCTCCCGCCTCTCAGCTTAATACCAGAGTGGATTTGCCTGCCCTGATGCGCCTTGAGTTGGGAACACACCATGTCCATTGGGTATGCTCAACCTACCTTCCTGGGTCCCCCCTTTGCCTTAAAGCAAAAGCTAAGTAGCATGGGAATATTAACCCATTGTCCATCGCCTGCCCCATTAGGGTTTGGCTTAGGCCTGGCTAACCCTACGCCGATTGACGTTGCATAGGAAACCTTAGGTTTACGGTGGGCATGGTTTTCACATGCCTTTACGCTACTCATACCGACATTCTCACTTGTCACTGCTCCACCTTGGCTTACGCCAAAGCTTCTCAGCGGTGACAACGCTCCCCTACCGCTCCCTGATAAAATCAGGAAGCCCATAGCTTCGGTGGCAAGCTTGAGCCCCGTTATATTATCGGCGCAGTGCCACTCGACCAGTGAGCTGTTACGCACTCTTTAAAGGGTGGCTGCTTCTGAGCCAACCTCCTGGCTGTTTTTGCAACACTACTTCCTTTCCCACTTAGCTTGCGCTTAGGGACCTTAGCTGATGGTCTGGGCTGTTTCCCTCAC
>JABUBO010000210.1_pt1 | contig 17893 bp, 17 predicted proteins | sample 7240361 | NCBI WGS metagenome assembly JABUBO01 (sample SAMN07256346, study PRJNA390944) | subsurface metagenome | isolation source: Methane hydrate marine sediment | place: Pacific Ocean: Eastern North Pacific, ODP site
ATAAGGGAGATAACTAATTAAACCTAAATAAAGATAGGTTTATAGGAATTGATTTAGGGGTGAGCAATATTGTAACAATTGTAAATAATGTAGGATTAAAACCCACTATTATTAAAGGCGGTATTGTGAAATCCATAAATCAATTCTATAATAAAAGAATTGCAGAACTAAAATCAATTAAAGATAAGCAAGGAATTAGTTTCGAGACTAAAAGATTACAAAGGATCACAAGAAAACGAAATAATAAAATAAATGATATATTTCACAAGACTTCAAGGAGAATAGTTAATTATTGTATTGAAAATAATTTCGGAACAATAATATTCGGTTATAATAAAGCATGGAAGCAGAAAGTAAATATAGGAAAGATCAACAATCAGAAGTTTGTTCAAATACCATTTTTTAAATTAATAAATCAAATTAAATATAAATCGGAGTTATTTGGTATAGATATTATTATTGATAGGGAGTCTTTTACTTCCAAATGCAGTTTTTTGGATAAAGAACCTATCAAAAGGCATAAAAAATATGCGGGAAATCGATTAAAACGAGGTCTTTTTAAGAGCAAAAAAGGGATTCTTATAAACGCTGATGTGAACGCAGGTTATAATATAATAAAAAAAGTAGTCCCAAATGCGATTTCTGCGGATGGGATAGAGGGTGTAGGGTTACACCCATATTCTATTACAATATAGTAAAAATAGTTAAATAGAATTAAATTTTAATTAAAATCAAGGGAAATTAAAAATAACCTAAGCTACTAAAAAAAGTTTTGGAAGTATCATGCCGATTTATACTGGTGGAGAAATAATAGTTAAATATTTAATTAAAGAAAAAGTTCCATATGTTGTAGGAATTCCCGGGCACGGAAATCTCGGTCTTGTTGATGCATTTTATAAGAATAAAGATTCTATTAAAGTAATTCAACCTAAACAAGAAAATTGTGCTGTTCACTTAGCAGTTGGATATTATAGAGTTACGGGGCAACCATTAGCTGTTTTTACTTCAATTGGTCCTGGAGCTATTAATACGGCAATTGGATTGGCTGACGCATATGTCGACTCTATGCCTGTTTTAGTAATAACCGGTGATACTCATGTGCATATGCGGGGTAAAGGAGTACTTCAAGAAATTGAAAGGAAAAGAGATTCAGATTTTCCTCGTATATTAGAACCATTGTGTAAGCGAACCTGGCAAGTTGCAAAGGTTAATCAACTCCCAACTATAATGCAACGTGCATTTAATCATATGTTAACTGGAAGAAGGGGTCCTGTTCATATCGATTTACCGATGGATGTTCAGTCAAATTCTATTGATTGCGATATTCCAGAACCATTGGAAAGACGATCTATGGGTAAATTATTAGGAGATCCAGATTTAATAGAAAAATCAATTGACTTAATCAAGACATCAAAACGTCCAGTAATACTACTTGGTGGTGGTGCCGTTATGTCAGGTGCGTTTGAAGAAATAAAAACTCTTGCAGAAAAAATTGGAGCCGCCGTAATTACAACTATGATGGGTAAGAGTGTATTTCCAAATGATCATCCATTATTCGCATGGCATACTGGTTCTAAAGGAACTACTTGTGGATTAGAGTTAAGTTCTAAAGCTGATGTTTTAATAGCAATTGGTTGTAGATTTGCAGATGAAACTGCATCATCATATAAACAAGGCGTTAGTTTCACCATTCCTCCAACTAGATTAATTCAAATAGATATAGATCCTTCAGAAATCGGAAAAAATTATCCTGTATCAGTGGGAATCGTAGGAGATGCTAAAGCGATTTTAAAACAAATATTAGATAAATTAAATGAGCAAAAATTCAAGGTTGACTATAAAAAAACACAGTATTATAGTGAAATTCAGTCTTTAAAAGAAAAATGGTTTAAGTTTTTAGATGATTTTAGAGATGATTCAAAAATTCCTGTAATGATATCAACCGCTTTAAAAGAAATTCGAAAATTTTTCAAGAGAGATGCAATAATAGTAACCAGTTCAGGAAATGTGCAAGCCCAAATGCTACAAGAACTCCCATTCTATGAACCTAAAACTTGTATAACAGCAGGTGGATTTTCGACTATGGGGTATACATTACCAGCTGCAATTGGTGCAAAATTAGGTGTTAATGATTTAGGAGAACCAGAAACAGAAATCGTTGGACTCGTAGGAGATGGTGATTTTATGATGAGTATGCAAGAATTATCAACTGTTGTTCAATTAAAACTAACTAATTTCTTCATAATAATCTTTAATAACATGGGATGGATTGCAATAAAGGATTTACAACAAGCAACCTACGGGGAGGAAAGAGCTTGGGCTAATGATTTCTATGATATAGATGGAAAAATTTATAGTCCGAATTTTGCGGAAGTAGCAAAAGCATTCGGTTGTTATGGTGAGAGGATATCTAAAAAAGAAGAAATAATACCCACGTTAAAAAAAGCTTCAGAATCAGGAAAGCCAGCAATAATAGAGATTATGGTAAATCGCGAATTTCCATATTCTGGCTCACCTGCAGTTGGTTGGTGGGACGTACCTAGGCCAACATATCTTAAAGAACAACGTAGAACATATGAAGAAGAGATTAAAGAAGAAAGATTATAAATAATAATTAAATAACGTGTGGTCAGCTTCCGCCGTTTATTGGTAATATTTTATTGATTAATTTTCATTTTCTTTTCTTTATATCTCAGAAATCCAATCATCGATCTTTTTTATCAATTCCAATTTTTCTTTTATCCCTAACCCTAGGTTTGCTTCCTTGCGTTGATAAATATTTGCATACTTACTCATCTCCCACATATAATCCGATTGTAGTATAATTTTCCTAAGATTATCCCGAGCAAGTTCAAATGCTTTCCCAATAGATTGCATTTCGAAATCTCCTTCAATAATTTTTTTCAAGTATAAAAGAATTTCCACAATATCACCCTTTGGCGGCTGGGGAAGCGGCTTACTTTCAACCTCGCGGCTTTTCATAAGCCTTAATTCAAATTTTTCCTCTTCTTCTTTAGACTCATCGATTTCGGGTATTTCAATTTTATCCATATCGGAAGGTTGCATGAATTCCATATGACGCTTCTTATATTCAGCTGCTAGATCCAATTTTTCCTTAACATTTCTCTTGAATTGATTTGGCCATTCAATAAAAGAGTCCATACGGCTCTCTGCAGAGAAGAATATTGATTCCTTTAGCATCCTTTTTGGGAGAGTTATATTTCTATCTTTAGGACGCTGTGGAGTGCTAGATATCAATACTTTTGAAGCATTTTCAAGTATTGAGGATAATAAAATAGGATCATATTCGAGATTGGAATAAATTTTCTTCAAATTTAAGATAATTTCTCTAATTTTAAGGATTTCTAAGGGGGAAAAATTTTCTTTTAAGATCTCATCTGCTCCGAAGATAATATCGTCTATTCCTGCTCTTGAATTAATATAATTACGTACTTTATTTTCATTCATTTTTTTTGATACTAAGATTTTATTGTAAAAATCCCAGTGTGTGCTTAATAGTAAATGACCATCTATATCCAATAGATACGTATCTGGTTTGCGGATTTCATCCATCATTTCCAAAATAATATCCTTATTTGGAATAAATACATTTCTCATTAAAGTTCCTTTAATAAATGTTTTCTGTGTATCAGATTTGTTCGATAAATCAATTGGAACTTTAATTACCTTTTCGCTTATAATTACATCACGATCACTCTCTAATGTAATATTTTTCGAGGTCGCCATATGATCATAAACAAAATCCGATAAAATTAATCCAGTTAGTTGTTTTTTATCTATAATATACTTACCATGTTGAAGTTCAAATTTTGTGTAATAATATCCCAAACCAAATAGAAAATGAAGCGTTCCTTTTTCTATTCCAACTGAACTTTCAATTCCAGTTAAAAAGACTACAAAATCAGAGTGGATTTTCGAGATATCTTGACTTACGTATTTACCCAATGTAGGATAACCTAATAAATCTCCCCAGCTGGGAATAATAAAGAGCATATTATTTGTAGTTAACTTATCTTGCATGATTTCACTACGCGAGTTGGATTCCGATTTTTAATTCAACTTTTTGATTAAAACATTTATTTCAAAAGTTCAAGTTAAATTATTTTTTAGTGTTTTTAAGCTTTTTAGTTGCTTTGAAATTGACTTATTATTTTGATCATTAAATTGAGTTTGTTAATATCCCAGAGTTAAGTTTCTATCATCTTTTTTTGGTCTTTCTTTTAATTAGAATTAGAGATTTATAAGTTAGAAAAATTAAAGTTTTAAATTTTATAAATCGCACCGTATTTTGCGGAGGAAACGATTTTAGAATAAATACTTAAATATCCAATATCTATTTTTTGTTTAGGTTGCTTCCATTGACTTAGTCTTTCTTTTATCTCATCATCAGATAATTTTATTTCCAACTTTCTATTGGGAATATCAACATTAATTAAATCACCATCGTGTACAATACCAATAGGTCCGCCTTCATATGCTTCAGGACATACATGGCCAATACATGGTCCACGTGTAGCACCGGAATACCTACCATCGGTAATCATTGCAACTGATTTGTCTAATCCCATTCCAACAAGAACTGCAGCTGGGATAGATAGTTCTCGCATTCCTGGAGAACCTTTCGGACCCTCATATCGAATTATTAAAACATCCCCTTTTTCAATTCTTTTGGAATATAAAGCATCTCTTAAATCTTCTTCGCATTCAAATACTTTGGCTGGACCTTTATGTTGGAGCATTTCAGGATTTACCGCACTTATTTTTACTACTGCTCCTTCGGGTGCTAAATTTCCTTTTAGTATCGCAATCCCTCCTTCGTTTGTGAGTGGGTTTTCTAATGGCCTAATAATTTCGTTTTCAATAATTTTTACTTGTTCTAAAGATTCTTTTAATGTTAGATTCAAAATATTTTTTGTATTGAGATTTAATTTGGGACTCAATTTCTTAATTAGTGACATAACACCACCAGCCTTATGAAAATCTGTAATGTTATAATTTGAAGCCGGTTTAAATTTCGCTAAAAGAGGAACTGATCTGCTTAAGGTTTCAAAATCATCATGAGTTAGTTTCCCTCCAATCTCATGGGATAAAGCGCACATATGCAAAATCATATTGGTTGAGCCGCCAAAGGATAGTGCGACCTTACATGCATTCCTAATTGATTTATCATTTATTAAATCCCGTGCAATAATCCCATTTTTTATTAAGTCCATTACACACCGACCAGATTTAATAGCGATTTTGAATTGCTCCGGTTCATTCGCGGTAATCGTAGCAGTTCCAGGTAAAGATAAACCTAACACTTCAACAATACAAGCCATTGTAATGGCAGTTCCCATCATATTACATGTACCTGAGGTATAACATGTCTCTTGGGTTATCATATCTAACTGTTTTTTTGTAATTTTTCCAGCGCTATACATTCCAATTGCCTCTTTTATATCACATGTTACAAAAGTTTTGCCCTTGAACACGCCCTCTGTAAAAGTTCGAGGTTTCATTACCCCACCCGTTAAAAATACAGTTGGAATATTACATCTCGCAGCAGCCATCAACATCCCCGGAATAATTTTATCACAGGAGCAGATAAAAACGACTCCCTCGAAATTATGAGCTTTTATAACGCATTCAGCTGAGGAGGCAATAAGTTCTCGCGACGGTAGAATGTACTTTGAGAAATTACCGCTATTGGCAATACCATCACATGGAGCAATTGTATTAATTTCCATTGGAGTACCGCCTGCATCTGCAACTCCCATTTTCACATATTTACTAAGTTCTCTCAAATGAATGTGACCAGGATTTATTTCTGTCCATGAATTAACTATTGCCACTCTAGGTTTTTCAAGATCTTCATCTGAATACCCGCATGCGTGATATAAAGCTCTCTCATATACTCTGGAAATTTCGGCTTTTTCATTCTCTTTACTCATTTTAATCAATTTCAAGAATTTTTTAAATCAAAAAAATAATAATTCATAAATATTTTAGAATCATTAAAATTAAAATATTATATAATAATTACAATAACTTTAAGGTTTTATTATGGAAAGGTTAAAAGTTGGAATTATTGGTTGTGGTATGATTTTTGATTTAAATGTTCTTGGCTATTTGGATAATAATGATGTAGAAATTACATGTCTTTGTGATCGAAGGCAACGGAGAATAAAAGAAAAATTAGATAAATTTAACTTAAATTCCAAGATAAAGACTTATACAGATTATAAGAAGATGCTTGATTCTGAAAGCCTTGATATATTGGAAATCCTTCTGCCTCACAATCTACATTGTGAAGTTACTGTTTATGGTGCCCAAAAAAAGTTAAAGGGCATATGTGTTCAAAAACCAATGGCAACTACTATTTCAGAATGCGATAAAATGATTAAGGCATGTAAAGAAAATAATATAAAATTGAAAGTTTTTGAAAATTTTATGTTTTATCCTCCTATTCTTCGAGCAAAAAAATTGTTAAAAGAAGGAATAATCGGAGAATTAAACTCAATTCATATTAAAACCCTAGAAGGTACAAGTGGAGGATGGGAGATTCCAACTAGTACTTGGAAGTGGAGATTTGATCCAGAAAGTTGTGGAGGAGGATTGGAATGTGGCTCACCCTTTATATTTGATGATGGTTATCATAAATTTTGGCTTGCATTACATTTAATGGAAGAAAAAATAGAGAAGGTCTATAGTTGGATTGATAGACATATAGATATGGATATTCCCGCATATGTTATGTGGAAATATCGACCTCCAGAAGATTCAGAATTTATCATGCCACATTACGGGACATTAGAATTTAATTATGCTCAAGAGATGAAGCTACCTAGCCCCTATTACCCAGGAGATGAATTTATTTCAATAGTTGGATCAAAAGGAATGATGTGGATTAATCAAGCAACGTCAGGCGGAAATGTGATGTCTAAATCTGGAGTTTTTCCACCTATTGTGATATTTCGAGACGGGAAAATTGAAACTATTTCAGATATGGAAAGAGATTGGAAGTATGGGTTTATTAATTCTACCAAGCATTTTATTGAAGTTATTAAAAATAATGGAGTTCCTTTATTAACAGGAGAAGAAGGGAAATATTGCACTCAATTTGCTTTAGCCGCATTAAAATCTTCAGTGCTTGGAAAAGAAATTTGTCCAGATGAAATTACTGAATAGAGAGGAAAATATAAATCCACCTAAGAAATTATGAATCAAAAGTTGAATATAAAAGCCTTTTTGCTTTTCTTCAAATGTAATTTCTAAAATATCTTCTTTATTATAATTAAAAATAGCCTTTAATATGCTTTTTGTGATATTTATATTTTCAGCAAAAATAATAGTATATAATACATTAAGATCATTATATTTTTGATGAACTTGTTCCCATATTATAAAATATTTTTTGTGTTCTGATTCAGTATATGTAATATTACATAGTTGGCATAAAATTTTTTCTAAATAATGTGGTAATCCTTCCTTAATCCAATCAGCAATTGTTTTGTATCCTTGTGTAATTGATTTAGAGTGTAATAACTCAGCCAATAACAAACTAAAATCATATTTTTTTTCCTCCTTAATGAAAATCTTCCTTTCTCGCCATTTATACATACCTGGTATTATTTCGCAATATAATCGATAAAGATCTTTTACTTTCTCAATATTATTATATCTAATAGGATCTAATGGAAAATTGTCTTTTATACATCTATAGAATTCTAGATTATCAACATATGATATCGGAACATCTTGTACATTAATATTTACATAATTTTCAATACAATTATAAACTTTTGTGGTACCCCTATTTAAAAGATTATTTGATGCCACTTGAGATTCCTAATTGGAATTAATTATAATGAATTTAAAATACTAACTAATTTATCTGGACATTTTTTTTTATGATCTCTTTATTTTTTTTAATAAATTCATTAAGATCAATTAAAATTTTAATTTTTTTATCTTTATCAGTCATATGCTTTAGCTCATTAGATATGGCTGAAAGTTTTTTTATTATTGCTTCCTTATCAGATAAAACCTCTACTCTTGGAGGGGGTTTCATTCGTAAAAAATCCTCACTCATTATATTCTCTCTTTTTTAATTATAACTAAAATCTAAAATTCTCCATTTAATTTTTTTTAAAGTATAAAGATTTTCATTTATTTTACTAATCAATATTATTCATAAGTTTAAAGGATTAAAAATTTTTTTAGTTATCTATTTTTTAAATAATTTTTATAGCGATTTTCATAATAATAATATATTACTAACAATCCAATTCAAAAAAGTAAAAAAATTAGAAAATTTTTCAATATCCTTTTTTATTCTAAAGAAAATGGAAAAGTGCCACGAACTCTCCATATTGCTATATCATCAAAACCTAATATTTCTGCTTGTGTCTTCTCTCCATTACAAATATCCTTTAACTTTTGCCATAAAATATACGCTACATCTTCAACTCTTTTATTTTCTGTTATAATTTTACTGGCATCTACATCAATATTACATTCCATCCAATCACAAGTTTTAGGATTTCCGCAGATTTTTATCACGGGTGTTACGGGATTTCCTACAGGGCTTCCTCTTCCAGTCGTCATTATTATTATTTGAGCACCTGCAGCAGCTAATCCAGTCATAGATTCTACATCTAATCCAGGTTCAATCATTAACCACAATCCTTTTCCTTTTGGTTTTTCAGAATAATTTAAAATCCCTTGTATAGGCGCTTTACCTGCTTTAGCAATTGTTCCTAATGATTTCTCCTCTATTGTGCTTAATCCACCTTGTATATTACCAGGTGTTGGCTGTATCCCTCTGAAATCTATACCTAATTTCATAATATTTTCTAAAAAATTATCCAAAGTAGATTGTATTTTCTCTGCAACTTGTTTATTATTCGCACGTTTCGTCAATAAATGTTCAGTTCCTATCCATTCAGTAAATTCCGGAAGAATTGAGGTTCCACCTAATTTGACGATTTTATCTGATATAATTCCAACGGCAGGATTTGCAGTGATTCCTGATATCGAGTCAGACCCTCCACATTCTAAACCTAAAACTAGATTTGAAAAATCAAACGGCTCTCGTTTAATCTCGTTAGCTTCAGCTGTCATTTTTTTACCAAGTTCTATTCCTTTTTCGATGGCAGCAATTGTTCCGCCTTGTATATCTTGAACATTAAAGAATTCAACTGGTTTCTTGGACCTTTTAATCTGATTTGCTAATAATTTGCTGGTAAGATTTTCACAACCTAAACCTATTATAATAACCCCATAAATATTAGGATTACTGGCAAGACCAACCAACGTACGAATAGTATATGTAAAATCTGGACCAAATTGACCACAACCAAGAGGATGAGTTATTGCAATAGAATTTTCTAATTTGTTTGAAATTTGTTGCGCAACATGATTAACACAAACTACAGAAGAAAGAATTGCTACTTTATTGCGAATTCCAACCAAACCTTTTGCCCGTTGATACCCTAAAAATCCATCGTTCATTATTTTGTCTCCTCTAAATAATGACTTTGAATATTATGAATATGAACCCAATCTCCAGCTTTTATATCTTTAATTGCTATACCGATAATTTCACCATACTTTATTACATAATCGCCTTTATTTATGTTTTTTAAAGCAAACTTATGACCAAATGGTATCTCTTGTTTGATTTTAATTAAATTATTGTGTATTTCTAATTCTTTATCCTGAGGAATTTTATCTAAGGATGTAGCGCAATTATCTTCAATATTCATGATAATGTATTTATTTTTCATTTTAATCATATTTTTTTACTGTATTTTGATATAAGTTTTTTTATTATTAATGTAGACTTGTAAGTTTAAAAAAATAAACTACTTCAAAAATAAGAAAAAAATAATATTAATTTAGTTTAAATTGCTGTAATTGCATCTATTTCAATTAACATACTTTCTAAGGGCAAATTTGAAACTTCTATTGTGGTTCTTGCTGGAAATTTTTCATTTACTCCATTTGATTCAAAAAAGCTTTTATAAGCACTGTTCATATTTCTAAAGTCACCCATATTTTTCAAATATACTGTGACTTTAACAATATTTGAAACACGGGTTCCTGCTGCCTCTAAAATTGTTTTTACCTTTTCAAAACCAGTCGTTGTTTGTTCAGTAATATTAGTTGTTCCGGGAGCTGCTCCTTGTCCAGATACAAATATTAAATTGCCCACCTTTATAGCATGACTATATGGTCCAACTTTTGGAGTTCCCGCATCAATAACTTCTTTTTCTACCATTTTTATCACTTTAATAATTTTTTCCTCGAGCTGATATTTCCCATTTATCTATTAATTTATCATCCTTTATAACATTAAAAAAGTCATATAAATTTACAGTTGGACATACATGACCGGGGATTAGTTCTACCTTTTGACCAATTTCAAAAGAGTCATCTTTACCTGCTTTAAATTGACCATGCTCTTCAGTCAATAAGGTCATTTTTGATTTAGGATAATCTTTAAAAATGGGTTTTCCATCTGCAGTCGAACATGCTTTTGAACCCATATCTAATGTGAAATTTTTTTTTCCAGTTTGATTATTAATGGTCGCTAAAATAGTAAGAGCAATTTCAAAGTCAGGAACGCATTTGCTCATATGCTCATCAAAAAAAGGATACGTTCCAGGTTGAATTTCTGTTATACCGGGAAATTTTCCCGCAATCATATATGTTCCAGACCCGGATGTAGTTATATATTCTATTTCAAAACCATTTTCATTTAATAAATCTCGAGTATCAACTAACATCTTCATGCATAACTCTGTCTGTTGTTTTTTATACCCAAAATCTGTTAAATATGTTAAATGTCCTTCATAACCCATAAACCCTACAAGCTCAAGATAAGGTAATTGTTTTATAAATTTAGCCAATTCTAATACTGGCTCTCCGGGTTTAACTCCAGTTCTTCCTAGACCTACATCAATATCAATCAATACTTCCAATTTAACATTTTCTTTATTAGCCAATTTACTTAAATTATTTACATTTTTCTTTGAATCAACACAAACCCTTACTAAATTTTTCTTATTAATTTCTATGAGTCGTTTCATCTTATTAATTTCTACTACTTCATTAGCAATTAAAATATCATTAAATCCTTTTTCTGTAAATACCTCTGCTTCTCCAATTGTTGCCACGCATATTCCAATTGCACCCGCTTCTAATTGCATTTGACCAATCTTGGGGCATTTATGGGTTTTTATATGTGGTCTAAGATTAACTTTATTTTCCTTAGCAAAATTTGCCATAGTTTCAATATTTTTTACTAATTTATTATAACCAATCACTAATGCTGGAGTAGATACATTTTCATGCCAACTTAATCCCATAATCAAATCCACTTCAAATATTTAAACGTTATGCATAATAAATGGTTTTTAAAATTAAAGATTTTGAAATTTTATTGAATCTTTTTTTCGCATTTTAATTTTTATTAAATTTAATAAAATTTAATTAGATTTTTTAATTCTTTTCTTTATCATTGTTGAGGTATTTTTACCAGAAAAATGAAGGGCATTAATTATCGATTCTATCCATTATGGTACTTGGCATTTTTAAGAGTCGCTATTGGAATGATGATTGGATTGGCTACACCCTTATATTTTATTGAAGAAGGCCTAAATCCCGAGATCCTAGGCTTTCTTATCTCTGCAACCGCTTTAGCTTATTTGTTTTCACCCTTCCTTTTAAGAAATGTGCCAAAGAAAATAGGAATAAAAAAAAGCCTAATAATTTCAATGGTTGGAACTCTAATTGTGCAAATAGGATTTCAAATTTCAATGGATCCCTTAGTAGCATTCATTCTAAGATTTGCGGATGGAGTCTTTTTGGGGTTATTTTGGCCCGTTCTTCAGGGTTCGATTTCTATTATTTCGACCTATGAGGGTTTACGGGAAAATAATGAGTTAAAAGATAAAGTTATGAAACTTTATTCTATTTATTGGAATGTAGGGGGTGTTTTCAGCTATTCAATAGGCACAATTGCTTTGTTTTTTAGTGATAATGTCCTTTTAATGTTTGATATTTCCTTAATTTACGCAATAATAGGCTTTATTTTAGTTTTTATTTTTGAAGAACCTAAATCAAATTTATCTAAAAAAAACTTTTCATTCGAACAAGAAAGATTAAAACCTAATTCTCAAAGAGAACATGTGAAATTTCCGATTTTTATTCCACTTTTTTTAATGGGGATTTATGCGCTATTACTTAGTTCTGTTGGATTGATTTATCCAGCAAAATCTGAATTTTTAGATTATGCAATTTTTACAAATTACTTGTTCTTTTTCATCCGCCTCAGTGTGCAAGCTTTTTTAATTTCACAAACAATGCATTTATTAATTAATTCTTTTAAGAAGATAATGCCGTACCTCATGATAACTCTGAGTCTTTGTTTATTAATATGGGGGTTAACCGAAAATCTCATTATTTTTGCAATTTTATTTTTTACTTTTGGGTTATGTATCTCATTTTTCTACAGTTTTTCGTTCAAATTAGTAATTTTTCGTAATATTGCCGAAGATACAACAAAATATAGCATATATTTTGAAACTGCGGTCGGTATTTTCTTCTTTATAGGGCCGATATTAAGTGGTTTTTTAATCGCAATCGATTTTAACTTAGCGTTTTTTATTATGTCGTTTATTTCACTTCTTAGTCTCATTATTTATCTTTCATTGAAAAATAAAATTAAAAGTGAAAAGATTACATAATTTTAATGGGTATGATTATTCCAGCACCAACAAATATTTTCTTGTGTCCAAGGAGGAGAATGAGTTTTATAAAAATTATTTAATTCCTCCGCCAATCCGGGAGTCATAGACGAGAACATACACCATGAATGATTTACTGGATCTCCTGAAAAATTCGCTGGATCTCCAAGCATATGCCATACACTCCAACATAGATGAGAGTCATATGAAAGATTTACCAATTTGCCAAGTGCATCTCCTTTTTTAACCCATTGATTTAATTCAACATATACATTAGACCGAATATAATCTTCTGATAAATATCCATCTGGATGGAAATATTCGATGCGATAAATCGCCCAATATTCTTCATTGTAAAGAAGGTGAACAGAAAATCCGTTGCTAACTTTTCCATCATATCCCGTTGTATGATTATAACAAATCCCTTCAATTTTTCCATCAAAACATGCATAAATAATTATACTAGAGTTAGTTTTAAAATGGATACCGGAATGATGATCAGGAGTTTCTGCCTCGATTATTGAAATATTAGCAAATTTTTGTACGGGACTAAAAACCACCGGCATACCTTCAGAATATTTTTGTTCCGTTCCATTTTCAGAATCTTGTTCTGAAAAATTAGATAAGACTATTAAACTCCCAATTAAAATACCAACAATCAAGACTACACTAATTAGTAATATGATTTTTATCTTCATCAAATTACTAGAAAAAAGAAGATTATTTATTTTTAGTTATTGAAAAAAAGTGCCCTTCTAATTGGCAATTCTGATTTTTTCCTTATTAATATTTAGTATTTCCCAAAAGGGATATCTTTCAAATTTTAATTAGGTTTTAGTGAGAATTTTGAATATTCCTTTTAAATGAAAAATCTACGATATGTTGCTGATATATTTTTTAAAAGTTTGAAATTATAAGTAAAAGGTTTAAATATTGTTAGACTCATTTGTTAATTTATAAAAAAGAATTTTTAAAAAATATAATAGAGTTGTAAATAATGGGCGCTGGAAAAGGTTTAAGTATTTTAGCAGGAATTTTAATCATAGTCGCTACTTTTGTATTATCTTGGTTTACAGTTGCTGGTCCCGAATATGCTTATGGTATTGGATTAGTAAAGAATATAATGGGAATGTTTACAGATGCTGCAACATTAGCAACTTCATGGGGGGTTGAAACATTTGTAATTTACATTGTAGCAATTGTGTATATTTTATTCTTGGTTTCTGGAATTTTAGTGCTAATCGGGGCAAAAGTTCGCGTACTAGCAATAATAGGAGCAATTATACCTATACTTTTATGTTATGCGATCATAGCGGGTGCTTTTAATATTCCACCAGATTTTTATCCTTATATTTCAGTATTTTTAGACTCTGAACCTCTAGTTGCAGGTATTATTCCTTTCGATTTACCTTTAGCTCCTGCCAATGCATCAGCAACAGTATCTCTCGGGACTTATGTGCTTCTTGCAGGCGGTGTTTTAGGTCTTATTGGCGGAATTATGGGTCGAGATTAAAAAATTTAAAATTTAAAATTTATTTTTTTCATTTTTACTCTTTGATAACATTCTCTTTAGGTTAAGGTCTAATTGTGATGTTTATGCTTAATTCGATTCATATAGATTTTTAAAAATATAAAAATTATCAATCCAATTGAGCAAATGAACACCCCTGCAAAAAATGATACTTGATAGGCAAAAACTTCTTCTCTGCCTTCACTGATTAAAAAGTCAATTAGGGGTCCGGAGATAATGGTGCAAGCCAATCCCCAAGAAAGGAAAAACGTTGTGTTGTATACTGCAAATAACTTAGCACGTTTTTTTGGGGGCATTAAAGCTGAGGCAATGGCATATGATGATGCCATAATTAAAACATCTGCAATTCCAATTAAAAAACTCCCTGTGAATATCAGCGGTAAATACATGGAAACAGCCGTAATTATAATTGCAAGTATACCTATAAAGGTTCCGAGGATTAAAGCAATCGCATGTCCTAATTTTTTGCTCAGTAATCCTGCAAAAAATCCAATCATTATATTTGCGATTGAGCGAGTGTTTGCTATAAAACTTAGCAGAATACTATCTACTGCTAAACCAGACTCCAAGGTTAAAAATTGCGAATAAGTTGTCGCTATAGAATTTCTACCGAAATTGATAAATATTAAAGCAATGATAAAAACTATAAAAATAGTTGTGTTTTTTTCACTATTCTGATTATTGTTATTGGAGACAATCTCCAATTTTTCTATTGGATTAATTCCACCCTCCGGAGTGAATAACATGGGAATAGTGGATATAAACATAACAAAGGATGCAATAAAAAATAACGGTCCATTCCTAAATCCTAAACCATTTTCGTATAATAATCCACCAATTGAGATTCCAATTATACGCCCTACTCCTCCAAGACTAGTTAAGTTTCCCATTATTCTGCTTCTATCTTTAAATGGGTAAATATCGGATAATAAAGCACTCCAACCAATATTGGACATGCTCCAAAAGATTTCTACACAAGCAAGTCCAATAATAATTACATACCCTGCAATAAATAAATCGGCAATCGATGAATGAATAAACCAAACAGAAATAGTTCCAATGCCAGCCAAAACTTCACCCATTATAATTAATGTTCTACGTCGCTGAAATTTATCAGATAATGGACCCCAAACAAGGTTCTGAAAGATTACACTCATTATCATAGGAAGAGTGGCGTAGAGAGTTGTCTCAGTCACAGACAAGTTCAAATAAAATCTTAAATAAATAGATAAATAGGTGTAGAACAGCCCTCGTCTAAACATTGCAAGCATTTGAAAAGATGTTAGACCAATAAATGTGCGTGATAATGATATTTGATGTTTTTTAATTTCCATTTTTTGTTATATTAGTTAGTGTAGTGTTGTATTTCTACTATAGTGTTTTAATATTTTGGAATTTTATTTAAATTTCTCTCTATAAAAAATAAAATAAAATATAATTAGAGAGTGATATTAAATAAAAATAAATAAGGTTGGGAAATATGGCAGAAAATCGAATTGAAATTGATCCTTATGAACATATTGATAAATTTTTCACAAGAGCTTCATTATTGGCGACAATGAGTAAGGATGGAAAACCGAATGTAATGTCAGTTCTATGGAGGTCTATAGGCGAATTGTGGATGTATCCAGTAATTACCGTAGCAGTTTCACCTTCACGCTATAGTTATGAACTCTTAACAAAAGGGATTAGAGAGTTTACATTAAACGTTCCTTCAGATAAGATAAGCTCTGCTATTGATATTTGTGGTACATATTCAGGGAGAAATACTGATAAATTTAAACAAGCAAACTTAACTGTAATTCCGGGAAAACGAATTAAAGTTCCTACAATAAAGGATTGCGTGCTGAGTTATGAATGTAAAATAATTCACGAGACAGACTCAGGGAATATTGAACCACATCATTTATTTTTTGGTGAAATTCTTGCTGCTTATACTCTAAAGGAAGAGATTTAAAGTATTTTTTTTTTATAAATTCGAAATTATTCTTATATTAGTAATTTTCATTCACTTTTTTCGAAAATTGAGTTATCAATTTAAAAAAGCTTTTTATTTTTTTTCTCAAATTATTAACTGTATTCAAAAATGAATTAAAATATCAATAAAAACAAAAAAATGTGTGATAAATATGGCAGAAGAAAAAAAATATGAGCATATTATTATAGAAAGAGTAGCTGATGGAAACTATGCTGTTATTAGTTTGAATCGCCCAGATAAGTTAAATGCACTCACTGCTCAAACATGTCGAGAAGTTGCCGATGCATTAGAAAGTATGGAAATGGACCCAGATGTCCGATGTGTTGTCCTTAGAGGGACTAAAAATTTTACTAAAAAACCTGCATTCTCTTCAGGTGCTGATTTATCAGCAGGATTTGGTCCTGGATTAAACCCAAAAATTCCAATGCATATGGATTATTCAATGTTTGATCGTCATAGAAGTTATTTACGAATCGAAGCCTTTCCAAAACCATTAATAGCTGCAGTAGATGGTTATGCTTTTGGTGGTGGCTGCGAACTTACATTAGTCTGTGATCTTGTAATTGCTAGTAAAAGAAGCTTTTTTGGATTCCCAGAAATTGTAAGAGGTATCTTTCCGGCAAATGGAGGCACTCAACGAATGGCTAGACATATAGGGCTCGGTAGAGCCAAGTGGATGATATATACTGGTGAAAGAGTATCAGCTGAAGATATGTATGATTGGGGATATGTTTCTAAAGTTGTAGATGATGACAAATTTGAAGAGGAAGTTCACAATTTGGCTTCAAAAATCGGAAAAGGGGCCACAACATCTTATTATTGTATAAAAAAAGCCATGAACTATGGAACTCAAGCGCCTCATTATATTGGAATCAATTTTGAGCAATTAGGATTCGCCGTGAATTCTCAAGCAAGTGATGTAGTCGAAGGAATTAATGCCTTTTTAAGGAGAAGAGAGCCTAACTTTAAAGGTATATAAGAAAATGAATAGTTTTATAAAGAAAATTTGATTTATATATTATTTTTTTCTTTTTTTTTTATTTCATGTTAATTTTTATTTTTTTCTTAAAATGATTTTAAAAACGAAATTTTTTGTTGAATAGTAATAGAATTTAAGATTTTAAAAATTTCATTTTCAATTTCATTATATTTTTTGATCTTTTTAGAAATAAAATGTTAAAGATTAAAAAAAAAATAAGATATATTTATATGTCTTAAAAATAAAAAAAACTATTTTATATTCAAAAAAAAGGATGAAATATAGAAAATGGTCGATGTAAAAAATATTGTTGTAGTTGGCAGCGGTCTTATGGGCAATGGAATTGCACAAGTAAGTTTAATGGCTGGCTATAATGTGACTTTAGTTGATATTAAGGATGAATTTCTTGATAAAGCTTTTGCTAATATTGAAAAAGGTCTTAAAAAATCTGAGTCTAAGGGACAATTAGGTGAAGGGGTAACTGCTGACGCTCTTATGGCAAAATTGAAGCGAACATTAGATTTAGCATCTGCTGTAAAGGATGCAGACTATACAATCGAGGCAGTTGTTGAAAATATGAAAGTCAAAAAAGAAGTTTTTAAAACAATGGCAGAAAATTCTCCTGCACACTGTATTTTGGCAACAAACAC
>JABUBO010000211.1_pt1 | contig 17850 bp, 15 predicted proteins | sample 7240361 | NCBI WGS metagenome assembly JABUBO01 (sample SAMN07256346, study PRJNA390944) | subsurface metagenome | isolation source: Methane hydrate marine sediment | place: Pacific Ocean: Eastern North Pacific, ODP site
TTACTCCGTACCGACTGGCCCCTAAAGTGCGATTATATGAGCCGTGATTTTTGGGGTAAAGCTCCCTATACGACACGCGATGCTTGCGAATGGTTGGTCAAACATAAAGTCAAATCCGTTGGTTACGACTATCCTCCTGATTATATATTACGATATGAAGTGATTGATCCTCAACATAAGTATGAGGCTGAAGAATGCACCACACACGATGTCTTTTTTAAGGCAGGAATATTCGTGATCGAGTACCTCTGCAACCTCCATCTCATCACCAAAGAGCGTGTCGTATAGGGAGCTTTACCCCAAAAATCACGGCTCATATAATCGCACTTTAGGGGCCAGTCGGTACGGAGTAAATATCTCTGGAACATCTGGCTCGGGCATGGCAGCCCCCGCACCGCCTTTGAGACGGCATAAACAGACCGGTCATGTTATTCAATTAAGTTACTATGTCGCACACGGCAGCGGCACTCAGTCTTGCGATATCTTCTGTCCTTAATCGGACCAATCTAGACCTAGCTCCGCCACCACACCAAACGTATTCATGGCTCATCAGTCCCTCATCGAGAAATACGGATAACTGTTTCTTGTGCCCTACCGGAGGTATGCCACCGGTGGGATAACCAGTGGCTGCTTTCGCCACTTCATCGGAAGCCAGTCTTACCGATTTCGAGTTTGAGCAACGTTCAAGCTTATGCCTATTTACATTACGGTCACCCCGAACCACGGCTATCACCGGCTTTGAATCCCGGTCAACGAAAACAAGAGTCTTGACTATTTCATTTAGTGCCACACCGCTTACCTGAGACGCTTCCAGAGCATGTCGGGTAGGTCTTTTCTTTTGAAACTCAAAATAGACTTTATGACTAATTAAAAACGCCGCCAGGTTCATTAGTTACCAACCTCAGAGTGAGATACCGACCAGTCTAATCATACAGGTGACAGGCAACGAAATGATTTTCTTCCAGTTGCTGCAGTGTCGGTGGTTCCCGATTGCAGATTTTCATTACCCTGGGACACCTGGTATGGAAGCGACACCCCGGAGGAGGCTCAACTGGTGATGGAACCTCACCTTGTAGCAAAATTTTTTCTCGCTTCTGGTGCGGGTCGGGAACATGGATTGCCGATATCAGCGCCTCAGTATAGGGATGGAGAGGGTGACTCAATAATTCCGCTCTATCGGCCAGTTCAATGATTTGCCCGAGATACATTACCGCAATCCTATCCGAAATTTGCCCGATGACCGCCAGGTCATGGGCGATAAACAAATAGGCCAGACCAAGCTCGCGTTGTAAATCCATGAGCAGGTTCAGAATTTGGGCCTGGACGGATACATCCAGAGCACTAACCGGTTCATCAGCCACAACGAGTTTCGGATTCATCGCTAAGGCCCGGGCAATGCCAATGCGCTGCTTCTGTCCACCGCTCAATTCGTGGGGATATCTCATGGCATGCTCCGGTTCTAAACCCACCCGTTTGAGCAACTCCTCTACCCTTTCCAGTCTCTCCTTTTCAGTGCCAACACCATGGATAAGCAAAGCCTCCCCGATAGAATCCCCGATAGTCATTCTAGGGTCAAGGGAGGACTGCGGGTCCTGGAATATCATTTGCGCCTCTTTCCTGAACCCTTTTAATTGCCGTTTGTCCCACATCATGATATCGCTTCCTTTATAGAGGACTCTGCCGGTGGTTGGCTCTTCCAACCTTAGCAAAGTTCTGCCTAGGCTCGACTTGCCACATCCAGATTCGCCAACCAAGCCCAGGGTTTCCCCTTCCATAATATAGAAGGAAACCCCATCCACTGCCTTCACATCAGCGACGTGTCTTGAGAACAGTCCCGCGGTAACCGGATAATATTTTTTCAGGTTTTCGACCTCGACTAATCTTCGGCTCATTTTCAGATATCCTCTCTAAATGGGTAGTTATGAATACAGATGGCACGCTACAGTATGTTCTTCAGAAATGACAACCTCCTCTGGTTTTGCTTGGCTGCAGATTGGCATTCGCCGCGGGCAGCGGGGGTCAAAGATGCAGCCTTCAGGCGGGTCAATCAGGCTGGGTATCATTCCCGGGATGGGTGTTAGCCTGTCCTTTCGCGTTGAAATACTGGGTAGGCAATTAATCAACCCAATGGTGTAAGGATGTTTGGGCTGGTCAAAGATATCAAATACGGTGCCCGCTTCGACTATTCTCCCGCCATACATGACGACAATCCGATCAGCAATACTGGCTACAGTACCCAGGTCATGAGTTATGAATAGGATGGACATATTTCTCCTTTGTTTCAGGTCACGCAAAATATCCAAAATCTGGTCCTTTATGGTGGCATCAAGAGCAGTAGTTGGCTCATCGGCAATGAGAATTTCAGGGTCACAGGATAAAGCAGCGGCGATCATCACCCTTTGTCTCATACCCCCGGAGAATTGATGTGGGTAATCTTTCATTCTTTCTCTAGCTCTGGGGATACCAACCTGTTCCATCAGGCTCAAGCCTCTCTCCATAGCTTGCCTGCGTCCTAGCCCAAGATGTAGCCTTATCTGTTCGGCGATTTGGTCCCCAGTGGTGAACACTGGATTTAGTGAAGATTGGGGGTCTTGAAATATCATCGCTATCCAGTTACCGCGGATTTGCCGTAGTCGCTCACTGGAACATCGGAGCAGGTCTTCGCCGTGATATAATATTTCCCCCTCAACGATTCTACCTGGAGGGCTATCGACCAAGCGCAAAATTGATAATGCGGTGGCGGTCTTGCCGCACCCTGTCTCACCCACCAAACACAGGTTCTCCCCTTTCCTAAGACTAAAGCTAACACCGTCAACTGCTTTTACCACACCCTTAGCGGTGAAAAAGTATGTCTTTAAATGCTTTATCTCTAACAGGTTATTGTTCACCTCTTCTCCTAAACCTGACTCCGGGGGTCAAAGGCATCCCTAATGCCGTCCCCCAGAAAATTAAAGGCGAGAACGGTCAAAAAAAGCATAATTCCGGGCTCGACCGCCACCCACCAGGCAGTATCTAAGCTCCGCTGGCCAGCATTTAAAACCATGCCCCAACTCGTAACTGTCGGGTCTCCCAGTCCAATGAAACTTAGTGCTGCCTCAGCCAGAATGGCGCCCGGTATAAACAGAGTGGCGATCACGATAACGGAGCTGATGACATTAGGTATGAGGTGACGAAACACGATTCGAGTGTCACTTGCGCCTAAGGATTTAGACGCCATGATGAATTCCCTAGTGCGGAGAGACAGGGTATCGCTTCTGACCAGCCGGGCGGTTCCCGTCCAGCCGGTAAGGCCTATCACCAGGATGATGAAAACTAAAGACGGACCAAAGATGAAGATAATTAATACCAGCAGCAGAAAGAAAGGGAAGGTCATCACTACGTCGGTGAATCTCATCAGGGCATTGTCAACCCAGCCCCCGTAGTAAGCAGACACCACGCCCATGATGGTACCGATGAGTATCGCAATGAGGGTAGCCAGCAGACCGACTTGCAGGGAGACTCTGGCACCGGAAACAAGCATCGCCAGCATATCCCTCCCTTTGTCATCAGTGCCTAAAGGATGCTGCCAAGTGCCCGGAGTCTCCGCGGTCTTAAATTGCCCTGTCTTCAGGTCATATACCGATTGTTGAATGGAAAAACCCAGAGGAGGCCGGTTTTTTCCCTCGAAGTTGACCCTGGTAGGGTCCTGGGTGAGAAAAGGACCAATGAGGGCGACAGCGACTAGAAATACGATAAATACTAGCCCAAAGACGGAAAGTCGGTGCTTTTTCGTCCTCTCCCAGTAATACTTGGTTAACCGTCTATTAACATATAGTGGGTATAGCCCATAAAATATGACCAGGATGGCAAAGAACAGGTAGAAGTACCCCAGAGGTTCAAGAATCTGGTCAGAGAGGTAAATGTCCAGCAGGACGATTAAAATCAGGACCAGAAGTGTGCCAATAAATATCAGGTTCCTCAGTCCACCGACTTTGCGGCTGATTTGACTCATCATCCTGCCTCTCAGTCATACCGTATTCTGGGGTCTAGCCAGGTATAGACAATGTCAGTAGCCAGATTGGTAAGGAGTACTATCATGGCGCTAATAAGGGTTATCGTTACCACCACGGGATAATCGTTAGCAAAGATGGCATTAAAGGATATCCTTCCCAGTCCGGGTATGCCGAAGATAATCTCAGTCAGATAGGCACCACCAAAAACGAGACCGCTCAGTGACCACATTATTATCGTAATGATGGGCAGAATGGCATTTCTAAAGACGTGCTTACCGATGACCACCCTCTCCGGCAACCCTTTAGCCCGGGCGGTTCGAACGAAATCCTGCCTTAAATTATCCAGGGTAGACGACCGGGCATATCTGGTGTAGCCAGCCATCATCCCGGTGCCCAGAGTGATAACCGGCAGAACAAGTGCCTTCAGGTTAGCCAGGGAAAACAGGGCTAAGCCGGTGTCATAGTAGGTCTTAAACCAGCCTAGCTGCACCGAGAATATCAGGATTAACATTATGCCCAGCCAGAAGTTGGGAATGGAGATGCCAATGAAGGAGAAGAAGGTGGCCAGATAATCGGTCTTGGTATACTGCTTTACCGCCGAGTAGACCCCGATTAAGAGGCCCAAGCTGGTGGAGAAAAGCATACTGAGGAGGATGAGTTGGAACGAGTAAATCCAGTGCGTTAGAATTAGCTTCATTACCGGCATAGAGGTGCTGAATGACCATCCCCAGTCGCCACGAGCCAGATTGACTACATAATTTATATACTGTTCATATATTGGCTTATCGAGACCATATCTGGCTTCAACAGCAGCGATTACTTGAGATGGGTCCTGCGTTCTGGCGGACATGTTGGCCAGATACTTATCGGCCGGGGAGACGGGCCCCACCCGTAGCAGGATGAAAGTAATGGTAACCACGCCAAAAGCTATCAGCACAGCATAGATAAGCCGTCTGATGATATAACTCTGTAATCCACCCCTTTTCAACAGTCCTCTCTATATGACAAGGAATCAAGGTTCGGCAAAGTACCATTCATGGTAATTCCAGCCCAGCCTCATGCCAGGGTCAATCCCCTCAACATTAATCTGGAAGCCGTGGTTACCTCTGGGGAAAGAAATGAAATCGGCCGGTTGGTCTTCAGCTATTATCTGGCTTATCTCAGCATACATCTTTTTGCGCACTTCCTTGTCCAGCGCTTCCTTTGACCTCACCCTTTGGAAGAGTTCATCCACCTCTGGGTTGGAGTATCCCCAGAAGTTTAGCCCCCCATCAGTGATAAAGAACACCCTTGAACCTGAAGGGGCAATAGGATGAGTTGAGAACCCCATCACCATCAGGTCCCAGGGTTCTTCACTGACCGCGTCAGGACCATTGTTGTATCCGGGCTCCTGGTCGGTGCCGGGAACCTTATTCATTAGGTGATTTCTAAGTAGGGTCGCCCAGGGAATTAGATTGATGTCAACCTCTATGCCAATATCCGCCAGTTCCTGCTTTACCAAAAAGGCAATGTCTTCCCGCAGCTTGTTACCTGAGTTGGTAGCCAGAGTAAGTTTGATAGGCTTACCATCCTTGTCCTGAACCACAATTGTTCCATCCGGTTTCTGGATACCATAGCCAGCTTCAAGCAGCATCTGCTTTGCCTTTTCCTTGTCATATAGGGGGCCAAGGCCAAACTTGGCTACACCCTCTTCGGTGTACCAGGGAGATGGCTTGGGAATAAAGCTGAAAGCCGGGTCGCCAAAGCCAAGGAGTATGGAATCAATCACCGTTTTCTTGTCTACGGACATGGATAAGGCCTGTCTCACCTTCTTATCGTTAAGACCTTCCCACCCGTTCTTTCGAAGATTATAGATTATGAGCTGATAGCCACTGGTGGGCACGGTGAATACCTTTATTCTCTCCATCTCTTTGAACTTGAGTACCTGCTCTGGGTCTATCCCGGTATAGTGAATATCTCCCGCCTCCAGGGCAGCATGACGCGCCGCCGGTGTCCCGAGGAGCTTGGTTATATATTGCTCAAAGTAAGGAGCGTCAGTTTCCTGACCCAGATAGAAGTCTGGGTTACGCTCGACCACATACTTATCATTTCGAATCCACTCCTTAAACTTGTATGGACCCAAGTTACCGGTATAGGTCAGGTTGTTAAATTCCTCAGCCCGGGTGAAGGCTTCTATATCTCCCTCGTATTTAATGGCAATGTACTTGGGATAAGGAGTCAAGCCATAGATGGCATTATCGATAAATTCTGGGTCAACGGTCTGCCTTTTTATGACGAAGGTTGTCTCGTTGACTACTTCAGGTTCAATGAATACCGTCTCCCCATTCACTGTTTCTTGCCAGTCAGTTTGGTAGGTATAGTTAAGCCAGTCTGAGAACATGAGGTTCTTCAAGGTATAGACATAGTCCTCGGCAGTTACCTTTGTGCCATCGCTCCACCTCAGGTCGTCCCGGATGGTCATAGTATAGGTAAGACCATCCTCAGAGACATCCACTGGCTTAGCCAAATGGCGCAGGACTACATTCCAGTCGTTATCATAGGTGGCAAGGCTGCCCAAGGTTTGTCCGGCATATGAGAATGAAGCGGCGTCAGCAGCTAGAATGTAATTCAAGGTTTCCGCATCTCCCGCCGAGGCCCCTTCAATGAAGGTCCCTTTTACCTCAGGATAGGGCTTGGGGGCAAGAATTTGTGGTGGTGTAGGTGCTGGCGTTGGAGCAGGCGCTGGAGCCGGTGTTGGAGGTGGTGCTAGAGGTGGCGCTGGTGCCGGTGCTGGGGGACTGGGAGTAGGTACTGGGGCCGGTGCCGGGGCGGCACAGTCCACCGTGAACACTAGCAGTAAAACGAGAAAAATGACGAGCCCTTTCATTTCCATGCTTCTCCTCGGGATTACGAATTAATCGACAGAAATTAAGCCTTGCCTAATAGCGACAACTACCGCCTCAGTGCGGTCATTAGCCTGCAGCTTAGCCAAGATTGAAGTAACATGATTCTTAACGGTGCTCTCGCTAATGTCAAGTTCGGCGGCAATCTGCTTGTTAAGATAGCCCTGAGCGATATAATTAAGGATTTCCGCCTCTCTAGCGGTGAGCAGTCCAGTGAAAGTTGCAGCCTCCTTCCTGGGCTTTTGCGCCAAGTTTGATAACTCTTCAGCGTAGAAACGCTGGTATAGTTGCCTCCCCCGCCTCCATCCCATGAGCCAAACCGTAGTTAATCCAAAAATAGCCAGCGGTGACACAATATCAATTCCAATCCCCTGCGAGATTAAGATGATGATAGTAATCAAAATAGCGAACAAGAAAATAACAACATTGAGATCCCACTTTGAAACGTTTGTCCTGTCTCTTGCCCTCTGCATAGCGGCAAGTTCTGTTTCCAGGCTAAGCTGCTCTGTATTTTCAGCTTCGTTCGTCATTCTTCCCCTATTCTTATGCTAATTCCCAACTCTAGGACAATCATAGTTCCTGGTTCGCCAACTGTCAATACTCGCAAATAGAGACGAAACGCATGTGGTATTGAGCTACCCAGGGCAATTGTGGAAATACCCTATGGACAGGGCAATAAGAAAGAAAGATTTTGGTAGTATTTTACCAATAAACTAAGGTGAAAGTCTTCTCAAGAGTTTTACTTATGCCTTGAAGGACAATTAACCAGTACCCGTTCACGGTTGGCGTATCGCCTCTGAAATTAGTGAACCACCAGCATCGAACGCTTTTAGATTTAAGTCTCGTACTTTAGGTGGTGACTTACCGGCCAGAACCTGTCTTACCTCTTGGCGATTAAAAAGTGGAGATAATTGGCATAAAGCACCCACCATGACCACATTGGTCAAAAGGCTACCGCCAATCTGCCGGGCGTACTCGGTGGCTTTGATAGTGTAACCCTTTTTACCTGATTTCTGAAGAGCGGCCATAATCATTTCATCCGACGGGTAGGTATCCATCTCCATATTACACAGTACCGTTGGTTCTTTATAATCATTGAGCAGGTAGCTGCCATCAGCACTTAGCAATTGGAAGTTCCTCAGCATCTCCAGAATCTCAAAACCCATAAGGATGTCAACTTTTCCGGCTGGAATCAGCGGTGAGTATATCTCGGAGTCACTGACTCTCAAGTGCGAGACCACCGAACCTCCCCGCTGCGCGGCACCGATGGTTTCAACAGCGAGAACTCGATACCCTTTATTGTTGAAAAATTCGGCTAAGATGCTTGAGGCAAACAGGTTACCTTGCCCACCGACACCAGCAATCAGTATATTTAGATTCATGTTATCGCTCCCCTCTTGCATACATAGACACACATGCCGCACTCGACACAAGTAGCCTGGTCAATGGTCGCCTTCCCATCAGCAAAGCGTATTGCCGGGCAGCCAAAGTAGTCAATGCAAATCTTGCAACCATCGCAACGGTCAGGGTCCAGGCTGACCTTCCGCGGGGTGAAACAGATGTCGCCGGTTCGCCTCGCCAGTAAATAACACGGCGACGAGGCAATGATGACTGAGACACCTTTCTCCTTGGTCGCTTTATTTAATGCCTCCATTACCTCGGGAATATCATACGGGTTAACTACCCGGGCACTGGTTGCCCCCGCCGCGGTGACCAGCTTGGCAATATCTATGGCGATCACCGGTTTACCACCAATATCAGTGTCACTTCCGGGGTGGGGTTGAAATCCAGTCATCGCCGTCGTTCGGTTGTCACAGACGATGACCACCATATCCACGGCGTTGTGAATAGCATTAAGCAGCCCGAGAACCCCGTTGTGGAAGAAGGTGGAATCACCAATTATGGCGAAAACCGGTTGCTTGGAACCGCTGTAGGCGATACCGGTAGCCACCGGAATGGACGAGCCCATACAGTAGATGGTGGATTGTAACTCTAAGGGAAGAAAAGAGCCGGCGTCATAGCAGCCAATATCGCCGGCGACAACGCCATGGGTCTTACGAGCCACTAACTTCAATGCGTGCAATAAACCGCGATAGGAGCAGCCGATACACTGAGTCCGAGTCCGTATCGGAATGTTAATGTCGAGAGACACTGTTTCTGGAATCAATTTTTCCAGCTCCGGGTAAAGTGCCGCCAACGACTTCAGTACCACCGTGGTTGATAACTCCCCCTCCTTAGGCAGAAAACCGCTTCGACCAACCACTTCTACTTTACTACCCTCATCATATAATAACTCTTTAATCAGACCCTCCACCACGGCCTCACTATCCTCGTAGACGACAAGCTTATCAAACCTACCAGCGAATTTGACTACCTTGTCCCTAGGCAGGGGCAGTGTGCCTAATTTAAGAATCGGGAATTTTTTGCCCAGTATCTCTTCCACTTCCTTGACATAGGCATAGCCGATGCCGCAGGTAACCAGACCAATATTCCCTTCACCCTCTTCTACATGATTAAAGGGGCTATCTGCCATGATTTGCAATAGTTCCGTCTGCTTTTCATTGAGCCATTTATGCCGCAAAACTGGTCGGAGAACCCCGCCAGCTTTAGGCTCTCTGACCGCACTCATAATGAAACGGGAACGGTCATCTTCAAAGAAGGGCTCTTTGCCAGTCGTAGTTATCTCCTCCAAAGTGACCTGGCTACGCGCATGGCAGACACGCATGACTGGCCGCACGACAAAGCACAGCTCCGTTTTCTCCGAGAGTTCGAAGGCTGTCCTCACCATGTCTTTGGCTTCCTGGGGACACCACGGGTCAAATACCGGCAGATGCGCATCAAGGTGAGTGATGATGCGGCTATCCTCCTCATTCTGCGAAGAGATTCCCCCGGGGTCATCTCCTGAAATCAGTACCAGCCCACCACGGACGCCGGTATAATTGAGATGCATAATGAAATCCAGAGCAACATTTGTCCCGTTATGTTTCATAACCCCCATAGCGCGAGTATAACAGAGAGAAGTCCCCAAGGTTATTTCCAGGGCGACTTTTTCGTTGATACACCACTCGACATGGACATTGGGATATTTTGAAGCGTAGTCAAGCACTTCCGAAGCCGGTGTACCGGGATATCCGGCAGCCACTTCTACCCCGGCCTCAACTGCCCCCCTTGCCATCGCCTCATTTCCCATTAAGTATTCTTTATTCGCCATGAACTCCTCCGCGCTCGGCCATAAGCCTCATTTTCATACGCCAGCAAGTTACCCAATATATTCTATCACCTAGATTCTGAGACGTCTATGGCGTGGGCCTATTGGTCCGATAATCGTGGTTACTGAGTCAGCTTAACTGCGTCGTGGTAAGACTACTGCCTCACCATCAATAACAATCGCCCCATCCTGATTGCGACATATCGTTCTTAAACGCACACGATTCCGCTCGGGTATCTTCTCAATTATTTCCACCTCTGCCTCTATGACATCACCCAGCTTCACCGGTGCCGTAAATGTCAAACTTTGCGACACATAGATATTCCCCGGACCGGGAAGGCGGGTGCCAATCACCGCCGAGATGAGACTCGCGGTAAGCATTCCGTGCGCAATGCGTTCTTTGAACCTGGTCTGACTAGCATATTCCTGGTCGATGTGTATCGGGTTTTTATCCCCGGTTACCTCAGCAAAGCGAAGGACATCTGACTCGGTAATCTGCTTTGTTAAGCTAGCCTTTTCCCCGATATTTAGTTGGTCGATTGTTTTACCTTGTTCCATGATTGAGCTTATCGAAATAGTGCCCCAGAGATTATCATCCGCTGCACTTCTGAGGTCCCTTCGTAGATTTCAGTCAGTTTGGCATCGCGGAAGTAGCGTTGCATCGGTGAGTCCATCATATACCCATAACCACCAAAGACTTGAATCCCCAGCGTGGTTGCCCGCATCGCCAGTTCGGTAGCATAAACCTTGGCCATGGCTGCCTGCGTACGGAAAGGTTGTCCATTGTCGGCCAGCCAGGCAGCCTGATAAAGGAGTAGCCTGGCGGCTTCAAGCTCAGTGAAGATGTCGGCCAGCCGCCAGCCAATAGCCTGATAGGAAGCGATAATCGCACCGAACTGCTGCCGCTGCTTGGCATAGTCAGCGGCTCTATCTAAAGCGGCTTTGGTGATGCCCAGGGCCTGTGCCGCAATCCCTATCCGCCCGTGGTCAATGGTTTCCAGAAAGATGCGCATACCCCGCCCCTCCTCACCGATACGATTGGCTGCCGGAATACGACAGTCTTCAAACACCTGGTCCGCATTGGTGGCGGCACGCATGCCCAGCTTATCATATTTTTTACCTTTGCTATAACCCAGAGTCCCTTCCTCCACGATAAATGCCGTCATGCCCCGGTCCCCCAATTCCGGAATAGTAGCAAAGACCAGCACCACATCACAGACGTCACCATTGGTAATAAATATCTTGGTGCCATTGAGGATGTAAGAATCACCATCCTTTACCGCCGTCATCTGCACCCTACTGACATCACTACCTGCCTCAGATTCGGTTACGGCATGAGCGCCTACTTTCTCTCCCTTGACCAAAGCGGGTAGAAACTTTTGCTTTTGCTCCTCAGTGCCAAATCGATATATTGGGGCAGCGCATAAGCACAGATGGGCATCCACAATATCTGCCGTCGAGGCACAAGCTCGGGCGAGCTCTTCCATAGCAATGGCGATAGAAAGTTCATCGCCACCACTGCCACCATACTCAGGTGGGATACCCAGGCCAAGCAACCCCATCCCAGCCATCATCTTAAAATTATCCCAGGCAAATTCTTGCTTTCGGTCTAATTCGTCGGCTACCGGAGCCAGTTTGTCACTGGCAAAATCCCTTACCGTGGTTTGCAACATCTTGTGTTCTTCACTAAGGGTAAAATCCATAATTGCCTCCTTATTAATCGCCGCCGTAACTTGAAACAGCTAGAAATCGGTTCTGACTTTTTCTCACTAGCGCCATAATAGCACTGAAGCCAGGTAGAATCAAGGATTCTTAATACGATATGCTGGATTGATAGAGTGAAAGAGGACGCCGATTTTCAGTTCAGCAAAACGTTAAGTTGTCCAGTGGGTATTAGTTCAGGTAAAATTAGTGAATGAGATATGCGGCAGTTAGTCACCCGCAAGAGAGAAATTATTTATTTGCACTTGAAATATGAATCCGTATAATTATCCAAACAGCGTGCCAAACGCTAAACTGCAGCTAAAGCAAACGACCGCCAGGTGGTTACGTTACGCGGTTGATTTCCCCACTGCCCACCCGATTCGGCACGAAAAAAATAATACCGTCCATGGTGATTACTTTCAACCCCGGGACACAGATAATACCCCACTAGTGGTTTTATTTCACGGGATAGGAGACCAGCTTTTAATCCCCTGCAAACTCCTGGCACGAAATCTAGTGAAAAAAGGAATGGCTTGCTTTGTCCTGTATTCGATATTTCACTCCAGCCGCATGTCAGAAACAATTAAAAAGCGGTATCCTGCCCTTACCCCCGAGGAATGGTTTGAAAGCTACCAGATTTCAGTAACTGATATACGTCAGGTGATAGATTGGGCAAGTGGCCGAGCCGAAATAAACAAGGAACAGGTAGCCGTAGTCGGCGTAAGCTTTGGCGGCTTCATCTCGGCGATAACCATGGGGGTAGATGAACGCATCAAGGCAGGGGTTTTTCTCATCGTCGGCGGGAATTCGGAAAAGATAGGGCGGAAGAGTCGGAAGCATTCAACGAGGAAAGGATTCAAACAACGTACCGAGGCCGAATACAATGAAATCCAGCGCGATTACGCACAGTATCTTGCCGAGGTAGCTGAAAAGGGATTCGAGAATGTGACTCCGGTAAGGAAAAGTTTTCTCATTGACCCGATGACCTTTGCTCCTTATCTCCGGGAACGACCGGTATTAATGCTCAATGCCCTCTGGGATGAGTATATTCCCAGAGAGGCCACGCTAGAGTTTTGGGAGGCCTGTGGCAAACCGGACATCAGCTGGTTTCCCGGCACCCACACCACCTTCTGGCTGTGGTACCTCTTAATCAGCAGAAAAATCGCCCGCTTTCTTGGGAAAACTTTTGGGATAGGAGATGGACACTCCAGATAAGACAGGATATGGAGGCAAATATGCAACCGGAATATGAAATAAATGAACTAGCCAAAGAAGAATCCTGGCGTATGTTCCGCATAATTGGTGAGCTGGTGGAGGGTTTTGACCGACTCTCCGGCATAGAGCCAGCCGTAACCATATACGGCTCAGCTCGAATCAAACCGGGTGAGGAGCTATATGCGAAAACGGAAGAAATCGCCCGTCGGCTTGGAGAAAACGGTTTCTCGATAATAACCGGTGGTGGACCAGGTGTGATGGAAGCGGCCAACAAAGGAGCGCTTGAGGCAGGGGTTAAATCAGTCGGGGTAAACATTGAACTACCTGAGGAACAAGTGTCTAACCCTTACTCATCAATATCCCTATCACTGCGTCATTTCTTTGTCCGCAAGGTTTTGCTGGTAAAGTATGCCACTGCCTTCATTATAATGCCCGGCGGTTTAGGTACGCTCGATGAAGTGACCGAAGTGTTAACCTTGATGCAAACCCATAAGATAAAACCTTTCCCGGTGATACTGTTTGGTAACAACTACTGGAAAGGTTTTCTGGAGTGGCTAAGGACTTTTACTCTGGCTAGAGGTTATATCTCAGAAGAAGACCTCAACTTACTTCGAGTTTGTGATGACACCGATGAGGTAATTGAAGCCGTCCAGAAATGGTATTTGAATCAGGAGATTGCCGGGAAAAAAGCACTGGTCCGATGACCAGCGGAAAGAAGCACAGGGGAAAGGCGATAACTGATGTCAAGATACTGGACATCAAGAAACTGACTCAGATTCTGCAACCTGCTGAGCCAACGAGCCTCACCATAGTGCACATGGAGGTGCCCTGTTGTTTCGGGCTAGTGCACCTGGCGTAAAAGGCGATTCTCGCCAGTGGCAAAGAGATACTTTTCGAATAGATAACTACAGGAGTTAAAGACAACCGAAAATCCTGATTCCGGTAAATATAGCCTATTTCAATCCCCTGACGGCAATCTCAGCTATATCCAGCACCTGTACTCTATCGTCAGCATTCTTATCTTTTAGCCCGTCTTCAAACATAGTCATGCAGTACGGGCAGCAGACGCAAATCGTCGCCGGGTCTTTCTTCAAGGCTTCTTCGACACGGGCCACATTGATATGCTTCCCGATGGGCTCTTCCATCCACATCCGCCCACCGCCCGCACCACAGCAAAAAGACCTGTCATGGTGACAATCCATCTCGGTTGGCACGCGACCAGTAACTGAGGTAACAACTTTACGCGGCGCTTCGTAGATAAGATTATGGCGTCCCAGATAGCAAGAATCATGAAATACCACGTTACCCAGGTCTCCGACCTTGTCCAGTTTGAGCTTGCCCTCTTCAATTAGACCATTGATGAACTCGGTGTGATGGTTGACTTCCAGTTCAATGCCATACTGACGGTAGTCATTCTTCAGGGTACTGTAGCAGTGCGGACACTGGGTAATGACTTTTTTAATCCCTCTCTCTTGAAATAACTTGATATTCTCTTGAACCATAGCGTCGAAAATGAATTCATTACCCAAGCGACGCAAGCTGTCAGCACAACATAGTTCATCCCTACCCAGAGTGCCCCAGGAAATGCCGCTGGCATCCAGAATCTTAGCCACAGCCAGAGTTGTCCGTCGGTTGCGAGCATCAAAAGCACCAGCACAGCCGACAAAAAACAAATATTCAGTCTTGCCCACTTCAAAAGGCTTGACTTTGATTTCCGCAGCCCACTTGACACGTTCCCCGGGAGCGATACCCCAGGGATTACTGCGCTGTTCCATGTTCTCGAAAAAGGATAACAGTTCTTCGGGAAACTTGGCCTGCATCTCCACCAAGTTGCGGCGCATATCAACAATCTTGGGCACATGCTCAATAAACACCGGACACACTTCCATACATGCGCCACAGGTGGTACATTCCCAGATGACCTCCTCAGACACGCTACCTTCCTGACCGCTACCAATTAAGGGTAGCTCCGCTACTCCATTTTGGATAAGCAAAGGCCCGTTTTTTAACAAATTCAGCTTAATATCGTGGATAACCAACCGCGGGTTCAGCGGTTTGCCGGTGAAGGTAGCCGGACAAGCATCCGAACAACGACCACACTCAGTACAGGAATAAGAGTCAAATAAACCTTTCCAGGTAAACTCATTTACCTGTCCCACGCCAAAGGTATTGCCCTTTTTGAACTCTTCCCGAGGTTGGACGTTAACCTTAACCAGACTCTTGAAAAAAACAGTTAGGAATAGCGGTCAGAATGTGCATGTGCTTACTGTAGGGCAGGTAATTCAGGAAACTAAGCAGCACTATAGCATGAAGCCACCAGAAAAAGACGGCATATCCGGTCAGGCTTCCGGTCGAAACACCTGACAGAAAAGTAGCCGCGGCAAAACTGGATACCGGCATATAGGCGGCAGCGGCTTCACTCCCTTGAGTAATCTCACTGGCGTGCATACCGAAAAAGGCAATCATCAGGATAGCCACCAATCCCAAGATAGTAACGGCGTCACGGCTCAGCCCGCCGATATGGGGCGAGGCAAAAGCGGCGCGGCGGATTAGCGCCGCCACCACCGCCAGGAGAGCCAAAACGGACACGAGGTCAAAAATGAAAGCCAGAGTATAGTACGCACCAGTTGGCAGTCGTGAGAGAGTAATGTAATCCGGAAACAGTCCGTTGAGCAGAAACACGGTATTGGCGAACAGTAAGGTAAGAAAGCACCAGAAAAGGACAAAGTGGTTAAAACCAAAAAGTCGGCTGACGACTCGCCGTTGACCAAAGGCATAAAGAAGCATGTTCCCGATGCGCTTTCCGATATCACCAAAACGATTTTCCGCCCTGCCCAAAGTTACCAGACGGAAACGTCGGAAACAACTCCAGCCAAAAAGCACCACCGCTAGTATAAAAACAACGATGAATATGATGACGTTAGATGACATAATTTACTCTTCTCCTGCTATCAATTCCCACACTATACACTAAGTCGCTCGCTGCCCGCGTAATTCTCGGATGCGCTTGGTAATGGTTGGAACTACCTGAAGGACATCACCCACAATGCCATAGTTAGCCACCTCAAAGATAGGTGCGTACCTATCATGGTTGATGGCGATGATTACGTCTGACTGTTGCATGCCGACCAGGTGTTGAATGGCGCCGCTAATGCCGCAGGCAATGTAGAGCTTGGGCCTGACCGTTTTGCCCGTCTGCCCAACCTGCCGTTCTGCCGGCATCCAACCGGCCTCTACGGCACCACGCGAACAGCCGACCACCCCATCCAATTCATCAGCCAGCTCCCGCAAGATGGCGAAGTTCTCTTGGGCACACATACCTCGCCCGCCGGAGACAATTACATCGGCGGCGGCGACATCCACCTCCTCTTTACGCTCTTCAATGACTTCCAGTACTTTGACAGCAATATCGTCCTCCCTGATGGGCATAGTCTCCCGAATAATCTCCCCCTTCCGGGCAGGGTCTTTCTTCGGCAAGGGCATCACGTGCGGCCGAACCGTTGACATCTGTGGACGAGTGCGCTCGGTCAAAATGGTCGCCATGATATTGCCGCCGAAGGCAGGGCGAGTCTGCGATAGTAAACGGTTATCACCAATCTCCAGACCGGTACAATCAGCCGTCAATCCGGTTTGGAGCTTCGTAGCCACGGCACCAGCCAAATCCCTCCCCAAACCAGTAGCGCCCATGAGCAATATCTCTGGCTTATATTTTTTCACCAGATAACAAATGGCCTTGTAATAAGGCTCGGTGCGGTAATAGTGAAATAGCGGATCGTCTATTACGTAGGCTCTGCTTGCGCCATAGGCAAATGACTCCTGGCAAAGCTTTTCCGCTTTATCGCCAATAATCACGGAGCTCAGTTCAACACCTAAAGTTTTGGCTAATTCCGCACCCACGCCCAGCAGTTCCCAGGAAACATCCGCTGGCTCGCCTAACCTCTGCTCGACAAAGACCCAGACGCCCCGGTACTCTTTGAGCTTGGCCAGCACTGCCGCCTCTTCAACACTCACCTCTTTGGCTTCGGGGGCGGCTGCCTTAGCCCTAGCCTCTAGTTCGGCGAGAATCTTCTGCTCCTCAGGAGTATAATAAATCTCGAGGGCCTCGGTCGGGCAGACCTTGAGGCACTTACGACAGCCGATACACTTCTCGACCAAGATGATTGGCTCGCCCTGCTCATTCATTTCTATGGCGTCTTTGGGGCAAGAACTCTGGCAACGGGCACCACAGGCAATACATTTGCCTGAAATGAGTCGAGCCACGCCGCGGGGTTTCTTCAGCTTTTTCTCTTCTGCCATATAAAACCTCTAATTTCTTGCTCCACCACTTATTCCAGATAAATGATACCCTTTTCTATCAGCTTACCGATTAATAGCTGAGCGGCTTGCGCGGGGTTTTCGATGCCATCACCCAATATCTCGCCCTTGGCTCTCTCCGGGGAAAAGATTTTACGCACCTGCGTCGCCGAGCCCTTGAGACCAATAGTCTCCTCGTTCAGTTTCATCACTTCGTTATTCCACAATGTAACCTCAATATCCTCAGCTACCAGCCGCATCGGGACCGTGGGATAGCGCAGGCGATTGATTTCCCGTCTCACTGAAATCATCACCGGTAAAGACGCCTCCACTATTTCGTGATGAGTCCTCAACTTCCGTCTTACCCTCACCTTTCTGGTTGACAGGTCCAAATTCTCAATCTTATCGACCAGAGTCAGCTGTGAGTATCCCAGACGGGTAGCAATTCCCGGCCCCACCTGAGCCGTATCGCCATCAATGGTCTGCCGGCCGCAAATAACTGCCGCCACCTCTTCCTTCTGAGCCAACCGTCCGATGGCCTCGGCCAAAACCAGAC
>JABUBO010000213.1_pt1 | contig 17652 bp, 17 predicted proteins | sample 7240361 | NCBI WGS metagenome assembly JABUBO01 (sample SAMN07256346, study PRJNA390944) | subsurface metagenome | isolation source: Methane hydrate marine sediment | place: Pacific Ocean: Eastern North Pacific, ODP site
CAGGGACACTACGAGCCGCAGATAACGCTCTTTTGAGGTCTTGAGGACGAACTAATCGGTCATCACGCGGTATAGCCACTACTCCTCGATTATTAAGACTAGTTATATGTCTGCCAGTAACCCCCACACAGACAGAGTCTATCCTCATGCCGCTAATACTCTGGGCCTCCTTTATTGACCCACTAATGGATGCTTTAGCCTCATCCATGTTGACTACAATGCCTTTGTGCAGGCCATGACTAGGCACAACTCCCACTCCCAAAACTTCAATGTCGTCTTGTGACCTTACATTAGCTACAATCGTGGCTATCTTAGTCGTGCCCACATCAATAGCGGAAACAATTTTCTTTGCCATTTTCACCTCCTTTGTTACTATAGGTGTTCCTTGTTTGCCTCAGGCGTTCAGCTATCCTCAATTTAGCGCTGCGGCTACGTGGGTTGGATTCTATCTCCAACGAAGTAGGTTTAATAACCTTCCTTGATATAAGCTTTAAGGTGGCCACATGCCCACAACGACATATTATTGTTCCCGGTGGACATAGGCAACTACTAGCTTCGTGACGCATAAATTCCTTGACTATGCGATCTTCCAGGGAGTGATAGCTGATAACTACTACCCTGCCCCGAAAACGAAGGAGCTTAATAGTTTGTTCCAGAGCCACTTTTAGGTTCTCCAACTCTCTATTAACCGCGATGCGAAGTGCCATAAAGATCCTAGTGGCTGGGTGAATCTTGGCATGCTTGCGGCCAAGGACTTGCTCTACCACTTGGGCAAGTTGCAGAGTAGATGTAATAGGGCGGCTCAGCACAATGTGCTGAGCTATTCGCCATGAGTGACGCTCCTCCCCATATTCCTTGATAACTCGGGCTAACTCTTGCTCAGAAAAAGTGTTAACGATATCAGAGGCGGTTAGTTCTTGTCTGGGGTCAAACTTCATATCAAGAGGACCATCGCGCTGAAAGCTAAAGCCACGCTGGGCTGTATCCAGTTGCATAGAGGAGACGCCAAGATCAAAAAGAATGCCATCAACTGGATAGAACTTGTATTTGCTGCAGATAGCCTCGAGGTTGGCGAAGCTATCGTTAACCAAAGTAACTGCCTCACTATAATCGCCAAATCTAGCTCGGGCTATCCTAATAGCCTCGGGATCAGCATCAATACCTAAAAGCTTTCCCTGGGGTGAAATCCTTTCCAAAATAGCGGCAGTATGTCCACCTAAACCCACAGTACAGTCAACAAAATACCCGCCGGGTTGAGCTTGTAATCCCTCTACGGCTTCCCTAACCAAAACAGGTACATGGGTTGGCAAAGACATGGTCACGCTCATTATTGCGCCTCAAAGCCCTCTATAATCTGAGATGCCTGTTCTTCAGCTGAGGTTTTCTCTGTTTCCCACAGCTCCTCATTCCAGAGTTCAACATAATTATTAGCGCCAACAACAATTGCAGCATCACCGATCTCAGCATAACTGCGTAAGGGGAAAGGTAATGTTATCCTGCCTTGCTTATCAAAGGAGACGCTGAAAGCAGAACCGAAGATAGCACGATTCAGTTTTCTTAAGTTGGCTGGAGTTACTGCCCTAGTAGCTAGGCTGTCAGCTAACCTTCTCCATTCGGCCGAAGGATAAGCAACGACGCATTTCTCCGTCCCCTTGATTAGTATTACAGCCTCCCTCATTTCGCGCCTGAATTTTGGCGGCAGCGGTAATCTCCCCTTTTCGTCAACCCTATACGGATATTCACCAAAAAACATATTGCTCTACCCTATTTCTCCATAAAATCCACCATTTTCCCCCATTTTTCCCCACACTAATAGTAAACTCCTATGCTTATATTTTGTCAAGTCCTTTTGCCCCCTTTTGTAACTTTTTTAGCAATTTCCCTCTGCCGGCCAGAGTTAAAGCTGCTAAAACCGCTAAAGAAAGGAGTGCGGCAACTTTTTTAACTGCCCTCTGTATGATAAGATGAGTAACCAGAAAAGTTGTTATTGAGAGGATTCAATGCGCATTGACATATTGTGCCTTTTCCCCGAGATGTTTGCCTCAGCGTTTGACCAAAGCATTATTAAGCGAGCTAAAGAGAAAGGGATAGTAGATATCGTGACCCATAATATCCGCGACTATACTCACGACAAACACCATACGGCAGATGACTACCCTTACGGGGGTGGGCCGGGAATGGTGCTCAAGCCTGAGCCTGTCTTCGAGGCAGTGGAAGCAATAAAGCAGCAGCTTAACACCAGCGAAATTCCTATTATTTTACTCACCCCTCAAGGCAGGCTTTTTAATCAACAAGTCGCCAAGGAATTGGCTCTTTATTCCCACCTTATTTTGATCTGCGGTCATTATGAGGGCATAGACGAGAGAGTGCACGAGCATTTAGCTACGGATGAAATTAGCATTGGCGATTATGTGCTTAGCAGTGGCGAACTAGCCGCCATGGTTGTGGTAGATGCCGTAGTCAGGCTTATACCAGGAGTGCTCGGTTCACCCATGTCAGCAAACAACGATTCCCATAGTGATGGGTTTCTGGAATATCCCCAATACACCAGGCCCCGGGTATATCGAGGTTGGTCAATACCTTCGATTTTACTCTCAGGAAATCACCGCGAAATTGCTTCCTGGCAGCGCCATCAGGCTATTTTACGAACAGCAAAACAACGCCCCGATCTTCTCAAAAAGGCAACTCTCTCAGATAAGGAGAAGGAATGGATATCAGAGAGCTTATTGAACCCAAAATAAATCCTAACATCCCTCAAATTTCCCCTGGCGACATAGTTAAGGTTAGCTTAAGGACCGGGGAGAGGGATAAGGAGCGCCTTCAGCACTTCCAGGGAATGGTGATCAGGATTAGGAAAGGTGTTGATGGCGGAAGCTTCACTGTAAGACGCGTAATTTACGGCGTTGGAGTAGAACAAACCTTTCCCTTCCAATCTCCTCTGCTGCAAAAGGTAGAGGTGCTCAGGCATGGTAAAACGCGACGAGCTAAACTTTATTATATGCGTGGACTTAGCGCTAAGCGAGCGCGACTTAAGGAAAGACAAGAAAAGGTAATCGAGCAAGCCGTGCCCCAAGAACAGGGAGCAGAACCCCCATAAGTATCTTAAATGAGATACGCTGAACTAGCAGTTAATTCTCCCGGAAGCCACTCAACCTTCTGTTATGCCATCCCACCTCAGCTAGACATTGATGTCGGGCAAGCGGTATGGGTTCCTTTCGGCTCCAGGGTCATCCAAGGCATCGTCGTCGAGCTATCTGACCAGCCATCAGTTGAAGTAACTAAAGAAATAGCTGAAACCATTACCGACTACCCTTTACTTTCCCCTAGGCAAATTGAACTCGCCCGCTGGGTAAGCCAGCATTATCTTTCCCCTTTGTTCAACTCCATTGCCTTGATGCTCCCCCCCGGCTTTGAGCGCAAGCTTATCACCTATTTTCAATATAGGGAGGGGACAAGTCCCTCCCCTACGAAAGATTTGCCACCGCTCACTCCAGAGCAAACACAAGCCCTTCATCTCATAAGAGAAAAAGAGAAAAAGAGCTTCAAGGAACTGGAGAGAAAATTTGGCCCGAAGAAGGCAAAACAAATCTGCGATCAGCTTCTTCATTACCATTTAGTAATGAAGAGCCAGGAGCCTGAAAAAGCTAAGGTAAAGCCAAAATCACTTCCCTATGTCAAGCTGATAGCTAGCAAGGATGAGATCGAGGATGAAACAGCCCGGCTGAACAAGAGTCGAGCCTATAAGCAAGCAGCAGTCCTGGAATTTCTAAGCCAGCAAACTCAACCCATTGCCATCAGCGAAGTGAAAAAACGCCTTGATTGCTCTCTTGAATCCATTAGAGTTTTAGAACGCCGCCGCTTACTTTCCGTAGAGTTAGTTAATATCAGGCGTGACCCACTATCTCATCTCAAGCTCAAGCCTAGCCTGCCACCACCTTTCACTTCATCTCAACAAGCAGCTTGGAAAATAATCGCAGATAACTGGACCAAGCGGGATGACCATGGCTCACCATCAGTTTTCCTCCTCTTCGGAGTTACCGGCAGCGGCAAAACTGAGATTTACTTGCGCGCCTTGACCCAAGTTATCGCTATGGGCAAGCGAGGTATTTGCCTCGTCCCCGAGATTGCCCTCACACCACAAACTGTAGAGAGGTTCGCCAGTCGCTTTCCTGGACGCGTAGGGATACTTCACAGTGGCCTTTCCTTAGGTGAGCAGTTCGATGAATGGCAACGAATAAAGGAGGGGAAATGCGATGTGGTTATCGGACCAAGAAGCGCTTTATTTGCCCCCCAGCCTGACTTGGGACTTATCATAATTGACGAAGAACATGAATGGACATATAAGCAAGAGGACAAATCTCCTCGCTACCATGCTCGGGATGTAGCTCTCAAATTGGCTCAACTCACTGGTGCTGTTGTTATCTTGGGCAGCGCTACACCCGATATTGATAGCTTTCACAAAGCACAACTGGGTGTTTATCACCTGGTGGAGCTAAAGGAGAGAATTACTCCCCACGGTTATTCACCCCTTCCCAAAGTAGATATAGTAGACATGAAGGGGGAACTTAAAGTTGGGAATACAAGTTTATTTAGCCGCTCCTTGTTGGCTGCTATGAAGGAAACCTTAGCTCAAGGTGAACAAATAATCCTTTTCCTCAATCGGCGCGGCACAGCCACTTTTATCCAGTGCCGCAATTGTGGCTTTGTCTTTCGTTGCCCGCGCTGCTCCGTAGCCCTTACTTACCATTCAGCAGAGAAAAAACTAACCTGCCATCGCTGCCATTATGCCATTCCAGTGCCTCAAGCTTGTCCTCAGTGCTTCAGTCATCGCCTTAAGTTTCTCGGTATTGGTACTCAGCGAGTAGCAGATGAAGTAAAACGACTTCTCCCAAAAACAAGCTTGCTCAGGTGGGATAGAGATGTAACTACCAAGAGATATGCTCACGAGAGACTGCTGAGTAGTTTTCGTGACCATAAAGCAGATATACTCATTGGCACTCAGATGATAGCCAAAGGATTAGATTTGCCCCAGGTGACCTTAGCCGGGATAATCAGCGCCGATACTGGACTCAACCTGCCTGACTTCCGAGCCGGCGAGCGCACCTTCCAGCTTTTATGCCAGGTAGCTGGTAGGGCTGGGCGCGGGTTCAAAGCCGGGAAGGTCATCATCCAGACATATTCACCTGAGAACTATGCCATCCAATCTGCTGCCAAACATGATTATGTGGGCTTCTATCATCAGGAAATAGCTTATCGCCGCCAGTATAATTATCCTCCCTTTAGCCACTTCATCCGCTTGGTATACTACCATACCAATAATGATTTATGTCGCCGAGAGGCAGAGCGAGTAAGGGATACTATTCTGAATGAACAAGAGAGGAAAGGTATAACCAAGTTGAGTTTAATTGGTCCTATACCCGCCTTTGCCGCCAGGGTCAGGGGCAGATATCGCTGGCAGCTCATCCTGCGAGGCTCTGACCCGGCTCAGGTTCTACCAGGGATAACTCTGCCCCAAGGCTGGACTTTAGATGTTGACCCGGTGGGAGTGATATAATTTTAGATAGAGTCACTAACTCGAGATAAGCATTTAATTAAAAGGGTGTTTAAAAATGTAGTACGAGGCTTTAGCCTCGTGCACGACCCTAAAGGGTTGCACTACGAGAATCTTGGAGGTGAAGAGTATTAAAACTGGATGAGGCAAATCCAGTTTTGAATCTGAGGCAAAATTAAGCAGCCTCATTAATACAGGAGGGGATTATGGCAGAGGTATCTTTACCCTTCGAATCCAAATATTGGCCTTACAAGAAATATTCTGAGATGTACAACCGTTCGCTAAGAGACCCGGAAGGCTTTTGGGGTGAAGAGGCTCGGAAACTAGATTGGTTTAAAACCTGGGATACTGTGCTTGACTGGCAGCCGCCTTTCGCTCGCTGGTTTGTCGGCGGCAAGCTTAATGCCTGTTACCAATGCGTTGACCGCCATATCAAAACCTGGCGGAGAAGCAAGGTTGCTATATACTGGGAAAGCGAGCTAGGGGAGAGTCGCATTTTAAGCTACTCCACTCTTTATAGAGCAGTCAATAAATTCGCTTCAGTCCTCAAGAATTTGGGTGTAGGCAAGGGAGATAAGGTTGCCTTGTACCTGCCAATGATTCCTGAATTGCCTATTTCCATGTTGGCTTGCTCCAGAATTGGTGCTATTCATACTGTAATATTCTCTGGCTTCAGTGCTCAGGCTCTAGCTGACAGGCTTAATGATACCCAGGCTAAACTCTTGGTTACAGTTGATGCCAGCTTCAGACGCGGTAAACCTCTAAAATTAAAAGAAATCGTTGAAGAAGCTATAAGCTTATCGCCCTCAATAGAGAAAGCAATAGTGGTTAGAAGAGCTGGTATACCTGTGGAAATGAAATCCGGGAGAGATTTCTGGCTTCACGATTTGCTTGACAAGGCTGCTCCTTTTGTACCTCCTGAGCCTGTTGAGTCTAACCACCCTCTTTATATCCTTTACACATCAGGAACCACTGGGAAACCTAAGGGGATTGTGCATAGCACCGGCGGCTACTGTGTTTTTAATCATTCTATGTATCAATGGGTTTTCGATATCAAGGAGGAATCAGTTTATTGGTGCACTGCCGATGTTGGCTGGGTTACTGGGCATAGCTCAATAGTTTATGCCCCATTAATCCACGGCGCGGCCCAGGTCCTTTACGAAGGGACTCCAGATTATCCTGCCGTAGATAGATACTGGGACATCATTGAGAAATACGGGGTTACCATATTCTATACCTCGCCTACAGCTATCAGGATGCTAATGAGATATGGTGAAGATCCAGTCAAAAAGCATGACTTAAGTAGTCTGGAAGTATTGGGAAGTGTCGGTGAGGCAATCAATCCAGAAGCTTGGCTATGGTACTACAAAAATATTGGCGGAGAAAGATGCCCCATAGTTGATACCTGGTGGCAAACCGAAACCGGTGGCATAATGATATCACCTACCCCAGGCATAGAGTGTGTGCCTCTTAAACCAGGCTCGGTAACCTTTCCCTTGCCCGGTATCGCTGCTGATATAGTCGATGAAGGAGGCCAACCAGTACCTCCCGGAGAAAAAGGATATTTGGTAATAAAAGCTCCCTGGCCTGGAATGCTTATGGGCATCCATCAAGACCCACAAAGGTATCAAGAATCATACTGGTCTAAGTTCCCCGGCATGTTTTACACTGGCGATTATGCAATTAGAGATAATGATGGCTATTTCTGGATACTGGGTAGAGCTGACGAGGTTCTCAAGATAGCTGGACACAGAATAGGCACTATAGAGATAGAAGATGCTGCTGTATCACATCCTGCTGTAGCTGAAGCAGCAGTGGCTAGTAAGCCCGACCCCATCAAAGGGCAAAGCCTGGTCATATTTGCCATACTGAAGCAAGGAGTATCACCTTCACCAGAGTTGAATAAAGAGATAAAAGAGCACATACGCCACACAATAGGGCCAGTAGCTATACCTGATGAAATCTATTTCATAGCCAAACTGCCCAAAACAAGAAGTGGGAAAATCATGAGGCGAGTTCTTAGAGCTGTGGCTAGCGATGCCAGCGTTGGTGATTTGAGCACTTTAGAAGACGAAGCTTCAGTAGAGGAGGTCAAGAGAGCTTACGAAGAGCTTAAAAGAGAGGTGTAAGTGCTTCCCAAATGATTTTCCTGGCTCAGGAATGATACCTCTTAGTTCTTAAGGTCATTTTGACTAGTTATTAATCTTGCCCCAAGGCTAGACTGTAGATGTCGACCCCGTGGGGATAGTTTAGTTTTACAGTGTTAAGGGACTAAGATATTCTCAGCGAGCAGCAAAGCAACTACTTTATCCACCTGATCGCCAAACAGCAAAATGCCGTGCTTTTACGCTGTCCCTTCTTAAGAGTAAGATTAATAAGTAATAAGCCGTTTTTTTGCTCCTTAGCTTGACTTTTGTCTAAAAGAGGGGAAAAATATGGCCTGTATAAGTCCAGACGATAAACTTGTTGAGTGAGACACAGAGATGCTTAGTGCTCTCAACTCAGGATTCGCCTCTGCTGAAGAGTTGAAGAAATCACCCAAAATACTAGGCTTCCCCTGTTCAGGGATGAGGGGCGGACTTTGTGAACTCATTCAAGCTGGATTAGCCAACCAGAAGGATGATAGTTATGAATTGTCAGCCAGAGGGGGTGAACTGGTAGGCAGCTTGTCCACTTAGTTAGCTGAATGGAGAGATTATATGAGAAAGTCGAGAAGAAACTACATTGTAGACCTCATTATATTCCTGCTAGCCTTGTTTGAAGTTGCATCTGGCTTTGTCCTATGGCTTGTCTTACCTAGAGGCAGAGGCTATGCGGGAGGCAGAGGTGGAGGATTAGTTACAGAAGCTACCTTCCTGTGGTCCAGAGATACCTGGCTTGACCTCCACAATTGGGTTGCTGTTGCCCTAGTGGTTATAGTGGTGCTACATCTGATTCTGCACTGGAGGTGGATAGTGTATATGACTAAAACAATCCGGGGGCGAAGCTAAACTTAAGAGCCTTCTTAGTCGCATAAGGGACCAAGAGCTATGCCATGCTAAGGTATTCAGTGATCTTCTAGGAGAGGAGGTGGTTCAAGCTGATATTGGCAGACGCAATCTTGACTTATATGGCTTCACCGATAACCTGTGCTAGAATGAGGGTAGAGTAGGGTATCTAACTGTATTTTCAAGGTTAAGTAAGTATGGCAGTCCTAAAGATTCGCACTTTGCCTGATCCAGTATTAAGACGAAAAGCCAAAAAAGTAACTAAAATTGATGGCTCAATTCAGAAATTAATCGATGATATGATTGATACCATGCACGCTGCTCCGGGGGTGGGATTGGCTGCCCCACAAATAGGAGTGTCGCTGCGCCTAGCAGTTATTGAACTACCTGGGGAGGAACTTATCACTCTAATTAACCCCGCAATAATTAAGAGGCAGGGTGAACGTATAGTTGCAGAGGCATGTTTATCTGTGCCCGGCTATCAGGGGGAGATTAAGCGCTCGGTAACGGTCAAGGTCAAGGCACAGGACCGACAGGGCAAAGAAATTCGCCTCAAAGGCGAGGAGCTGCTCGCCCACGCCCTGGAGCACGAGCTAGACCACCTCAACGGCACTCTATATATTGACCATATAGAAAGTCCCGACAAGCTGTGGAAACTGACTCAGCAGCTATAGAAGTTTTGAACTAATCAAAAACTAAGCAGCTCAAGTCTGTAGAGCTTCTGCTCTTGCAATGAACGTCAGGTTAGTGCCGAGGATGTTTAGGTTTAGCCTTGCGTCTAAAATAATAAATGCCACAGCCTAGAAGCAATATCCCAATGGCAATGCCAATAATCAATCCCATATTAGGACCAGCTTGTACTTCTTTGCCTGTTGATACCAAGAGGCGAATATAGTAATTTACTACCAATAATTCCTTCTCCACCGGCGTGATACTCAGCCATATCTCCCAATCCTTACCGGCCCACTTTTGCTGTGAGGGAATAGCTACTTTTACCCTTACCTTAGCTTCAGAGTTGGCTTGTACCTCAACTTGCTGAGGGAAGCTGACCCAGTTACTATTAGGAAACTCAGCCTTCTCTGGTCGTCGTTCTGATTCTTCAGGATTATGAGTAGTTAAGATAAAAGTATGGCTTATATTGTCCTTATTATGAATAGTAAGATTAAATTCAGCCTCCTCGCCTGGAGGTAAATTATCTATTTTTACCTCAACTGGGGAGACGCTGAAACTCCAAGCCAAGGCAGTGGAGGGCAAAAAGATGGCTGATAAAGCTACAATAAGACAAATGTATTTTGTCTGCCGTTTCATCAGGCAGCCACCGCACTTATGGTAATCGTGGTTTTCATCTCCCTACCACCCCAGAAATGGCCAGTTTCAGTATCGGGTAGAGGAGTTAGCAATTTAAGCCCAAATTTCTTCTGGACGCCGTTACCGATAAGGGTTAAAGGGCCTCCGTCGTCGCCATTGGGCTTTATATGTTTCATAACAGTTGGCGCTTCAGTGATGGGAGTATAACTATCCGCTTTATCACCTGCTATGTGATACCACAATGCATATACACCTTTGCTATTATTCTCAGTGCTGCTCAATTTCCATGTATACCCACCATCTACCCACCCAGCATCCTCGCCTTTGATATAAATATCCACCACACAATTACCATTATTAGTTATAGTGCACCACGTTGGATTGGTCGGACACTCTGTATTTGGCTCCACATCTCCTATATTCCACTCTGTTGGTTCCAGTGTAATTTCTACGTACTTATCAGTAAGCACGGTAATGGTTACAGTGCTATCATCCGCGGCTAGTGCCAATAAACAGGGAATTAAAGCCAGGATAATAGCTAGTGCCATGCTTACAATTCGTTTATTCATCTGTCAGTTTCCTCAGCGCTTTTCCACAAATTTAGCCAAAACAGGCATCCAGTTTGCTACAGCGTTAGGCAGCCACGCCACTTATGATAATATGGCTTTCCATCTCCCCACCACCATAGAAATATCCAATTCCGCCTTTAGTGTAGTCAGGCGAGGGAGTTTTCAGTTTCAGCCCAAATTGCATAGCATCACCCGATGCTAGGCTCGAGCCTCTACCATGAGGAGGACAAAAATCGCTTGATGTCTTAGTAATAAGGGTATCACTACTTTCTGTAGACTCTCGAAACCATAGCACATATACACCTATTCCATTACTTCCATTGTCGCTGAGTGTCCACTTATAGGCACTAGGGCTCTCAGTCCACACAGCGTCCTCTCCTTTAATGTAAGTATTGATATTGCAATTGCCCCTATTAGTCATGGTGCACCAAGTTTTTTCTGGATTTGTTTTATACTCCGTGTTTGGCCCTACTTGTCCTATTTCCCAGCTTGTGGGGTTCAATACGATTTCTAGCACTGTCTTAGTGGTCGCGGTGATAGTTATAGTTCCAGTACCACTCCCCTCAGCTAGCGCCAGCAAAGGAGGGATTAAAGCTATGATAATGGCTAAGGCAACGCTTGCAATTCGCGTGCTTATTTTCCCTGTTAATTTGCTCAAAACTTGCTCATAATAGATTATTGCCTGCCGATTCGTCAAGGACTTTAGTACTAAAAAGACAAAAAACTTGAAATGCACAAAAACTATCACGCTTAGTTTGACCATCTTTGATAGCCAATGGTAAACTATTTTTCGGGCAGCGTAGCTCAGCGGTAGAGCAGAGGACTCATAAGCCTTTGGTCGCTGGTTCAAACCCAGCCGCTGCCACCAATAAATATAAACAGGCTTCTGTTGAACAAAGGACTTCTCTAAATCCTCGGCTTACTCATGTCTTTGCTATTCTGCGGCTAAATAATGGCGGAGCTAGCCTGATGTTACAAAGGTTACTGGGGCATACGACACTGATGATGACGAATAGGTATTGCCAAGCAGGGGGATGCTATGACGCGATAGAGAGTCACAAACGTTATTCACCGGTGGATAGACTGATACATTAGACTAGATATTGCCAAGCAGTAGGTTGTGTCCACGCTTTACGTAATTCGTCCGACTATCTCAGACTAAGCTGCGTCAAAGGAATATAAAATATAGAGTGAAGATTAAATTTTCTATAATGGATACTTCCCACCCCAATGAATTCCCCAACTACCGTCCTCTAGCTGATATATCTCCCCTCTTTTATAACCCACCTTCTTAGTATCCTCATCTAGTCTTTTTTGTGCCGCCTCTTTACTTCTTGAAGTGACTGTTACTCTACCGGTAACATCTACTACTGCTTTAGCTTCAGCAGGCTTGGGCGCTATTATCAATTGCTCTAGTAATTTAGCTTTGGCTGCTGGTTCAGTTGGTAAATCAACTGTATCTTCAGGCTGAGCAACAATTTCTTGTACCGTTTTTTCTATTCGCTGTAATGTAATCTGGGAGAATAAAGCAAAACCAAAAGCAATCGCAGCTACGCCTAATCCCAACATACTAGGGTCCCATGTGATTTCATTCAACAGTGCCTTGAATCTGGACAGAATCATGATATTGACACCCAAATAAACTAAGGCAGCACTTGTAATGGGTAACATCCATTTTTTAAGCTTTTCTACGAATAACATTGCTATCCAATAAACAGCTAGCATTACAAATGATACAGCTAGAAGTATCAGTATGGGAGATAATGCACATTCTCCTAACAATGAAACGCCAAAAATTATGGCGGATACTAATAAGCTAATACGTATAGGTAATGTTTTTTTATCCTTACTCATTTGAACTATTCTCTATTGCAGTTTGATTAATTACTGCTACCCAGGATATTCTCAAACTGACTTTATCTGTGTGATTGTAATAGCTATACGCATAAGTGTCAAAATTGGCTAATATCAAGGCTATTTTATCAATCCTTTTTATTTTGTGAGTTAGTCTATCTCCGAAGTCTTCTGTGCCTAATTTGCTCTTATGATTTACAAAGTACTAAAGGCCAGATTTCTCACTTTCCCTTTTCTTCCTTTGATAGCAATGGTTGGATTCGAACCCTATTACATATTCTCCATGTAAAATTTTCTGAGTTCCCAATACAAATCGTCACAACTCGAATTATTCTGCCATTGGTACTCGTCGAAAAATTCCTGTTTATCCAGACTTCTTATATCGCTCCTAAGCTTTTCTACATGGTCACGTTTAATTGTCTTTAAAAATAAGACATCACCACCCGCTAATATGAGTATGTGCTCACAATCATGGATTGGTTGGTTGCCTAGCCAGATAAATACATTGCCATTTGGAAGCTCATGTTTCTGTTCTATCATTATATATCACCCCCTCCAGCAGTATAGACCTACTCCCAAGGATTATACCACTTCTTATTGGTGGTAAGATCAAAACCAGACATCAATTCTGAGCTTAATTACTTCGGTAATTAAAGTAAAATCTAATACCAGGATTAACCATGAAGGTAAGACCAAGGGGCTGTCAACCAGTTTTGTAGATAGCGGAATAAAAAACAGGCTGATGATTCATCAACCTGCTAGCTTGCCTCGATGGGGCTCAAACCCACAACCTTCCCTTTAGCATAGGGACGCTCTTCCAATTGAGCTACAAGGGTAGATACCTAGTGTAATTATAACACATTTAGGACAATAGGAAAAACAAGGGACTAACAAACCGTTGGTTATTTTAGCTATAGAACCAAATGAGCAACCTCATTCTCATTGACACCCACTACTGCGGGGGATAGAATCTTCATATCTTTCACGCTTGAAAAATCATTTATACGTTGGGTTGTAAGACGTGAATTCGATACTGAAATCCTTTGAATACCTAAATCGTTTATTCCCAATTGACTTTATAGCCTCGCTCACAGAGGAAAGTTACTTGTATAAGCTTCTAACTGATGAAGACCCAAGAATAGACAAATTGCGGAACAATGTAAATGAGTGCCTAGAACTGGCTTACCGATATGATTTGGTAGATGCTGACCTAGAAGCTAGATTAAAAAGGGGTGACCGAGAATCGTGGCAAGCAAACATCAATGAGCTAGTGGTTGCTAAACTCATGGAGGAAATCTTTGGAATAGGTTGCTTACGCTGGCGTCCTCAAGGTCGGAAGAAAAGAGTTGGGGAATTTGAACTAGTTCTAAATGAAAAAGATATACCAGTATTTGTTGAGATTAAGACTGTCTTCCCAAGGGAACTGGAAAAACTGGAACACCGTATAATTGAGAAACTATCTCGCTATGCAGAGCAAGTTCCTATTCCTACTTGCTTAAATGTTCATATACAGATGCCAGGAATATCTGAGTCTTTTAGTAGCAAGAAGTTTAAAAACTACCTCACTCAAGAACTTTCTGCACTTAATTCCAACGTCTTAGGAAAGAATAGCTTTAAGTTGCCAGATTATAAAGATAATAGCACTGGTCTGCACCTCAAAATAGAGACCCTTCAAATCACACCTAGGAAAGACGAAAAGAATTGTCATATTGGTATTATCGGAGGAGAAGCAAGGTCATTAGAAAATGAAGTATATATAATACATTCTCTACGCAAAGCTTACGAACAGCTACCAAGGGGTAAGCAACCTTGTTTGGTAATGATTTGTCCATCTACAGCATTTCCGATAGATGAAGATGATATGTTAAATGCTCTTTTAGGACACCTTGCTGTTCGCTTCTATCGTCACGATCATAAACCTGTCACAAAACCCGAAACTTTCCGCCAACCCGATGGCTTCTTTCAACCTCGTCGTAATCGGAAAGTTAGTGTTGTTGGATTATACAAAGGGAGAAATGTAGAAAAACGTCTTGAAATCTACCATAATCCTTTTGCAATAAATACAATTCCCGATTCAACGTTTATGGATATGAAAATGGGTGTTCGTCAATTAGTTAAAGCAAGTAATACAGAAATGAAATGGTTAGAATAAAGATTAAAGCAATTCCCCGTCATCGGCACAAACAAAAGGGCTAGCTCATCACTAATTCCTCCAATGGTTGACTATATAGAAAACAAGAGAGCCAAGCTTCGCCTATCACTCCCTTTTAATAAATGCGAAAGGTAGGAAAAGTCACTTATCACCTCAGGCCATTGGCCATAACCCAGAGATCAAATCTGGGTGTAATTACTCCGTTAATTACCGTGGAACCTAAACTGGAATTATAAAAAGCGGTAGAACATCGCCCTGCTGAAACGACACATAAAAAGTACTGTAATTACAGGGCTAAAATGGGTAAATCTGATGAAAGATCTTTCTATTCGATATCAAATATTTCTTTCAACCTATTCACCGTATGATTCCATTTTGGTGTAGTAGGCTTACACACGGTGTTCTGGTTACCAAAGAACCCTAACTCAGATTTTGCCTCTTCGAGGGGTATTTGTTTAATCCACCTAACACGTACAACGTATTCAGCCCTGTCTTCGTCGTCAACCCATTTTCTATGGTAACTGGCGTTTATTGGAGCTTGAAGAAGAGGGACCTCACCTTTTTCAGTTTTGACCTTAAATTTATCTACTTTGACCATTCTTGATTCAACAATTCCAACACCCACATATCCTATATGTGGAATATTTACCCATACGCGGTCGCCTTCTTTTAACTGGTTCAAGGTTTGACTGTACCAACGTCCTCCCCCACCACTAATGAAGCCATATTGTCGCGCATCATCCCAGTGTCGCCCTTGGTTATGGCCAAAAGATACATAGTATTCCCTATTCCAAGCTTCGGGACTCCTTGGCATCATGGCATGCTCTTGGGTCTCAGCTGGATCGATGAACCACACACGACTAATATATCGCGTATCCTTATCCTTAAAAACCCGGAATTTTGCAGCATTGATCGGAACCTTCAAATCATTTAAATACTGAATGATTCGCTCAGTACTGGAATCCAGTTCAGAAGTGACCACGACTATTTGATGAGAACTATTCAGTTCATCTTCCTCTAGTTTAATCCCGAATTTATGATAGAAAGCCTCATCCAAGCTCTCTAAAGGCAACTTATGGTCATTACTGAACTTTTTATATAGGTTAGCAATATATTCAGCATCTAGTGTCTTCACCCATGATGCATAGTCGATTGCTTGAGCAACAACTTCTCTAGAGGTCTTTCGTTTCTTGAGTTCAATAATAACAAGAGAGCCTGATATATCTATCGCCAATAGGTCGATCACTTTGTTGTAGGGGGTTGTTACCTGCCTACCAATTAACATCCATTGATCATCAAGAATACGGATATCCGCAACGATCATGTTCTCTAATTCTTGTTCAGTCCGCAGTGTACTTTCAGCTAATCGTTGTGGACTTTCATCAATTCTCCATATTGCATGTTCGATAGGCATACTCATCCACCTCTTGTTGTCCTGTACTCAAATTACGAGGTGTATCATCGACTCTATCAGTTTACCAATACAAATATTAGACTTGCCACCAATAATTGTATCACATTTGAAGTTCGATTTGTTAGGGTGTAAGCAGGTATGATCGCCAGTGGATAACATTCCAGAGATGATAAATGCTATTGGTGATTTGATGAGCTGTATTGATGAACTCCAACAAAAAGCCAAGAAGATGGAAAATGATACCGGGAACCCTTTTTTTCGGGTACTTCAGATTCTCGAACATCTAAGAACATGAAACGACTCGCTCGATTTATCCCGCGTGCGGGTGCTATTCACATGCAACATCGGTGAGAAATCTCCTATGGAATTAGCCTGGACTGCTAGACCTTAGCAGCCTTATTGCTAAGACCACTCCAGCAATTACCGAGGACTCTCCCATACTTGAGCGGCCGGCTTTCTCCAGCGAAGCCATAGGGCCCACGCCGTTACCAGCACTGCCACCACGGCAACATAGATTTCCACGCGAACGACGGTAAAGAGCCCTGCCTGCAACAAAACAGCGCTATAGTTTAATAAGCCATGCAGGCAGGAGGCTATCAGGTAGAACTGCCATCCCCAACCCTTGGCTAGCCCATAACCGACCAGCGCGGAAAAAGCAGTATGAGCGGCTACAGCAAAAAACCGCTCCCAAAACCCAGCCAGCGCCATGAAGCCGCCAGTTTGCACTGCCTCCCAGGTCCACCCTGAGGCAAAGATAGTATTGTGTGCCCACTGCGCTTCAAAGATGCCGAATCCAGCTCCAGCCACAGCGCCGATAGCAAGACCCAACTTAGGGTCAATACTCCTGCCACTACGCCACCAGCAGGTAACCACTGGCACCAGCTTTGCCCCTTCCTGAACCAGCCCACTGAGGAGTATTTGTGGTATCCCGGCAAGCAGAATCCAGCTTAATAGAACTTCCTCACTCCAGAAGTGACCCAGTGCTTGACCCGCCCAAATCTGTAGAGGAATTTGGATAAAGCTAACAGCAGTCAGGGCTAGAATGGCACTGCTTATGAGAACCGCCCAGAGCCGAGGTTCCTTGAAGAGCGGCGGCCAGTAACCAGCCAGCCAAATCGCACCGAAGATTATAGCCAGACCAATCCCCAAGGCGCTGGGATTTTGGAAAAAAGAGACGAAAAAGCTAATCATAAACTCAGTCATGAACTCCTCCTACTTTTTAAATTGGTTTCTATCCAACTCACACTCATTATATCTCCATGCGAAATAAAAAGGTATGCCCATTAAACTAAAAGGCTCAATCATGTGCTAAGGCCAAGCAGCTAGAATTATCCCCCGTGTGGGGGTGCTTTTCTGTCACAACATCGGTGAGAAATTTCCTACGCGAACTGCTCCCAATATACCCCCAAAGAAATTGGACGGAGTAAAACTAACCAAGACTGCCCCAAAATAGCCATTCCCCTTATGCTGTCTTCTATTTCAGGTTGATTGGAGGGTCACATCTCAATCAGCTTACTCGTGTTTCAGGGCAGGTAAGTTATCTTGGAAGGCGGTTTTCCATGTAGCTCAAACTCTATTCCGGCTTCTTTGAACAAGTCCTTGAAAGAGTCATCAGCATAGCTGCCAAAGGTTACGAGGCGCTTTATCCTAGCATTCACCAGCATCTTGGCACAGAGTATGCATGGTGGATGCGTAGCATAGACCGTGGTGCCAGTAAGGTCAACGCCGTGGAGCGCTGCTTGTATGATTACGTTTTGCTCCGCGTGAATTCCCCGGCATATTTCATGCCTAGTTCCAGTTTCTATATGCATCTCGTC
>JABUBO010000215.1_pt1 | contig 17548 bp, 15 predicted proteins | sample 7240361 | NCBI WGS metagenome assembly JABUBO01 (sample SAMN07256346, study PRJNA390944) | subsurface metagenome | isolation source: Methane hydrate marine sediment | place: Pacific Ocean: Eastern North Pacific, ODP site
CCGGCAGACTTATGATTGGTCGTCGCTACTCTGAGGGGCTGCATCAGGCAATAGAAGCCAAGGAGAGGGTCAGGGTTCAGCGGGAAAGCCGAACCTTTGCCACCATTACCATCCAGAACTACTTTCGGATGTATGACAAGCTAGCCGGGATGACCGGTACCGCAGCTACTGAGGCTGAAGAGTTTCACAAGATTTATAGCCTTGAGGTGTTAGTTATCCCGACCAATGAACCAATGATTAGAGAGGATTACCCTGACCGGATTTACAAGGATGAGGAGACTAAATTCCGGGCTGTAGTTGGCGAGATTGAGCAGCTTAATAAGGAAGAACGACCGGTGCTGGTTGGCACCGTATCTATTGAAAAGTCGGAATACTTGAGTGACCTTTTGAAAAGGAAGGGGTGGGAAAGACCCGCCTAAGCAAGATAAGCCGGAGTGGCAGGAATGGGAGAAGAGGCATAAAAAGGTGGTTGAAGTTGGTGGGCTTCATATTACAGGCACCGAGCGCCATGAAGCACGGCGAATTGATAACCAGCTCAGGGGTAGAGCCGGGCGGCAGGGCGACCCTGGAAGCTCCCGGTTCTATGTCTCTTTAGAGGATGACGTTGTCAAGCGCTTCGGTGGCGACCGAATTAAGGGCTTTATGGAGTGGGCTGGTATGGATGAGGATACCCCTATTGAGAATAGATTGATTAACCGCTCTATTGAATCTGCCCAGGTTCGGGTTGAAGGCTATCACTTTGATATCCGCAAACACCTGGTGGAATATGACGATGTCATTAATCAGCAGCGTGAGCTTATCTATGGTGAGCGAAAGAAGATATTAAGCGGTGCTGACCTTAAGGCCAACATCCTGTCAATGGTTAGAGAGGAAATACAAGGCGTGGTGGCAGCCCGTATTCCTGATGAGCGTGGCGTTGATTGGGACCTGGAAGGCTTAATTGCTGAAGTCGGTACCATTTTCCCCCTGCCCCCAGCCATCAATGCCGACGCCCTTTCCCAGCTCAAGCCGGAGCAGATTGAAGCTAAGCTTATTGAGCTAGCCGAGGCTCTATATGAAGACCGGGAGAAGGAGCTGGGGTCGGATAATATGAGGATGGTGGAACGCCGACTCATGCTTCACACCATGGACAGCCTGTGGGTGGAGCATCTAACCATAATGGAGCAAAAGCGCCAGGAGGCGAGCTGGCAGACTTTACGTCAGGTACGAGCCGTAGATGCCTATAAGAATGTAGGCTACAAGCAATTTCAGGAATTACTATCCTTTATTCGGCATGATTTAACCCATACCATATACCACGTGAGCGTTGTCAAGAAGGGAGCCCCTCAACCAGCGCCATCGCCAATGGCTCAAGTTGCCTCTGGCGGTAAGAGTAACAAGCGGCTAAAGGTTGGTGGCAAAAAGATAGGTCGCAATGACCCCTGTCCCTGCGGCTCAGGCAAGAAATACAAACACTGCTGCGGGAGGTAATTACTAAGTTGAAAAAACCTAGTAGAAAACAACAAGTACTAGAATATCTTAAAGAGCGTATAGACCAGTGGATACACAATCAAGAACTTCGAGAGCTATCAGGATTAAATGATGTACCAAGGACCATCCGTCTTTTAAGACAAGAAGGCTGGAAGATAGATGTTCGTGGAGACGGATATGTATCATTGACTTCACTGGAAAAAGGGCCTGCTCGTGGTACAAGGAAAGCTATAAGTGAAAGAGTAAGATACGAAATTCTTGGTAGAGACGGCTTCATGTGCCAAGCCTGTGGGCGTGGAGCTAAAGATGGAGCAAAGCTAACGGTTGACCACGTAATACCAGTAGATTGGGGAGGTACAAATGATAAGTCAAATCTTCTAACTTTGTGTGAGGAATGTAATAGGGGTAAGAAAGCTTGGGTTGATTCTGTACCATCTCAAAACATGAAAGAGATTATTTCTAAACCAACTGTTGAGTCAAAGATTGAAGCATTGTTTGATAGTTTTCCAGATCAGGATATCTCGTCAGAGATGATAAGGCTGGTCTCAGGAGGAGCCTTTGATTGGCAAAGAGGTTTGCGTAGAGTAAGACAAAGAACAGGCAAGAAAATCTTGCCTGTTCATGGTCGAAACGCCTACCGCTATATGAAAGAATAGTAATCGGAACAAGATTATGGATTTCTTAGACCAAATAATTTGCGGTGATTGCCTAGAAGTCATGAGCCAAATTCGAGACGGAACAGTCCATTTGGCTGTAACCTCACCACCATATAACTTGGGCATAAGCTATGATAACCACGATGATAGCCTGGCTTATGATAGTTATTTGGCATGGATGAAAAAGGTTTGGATAGAGACAAAGCGGGTGCTAGCCCCGGGGGGGAGGTTCGCCTTAAACATTGCTCCAACCAGCATAAAGAATTTTAGACCTATCCATCATGATTTCTCTAACCAGCTAAGGGAAATAGGTATGATAATGAGAACCGAGATAATCTGGTATAAGCAAACTATGAAGCGTAGAACTGCGTGGGGAAGCTGGATGAGTCCATCAAATCCTCATATTATACCTTCTTGGGAATATGTTTTGGTCTTTTGTAAGGATTCTTGGACTCTGGAAGGTGATAGCAAGGATAGAGACATAACAAATGACGAGTTTATGAGATTCTCCGATGGTTTCTGGTATATACCACCAGAGTCACAGCGTAGAGGACATCCTACTCCCTTCCCCGAAATGTTAATATATAGGCTTATTAAATTTTATACTTATAAAGGTAATGTCGTTCTTGATATGTTTGGAGGGACGGGAACTGTAGCAGTGGTAGCTCAAAAAACAGGGCGCCATTTCATCCACATTGACATTTCACAGAAATACTGTGAGATAGCGGAGCAAAGACTAGAAACAGCACGGATGCTTCAGGAGCTCCCATTATCAGTTGGGAGAACAGGGAGAAAACCCCAGATAAGCAGACTAAGGGCTTCTAAAGAGAAATTACTCGCGGGAAGGAGTACGTCAAAGAAGATTCATCAAAACCGACTATTAGAAAAAAAGGCCTCATATAAGCCTAAGGAGTCTAAGGATGCTTGATAGGGCAGTTGTTAAGGAATTCTTGGATTGTGAGCTAGAAGATTTGGAAATCCCTGAGGATATTTCAAAGGACGCCTTGATTGAGGCGTTCTGCCAGTATACAGAGGATGATTATTATGAGTGGCTGAAGGATAATTTTAAGTCATTCTTTAATCATGGAAACCCAGATTGGGACTGGATGAGAGAGAAGATTAAAGCTAGTGAGTAATAAAGAGGTTGCTAAGGTATTTCAGGATATCGCTGACCTTTTGGAGCTTAAGGGGGAGAACCCGTTTAAGATAAGGGCTTACCAGAGGGTGGTTCGCTCCATTGAGCACCTGCCGGTTGAGCTGGAGCAACTGGTAGCTGAGGATAAGTTAAAGGGAATCCCGGGAGTAGGGGAGGCTATCACCAACAAGATTACCGAATTGGTAACTACCGGACACCTTGGCTACTATGAAAAGCTAAAGGCTGAGTTCCCTGAGGGGATTAGCACTCTGCTTGATTTGCCCGGCATTGGACCCAAGACAGCGATGTTGCTTGCCAAAGAACTTGACATAAAGTCAATAGATGAACTGGAAGCAGCTACCGTTGGCGGTAAGGTAGCTTCGTTATACCGTATGGGTGATAAGACGGTAGAGAATCTCTTGCGCCAGATTCAGGCACTGAGGAGAAAAAAGAGGAGCCAGCGCATTCCTATCAGCGAGGCACTGCCGGTAGTGGACGAGATTTCAGCCAGGCTTAATCAGTTGCCTGGATTGCGCCACCTGACTCCGGCAGGAAGCCTGCGTCGTTTTCGGGAAACAGTGGGCGATATTGACCTTATGGGCACGGCTGATAATGCTACCGAAGTAATCCAAAACTTTACTACCTTGCCTCAGGTCAGGGAGGTCTTAGCCAGCGGCACGACCAAGGCAAGCGTCCTCGTTTCTGGCGGGCTTCAGGTTGACCTCAGGATTGTCGACCACGATTCGTTTGGCTCCACCCTGCAGTATTTCACCGGCAGTAAGCAGCATAATATTAACCTCAGGGAGAGGGCGCACCGAATGGGGCTAAAATTAAGCGAGTATGGCATCACCAACCTGGCAACTGAGGAGTTGGAGAAGTTTGCCACTGAGGAGGCTTTTTATCACCGGCAGGGTCTGGAATTTATCCCCCCTGAGCTACGGGAGGGTCAGCAGGAGGTAGAAAGGGCAGAGCAAGGCACTATATCCAGGCTGGTGGAGTTATCTGACATAAAGGGCGACCTTCATGTTCACACCAACTGGAGCGATGGGCATGACAGCCTGGAGGCAATGGCTCTGGCTGCCAAAGCCCTTGGCTATCAGTATCTGGGCATTGCTGACCACTCAGGCGGGCGTGGCATTGCCCATGGGCTGGATGCTGAGCGACTAAGGCAGCAAATACTGGAGATTAAACAACTTAACCAGAAAATTAGTGGCATCTATATCTTTAGTGGCATAGAGGTTGATATTCGTGCCGATGGTCGCCTGGACCTACCCGATGAGCTTCTAGCTGAGCTGGATATTGTTACTGCTGCCGTGCATTCTAGTATGAATCAGAGCCAGGAGCAGATGACAAGGCGGATTCTAGGAGCTATGGAAAATCCTAATGTAGATATGCTAGCCCATCCTACTTGTCGCCTGTTACCGGATAGAGAGCCGGTAGCCGTAGATATGGAGGCTGTCTTTCATGTGGCAGCTAAAACTAACACCATACTGGAAATCAACGCTATGCCTAGTCGCCTAGACCTTAAGGATATTCATGCCTATCGGGCTAGAGAGCTGGGGGTAAAGCTGGTAATTAACACCGATGCCCATAGCACTGAGCATCTACAATTTATACGTTTCGGAATAGGGGTAGCTAGGCGGGGGTGGTGTCAGGCACAGGATATATTGAATACCAGACCGTTAGATGAAATAATGACCTATTTAAGGCATTAATCATGGGAGATACTAGGTAATGGATAACCAGTTACAGTCTTCTCGGTTGACCCCTGCCAGTGATGCTGGGGTAATAAGATATTTAGAGCAGGCTATCACCGGTGGTAAGCACTGGTATATCGCCCTACTTGAGGCTATCGGGTTGTGGACTGTGGCTGAGGAAGTCCATAACCAGCGCCGTTACTGTTACCTTATCGCTGGTGAGGCTTTTGATTGGCTACTTCTGGCTGAGCGCCTGTGTGCGGCAGTGGATGGTTTGTTACCTGATAATGAGAAGACGGCTCTCCTTTTTCACGGGCAACCACCACTTAACCTAACCGTTGACAAATTCAAGGAGCTTATTGGCGGTGGTAAGTATCATCAGTATCTTAACTACTTTTATGGCATCACTGTGGAGGAGGCTTTAATTCTGGCGGTGCAGGAGGAGGTGCGCAAGGAGAGACGGACTTCGGGTTATAGTAATAGGGAGCATGATGTGGTTGGTGAGGTTTATCGGCGAATATATGGTGCTACTAAACCGGTATTGCTTAAGCGGTTTAGGCGAGAGAAGGGTTATCCTCATCTTAAATCCATCAGCCTAACCGAGCTAAAGGAGTTTACCTACTGGCTATTTAAGTATCGGCTAAAGCAGTGTGACAAGGCACGAATTGCCAGTGATACCAAGAAGGCGCTGCAACAGTTAAATATTAATGGTTATCCCAGGGGGCTGGTAACTGATGAGTCCCCGGAAGCTAGCTGAGTGGAACTCTAATTGTAAATGTAACCTATACGATAAGATGATAAGCCAAAGGCGGCTGATCCTAAAGCACCTGGGTTAGCCCACACAACATCGTCTTTTGATATTGGGAAAACCTCTTAAAATTTGATTTGCTTTAAGTTGTTTCTTTGTAGCCGACCAGTTTCTTAAGTTCCTCTACACACTCCGGGTTCTCAATAGTGGTAATGTCTCCTATTGGCTCATCCTTGGCTAGGCTCTTCAGGATTCGGCGCATAATCTTGCCACTCCTCGTCCTCGGGACTGCCTTGGCAAATATAATCCTTTCTGGTCGGCAGGTAGGACCAAGCACTTTAACTACGTGGTCCATAATCTCTTTGCTGAGCTCATCTGATGGCTCTCTACTCTTAAGTCTGACAAAAGCCCATGGAGTCTCACCTTTAATCTCATGCGGAGCTGATACTACAGCGCATTCAGCCACAGCCTCATGTCCGCCTATCGCATTCTCCACCTCAGCGGTGGAAAGCCTATGACCGGCGACTTTCATTACATCATCCACTCGGCCAGTAAGGCGGAAGTTATCTTTCCTGACTAGCCTTGCCCCATCACTGGTGAAGTAAGCCCCATTCCCATACTGACTCCAGTAGTTTTCCTTATACATATCAGGGTCCTTGTAAATACCTCTAAGCATACCTGGACAAAATGGACTCCTTTGAACCAAATAGCCTCCCGCACCTATACCTAAGGACTTGCCTTCCTCATCTAAGACCTCGTGTCGAGTTCCGGGGAAACTCCTGCCAGCAACAGTAGGGATGAAAGGACCTATGCCGGGTAGAGCATTAATCAAAGTCCCCCCGGTTTCTGTCTGCCACCAGGTATCAATTATGGGGCATCTCCTACCACCAACTTTTTCAAAGTACCACATCCAAGCATCCCGGTTGATTGGCTCACCTACAGTGCCTAACAGGCGGAGGCTGCTCAGGCCGTGCTTCTTTACCCACTCCTCTCCCCAGCCCATAACCATTCTTATCATCGTCGGCGCGGTATAGAACACAGTTACGCCATACTTCTCTACTATTTCCCATATTCTACCTCGGTCGGGATAGTCAGGGGCTCCTTCATAGAATATCTGGGTGGCACCTACAGACAGCGGGCCATAGACATTGTAAGTATGCCCTGTAACCCATCCGATGTCGGAAGTGCACCAATATACATCCTCATCATGAAGGTCAAAGTCCCACTTAGTTGTCCAATAGGCTTGCGTTAAATGACCACCAGTGGTATGTATCACTCCCTTCGGCTTGCCTGTAGTGCCACTGGTATAAAGAATATACAATATATCTTCGCTGTCCATTACTTCAGGTTCACAGTAAAGGTCGGCTTTTGCCATTAGCTCATGCCACCATAAATCCCGACCTTCAGCCCAGTTTATATCCTGACCAGTTCTCTTAAAAACTACCACTTTCTCTACCGTTGTCTCTTTTACTGCTTCATCGGCGTTATTTTTTAGGTTCACCGGGCGACCACGGCGGTAATAGCCATCACAAGTAACTAAAATCTTGGAGCCAGCATCAATTATCCTGTCTTTAAGTGCTTCAGCACTAAAGGCAGAGAAGACAACGCTATGGGGTGCCCCAATGCGAGCACAGGCTAGCATTGCTATCTGAGCCTCAGGAATCATTGGTAAGTAAATGCTGACCCTGTCCCCCTTTTTAGCGCCAAGGCTTTTCAAAACATTGGCAAACTTGTTAACCTCACGATAAAGGTCATAGTAAGTCAACGTCTTACTCGGTTCGTCAATGGGCTCTCGCACCCCTATTATTGCCGCTTTGTTCCTCCGCCAGGTTTTAATATGTCTATCTAGACAATTGTAGCTGGCATTCAACTTGCCACCGATAAACCACCTAAAGTATGGTGGCTCCGACTCATAATCTTTGTCCCACTCCTTATACCAATCCAGCCCCTCACGGGCTAATTTAGCCCAAAATGCTACTGGGTCCTTATCTGCCTCAGCGTATATTGATTCATCACTCACCCACGCCTTCCTTTTCAATTCCTCACTAGGCCAAAATATTTCCTTTTCTTTAGGGTCTTCAACAACCCACTTGGTTGCCTCTGTCATAGGTAATTCTCCTCCTATCCTTTAGAATACTCCCGTTAGTATACTTTCTGACCTATCTGGCATCAACTTAGTATTTAACTAAGCTGCTGTTTAAGCCTTTCTAGTTTAGCCTTCCTGGTGGCTAGTTTATTCTGTTCTTTATCCACAATAGCCGTTGGTGCTTTGGTTAGAAAGGCTCTGTCCTTGAGCCTGGCTTCAAGTCGAGCTACCTCAGCCTGGTTTCGTTCTATCTCTTCTTGTAGCCGTTTCTTCTCAGCTTCCAGGTTAACCATGCTTTCCATAGGTATGACCACATCAGTCTCTTTGAGCACTAATACCAGGGCATCTTTTTCTGGCCGACTTTCTTGCCTACTATCAAGGAAAGTAACCGGTCTTGTCCTAGCTAAGGTCTGGATGGTTTGAGAATGAGGAATGATGGCTGGCGTAAGTGTACCGCCGTAGATTTGGGCTTCAATCCACTCGGTGCTCTCCACTTTGTATTGTGCCCGGGCATTGCGGATGGAGTGAATTATTTCAATTATGGATTCCATAACTCGCTCCGATTCCGGGTCAGTGGCTATCTCTCTGGTCTCAGGATAGGTAGCTACCATTATAGATTTAGCCTCTTGCCAGGGCAGATGCTTTCTCAGCCTTTGCCATAGCTCTTCAGTGATGAAGGGCATAAAGGGGTGCAAGAGACGTAGTGAGGTCTCTAGGACAAAAACCAGAACCGGGAGGGGTGACACCACCTCCTTATCTGCAGAGCCAAGACGAATTTTGGCTATTTCAATATACCAGTCACAGAATTCGCCCCACAGGAAATCGTGAATTTGCCTCTGGGCTTCCCCAAACTGGAAGTCTTCCATCAGACTGGTTACACTTGATATGGTGTGACTCAAGCGGCTTAGAATCCAGCGGTCTTCTACTGGAAGTAAATTCCATTGAATTTCCATATTGGTGTCGGAGGTCTTAATGTTTCTGATTATAAATCGGGTGGCATTCCACAGCTTATTGGCAAAGTTGCGTCCGGCTTCTAGCCTGGCTGGGGTTAGCTTAATGTCATTTCCTGGCGATGTGCCTGTAGATAGGGCGAAGCGCAAGGCATCGGTGCCATATTTCTCCAGGGTGTCGACTGGATTAAGCACGTTGCCCTTAATCTTGCTCATCTTCTCTCCCTTCTCATCGCGTACCAGACCGTGAAGGTAAATGATGTGGAAAGGAATGTCGCCAGTATTCTCCAGCCCCATCATAATCATTCTGGCTACCCAGAAGAAGAGGATATCATAGCCGGTTTCCATTACTGTGGTTGGGTAGAAGTAACGCAGGCTCTCGGTATCATCGGGCCAGCCCAGGGTGGAGTGAGTCCATAGCCCTGAGCTAAACCAGGTATCAAGAACATCCGGGTCTTGTTCTATGTTGGCTGAGCCACAATGACGACAAGATTTAGCGTCTTCAATAGTTACCGTTAGCTCGCCGCAGTCCTGACAATACCACACTGGGATTTGGTGTCCCCACCATAGCTGGCGGCTGATGCACCAATCGCGAATGTTCTCCATCCAGTTGAGATAGACCTTGGTAAAGCGGTCAGGGATAATGGTGATGCGCCCTTCACGAACAGCTTTGATAGCTGGTTGGGCTAAGGGTTGCGTCTTGATAAACCATTGCTTGCTGGCTATTGGTTCAATAACCGTCTGGCAGCGGTCGCAGTATCCCACTGAGTGAACATAGGGCTCAACCTTTACCAGAAGCCCGTCTTTGTCTAAGTCGGCTAGTATAGCCTGGCGGCAGGCGAAGCGGTCGAGTCCAGCGTAGGGTCCAGCATTTTCATTCATAGTAGCATCCAGGTTTAGTATATTTACCAGAGGCAATCCCTGACGCTGAGCCACTTCAAAGTCCACCGGGTCATGAGCTGGGGTGATTTTAACTGCCCCGGTGCCAAAGCTGGGGTCGACAGCTTCATCAGCCACAATAGGTATTACCCTGTTCACCGCGGGGAGGACGACCTCTTTACCTACTATTGCCTTGAACCGCTCGTCTTTAGGGCTTACGGCTACGGCGGTATCACCGAGTATTGTTTCTGGTCGGGTGGTAGCTACGGTAATAAAATCCTTATCGCTTTCAGCCAGATGGTAGCGGACATAGTATAGATGCCCTTGTATCTCCTTGTGTTCCACCTCAAGCTCAGAGAGGGCGGTAGCACAGCGTGGGCACCAGTTTATTATCCGTTCTCCTCGGTAAATTACCTCTTTGTCATACAGACGGACAAAGGTAGTTCGAACCGCTCGGCTCGGTCCCTCGTCTAGGGTAAAATGCTCTCGGCTCCAGTCACAGGAAGCCCCCAGCCTTTGGTGTTGTTGGGCAATAATCTGACGGCATTTATCTGCCCATTGCCTCATTCTGTCCAGGAATTTATCCCTACCCAAGCGATGGCGGTCTAGCCCTTCTTCAGCTAGTAGGTGCTCTACTACCACCTGAGCTGCAATGCCAGCATGGTCAACCCCGGGCAGCCATAATGTGGGCTCACCCTTCATCCGATGCCAGCGGGTCATGATGTCTTCTAAGGTAGCGGTTAAAGCATGCCCAATGTGAAGCTCACCGGTAACATTGGGTGGTGGCATAATGATAACAAATGGCTTCTTTTCCGGGTCTATCTTGGATTTGAAGTAACCCTTCTCCAGCCAGAACCGATACCACTTCTGCTCCACCTTTCCCGGCTCATAGGCTCTGGGCATTTCTTCTTGAACTCTCCGCGCTTCTGCCATGGTTACCTCTTCCTCTTATCACGATTCTGCAACATGGCTGTGATTTTCATTTTTCACCCTTTACCAAGTGGCTATTGACAAAGTTATTGACAAAATCGATATTATATGCTATATTAAACTAGAATCATTTCGGAAAGCACGCCATAAGGGTTAGTCCTTATGGGGTGTTTTTCACTTTTTTATGTTCAAGTTTAGGTCTCAAATTATCTATATAATCAACTTTACTCCCTGCCTCTTTTCTCAAGTATTTTGAACATCCACCTCTACTGGCTGCTAACAGGCGTTTTAACTTGCCGGTCTTATTCAAGTATTTAACTAAACAGCTAAAGTCCCCGTCACTGGTTACGATAACAGCCCCATCGTACTTATTAAAATCTATCATTGCTTGTAGAACCAACTCAGCATCAACATTACCCTTATAGTTACCATACTTGTCTTTAATCGGGGGTTTGAATATCAAGTCAAAGCCGTACTTCTGTAGATTTGAGTATAATTGCTCCATTCCTGGAACTTTACCAATAAAGTAATATGCTTTGACTACATCGTATTTATCTGCCAAATATTGTCTGAATTTCCTATAGTCCAATCTCCAACGCATGTATATCACTGACAAGTGTAAGTTATTACCGTCAATAAAGGCATAGTTAGTTTGAGGCTTTTTCATTTCGATTCGCTAGCAGCCCCACCACCCTGTCCAGTATCCTATCCGCTACCTCTCTTTTGGTGAGCGGGGGTAAATTTTCTACCTTGCCAGCTCGGTCAATCAGGGTTACTTTATTGGTGTCGGCGCCGAAGCCGCTAGTTGGGTCGGTAATATCATTAGCCACGATGAGGTCGAGTTGCTTCTTTACTAGCTTTTGCTTGGCGTTGGCTACTACATCCTGGCTTTCGGCAGCAAAACCGACCTTGAGAAAGTTGCCCTTTACTTCAGTCAGGATATCTGGTGTCCTGATTAGCTCTAGAGTTAGACCGGGGGTTTCTTTCTTAATTTTGGCTTTAGCTACGCTTTTCGGCTGGTAGTCAGTGACCGCCGCCGCCATAATCAGGGCATCGGCTTGAGTTACTACCTTAGCCACCGCCTCCTTCATCTGAGCGGCAGTTTTTACATGGCTAACCTCAATGCTAACCGGCTCTGGCAAGGAGGTGGGAGCGGTGATTAGCTTAACCTCAGCCCCTCTATCCCTGGCTGCCTCAGCTATGGCATAACCCATTTTACCTGAGGAGCGATTTCCAATGTGGCGGACAGGGTCAATGGGCTCTTGAGTGCCACCGGCAGTAACCACGATGTGCTTACCCGCCAGGTCTTCGCCTCTGCCCAGTACTTGACTAATGGTGCCTATGATTTTGTCAACCTCAGCCAGACGTCCCAAGCCTACTTTGCCAGAGGCAAGACGACCGTAGGCAGGCTCAACAATAGTAAAACCTCTGGCTTTGAGCTTGGCTAGGTTATCCTGAGTAATGGGGTTCTGGAACATATTAACATGCATGGCTGGCGCTAAAATAACCGGTGCTTCAGTCGCCAGCACAATGCAGGTAAGCATATCATCGGAGATACCGACTGCTAGCTTGGCAATGATACAGGCTGTAGCTGGAGCAATAGCCACCACATCAGCTGCCTCGGCTAGGGCTATATGAATTGCACTGGGTTCAGAGGCTAGCTCAAACATATCAGTTACTACCGGTCGGCCAGTAATGCTACGCAGGGTTAGCGGGGCTATGAACTTGGTAGCCGACTCGGTCATAACTACCTCAACCCTGGCTCCAGCTTGGGTTAATTTGCTGGCAAGGTCAGCCGCTTTGTAGGCGGCTATACTCCCGGTTATACCCAGTATTACAGTCTTATTAGTTAGCATAGTTGCCCCTTAATCAGCTTTATTCATCAGGTAGATGAGTCTCAATCCAATCAATGCCAAATTGAGGTTTACCACATCAATTACCGGTGCTTCTCTAGCTATGAGTTCAGCCCAGCCTCCGGTAGCCACCACCTTGGCTTTTTCGCCTAACTCCTGTTGGATGCGAGCCACCATACCTTCAATAAGTCCCACATAGCCGAAGATAATCCCTGATTGAATGGCGGAAATGGTATTGGTACCGATAGCATGTTTGGGGCGGACTAATTCCACGCGGGGTAACATTGCTGCCTGCATAAACAGAGCCTCGGCAGCAGTATCTATGCCTGGGGCAATAGCCCCTCCCAGGTAGTCGCCTTCTTTGGATACGGTATCAAAGGTAGTGGCTGTTCCCAGGTCGACGATGATTATCGGACCACCGTAGAGGTGATGGGCAGCAGCCGCATTCACGATGCGGTCAGCGCCAACCTCTCTGGGGTTATCCATGCGGATGCGCACCCCGGTCTTAACCCCAGCCCCTACTACCAGTGGCGAGATGTGGAAGTATCGCCGAAATAAGCTCTCATAAGTGGCTATCAATGGTGGGACGACACTGCACAAGGCTACCTCCTTAATAGCCGACGTGTCTAGACCTTGGTGGTGCAGCAGGTTAAGTAATAAGGCAGCATACTCATCTGCCATACGGTGAATATTAGTCGCCATGTGCCAGGTAGCGCAAAGCTCCTCGTCTTTAAAAACGCCTAAAGTGGTATCAGTATTTCCAATATCAATGACTAATAGCATAGCTTCCTAGCTATTCCAGGTTAAAGACCTTACCCGGATTCATAATATTATTGGGGTCGAAAGCCCGCTTAACTCTTTTCATCAATTCCATTTTATTCTTATCCGCAGCCATATGAAAGTAACCTTTCTTGACAAAGCCAAGACCATGCTCCCCTGATATTGTCCCGCCTAATGATACTCCCACCTCATAGATTTCGGTAAGAAGCTCTTTTACCTTGCCTCCACGTTTGTCCGTCCCTTGACTCATAGGGTGAAGGTGCACATTACCATCTCCGGCATGTCCGTAAGTTACAAGAGGTATCCCGTATTCACTGGCTATTCCCTTTACCCTCTCTATAAACTCAGCTATCCTACTGCGAGGGACGACTACATCAACTATATCCGGCGTTCCGAAATGCATGATGACAGAATAAAACTTTTCTCTGAGCTCCAGAAGGTTTCTCTTGGCTCTCTCACTACCAGGGAGGAAAACATCAACCGCACCGTGATTTAGGCAGATTTCACCAATGCGACTAGAGATACGGTGAATCTCATCTTCGTTGTCTGCCTCCACAATTATCATGAGAAAAGCCTCATGTTCGTGTAAGGGAATTTCTTTGCCCGTGTACTGCTCAACCATATTGATGATATCCCTCTCCATAAACTCTATGCCCACGGGGAGTATCCTCTCCTTCAGTATATCGGGGACAGACCCTATGGCATCATGTAGCCCATGAAACGGGATAAAAAGTATTTCCCTCCTTCCCGGAGGGGCAATAAGCTTCAGCATGATTTTGGTTATTACAGCCAGGGTTCCTTCCGAACCAGTAATTAGCTGGGTTAGGTCATAGCCGGTGGAGCATTTGACGAACTTCCCTCCCGTTTGTATCGTTTCCCCGTTAGCCAGCACTGCTTCCAGCCCTAAGACAAAGTGTCTGGTTACTCCATACTTCACTGCTCTCATCCCGCCAGCATTGGTGGCTACATTTCCGCCTATGGTAGCGCTCATCTCACCGGGGTAGAGTGGATAGTAGAGTCCGTGCTCTTCCACAGCCTGATAAAGGTCAGAAAGAGTAACCCCCGGCTCAACAGTAGCCACAAAGTTATCCTCATCTATCTCCAGGATTCTGTTCATCCTTTCTAAAGAGAGAACAATCCCTCCATAAATGGGCACGGCACCGCCGCAAACACCAGTTCCCCCACCCCGGGGAGTGACTGGGATATTCCTCTCACTAGCCAGCTTTAATATTTTGGCTACCGAACCAGTATCTTCAGGCTTTACCACCACATCAGGAAGAGCTGGTTTTGGTATAGGCATCTCATCCCGGGCATAATTCTCTCGTTCATCTCCGGTTAGGATGTTTCTAGCCCCAACTATCTCAGTTAGTAACGCTACCAGATTATCGGTTACCTTCTCATAGTGACTTCGGGCTACCATCTACCTATTCTCCTGTCGACCATTTCCTCAGTTTTTTGGTCATTGCCTGCCAGTGTGTTCCTCTCCAGTAGATTCGGTGGCAGGTAGGACACTCCATATATTGGTTTTGTGTTTGGAAAACATAAGGTGGCACCAGGTCTTTCACTTGCTGTTTACTCTTTTCCAGCAGGGGCTGGTTGCATTCTAAACAAATAGTGAACGGCTTAAACCGGCAGTCCAGGTGTAGGCTGTCTATTACCTGATGCATTTGTAGCTCAGGTTCATCACTCTGGATAAGGATGGCTTTGAGCCGCCCGCTAGTTACTACCCGTCTTTTCATAATCTGAGTATCTTTGGTTAATATTACTCTTTCCTCAGCTAGAGCAATAGCTACCATACGGGAATCATTACTGCCGTTAAAGAACAGGGTATCATAGCCCATTATCCTCAGCCACTTGGCTAGCTTGCCCACATTGGTGTCGACTATAAATTTCAGGTTGTTTATTAGTCTCACCCCTTCCCATTTCCATTATAGCCTGGTGAGTGGGTTTATTTTTATAAGTGAAGCTGCATCCCCTCATAGGCTAAGGTGATTGAATTATTTAGGGCTTTGGCCACAATGGCTATTTCAGCCTCTATCTCCTTTTCTAGAGTAGGGCTCATATGAACCACAACTACCTGTGGCAGGTAACCCTTAAGCTCTTGAAAGGTAATCAGCTCCTGTTTGAGCAGACTAGGAGTGAGATGCCCTGACTCTTTAGCAGACTCGTTATATCTATTCGGTGCAATAACTTCGGTAATGAGCAGTTGGGGTGATGCATACTTCCAGCAGTTGGCTAAACCTGGTCCGGTATCCCCGGTATAAAATACTATTTTACCATCTGGGGAGGTAACCTGATAGCCAATGGTTGGGACAGAGTGATTTACTTCGGTGGCTAGGATGCTGTAGCCTTCAATTTGCTCAATTCGGTATGGTTCTATTATGGTGAACTTAATTGTTGGATTCTGTTGAGGCTGTTCTAGGAAATTAGGATAAAGCTTGCCATTTAGTAGGTGAGTAGTAAGAGCATCATATACAGATTGTGTAGAGTAGATATTGATAGTAGCTTTGTGAAGGAAAAAGGTCATACCAATAGCTGGGATATCTTTAATATGGTCATAATGTTGGTGGGTGAGCAGGATTGCCTTAAGTTTTTGTTGAGCCTGGAAGGATAAACTAGAGGTAAGCCCGCCGGCATCTATGGCCAAGATGTCATCGATTAGCAGGCTGATGAACTTTGAGCTTTGCGATTCACAGTTATGGGCCCCCAGGACTTGAATGTTCATTATTAGATCCAACGCCGGCGACGGAAGAAGTAGAGCATACCACCAATGATACCTACCATAATAAGGATTATATAGAGGAGGGAGTAGCTTGACTGTTGGAAGGGTAATGGAATGTTCATCCCCCAGATACTGGCCACTAAAGTAATGGGAAAGAAGATAGTAGCTACGATAGTCAGTATTCGCATGACCTCATTGGTGCGATTGTTAGCCAGCGAATCATGGGTATCATTTAGCCCTTCAATTATCTCTTTATATTCATCTAAGGCGTCCCAAATCTTGTCCACGTGGTCAACCATATCGCCAAAATAAACTGTCAAATCTGTCTTGGTAAAGCGGCGAACCTTGGGTTCCAGACTGCCGACAACAGCTCTCATTGGCCAGATGATGCGACGAAAGGAGATAATATCACGCCGAAGTGTGGAGATTTCCTTAATTGCCCCGCGCATTCTGTCGGAGAAGATACGGTCTTCAGCCTCCTCTATATTGTCACCAATCTTATTCGAGATTGGCAGGCAGTAGTCAACCAGCCTATCAATTATACGGTAGAGAAGGTAGCTGGAGCCCTGGCTAAAATTCTCTTGCCGTGATTCCTCATCAATCTGGCACTCCTTGAACAGCTTTACCAACGGCTTGAGCTCCCCCTTATGCAGGGTAATCAGATAGTTTTGGCCAATAAATACCGATACCTGGCTGGTAGTAGTTACCCGTGCCTCTTTACTGAATACAGGGAAGTGGAAGACTAAAAACAGATAGTCTTTATACTCATCTATTTTAGGTCGCTGTATTCGACTGAGACAGTCATCTAAATCTAAGGGATGGAAGGGGTAGTTTTGAGCCAGATACTCGGTCTCCTTTTCTGTAGGACGTTCAATGTTGACCCAGGTCAGGTCACCCCAGGTAAGGGACTCCAGATTTAGCTGTTCTTCTTTTCTAACTTGAGGAATAGTCATGGTAAATTACCCTTTCAATATAACTAACTTATTTTAGCATAATTTTTGCCAGGTAGCACCTAACCTGATATACTAAAAAAGTATTTTTTACTTCAAATTAGTTGAGGTTTGGGATGAAGTCCACGGAGCCTCCCTGGAGGCACAGGATTACCCTCAGAATTAAGAAGGCACTGGGAATGAAAATTTTCCTGTGTGATAGCTGTAAATGGGATTGGCGTGGGGCATGTCATAACCCAGCACGTCCTAATGCCACCTGGTGCCCTGACTATACAAAACGAGGAAGGTAGGGTTACTTCCGCTCTATAATCATCGCCATTCCCTGCCCACCACCGATACACAATGTTGCCAGGCCGAATTGGAAGTCTTTACGCATCATTTCATAGATAAGGGTGACTATAATTCTAGCCCCGGTACAGCCTATGGGATGTCCTAATGAAATTCCACTACCGTGTGGGTTTGTTTTTTTCAAATCTAGACCTAATTCTCTAATCACACTAATCGCTTGAGAGGCAAAGGCTTCATTTAATTCAACCAGGTCAATATCCTTCAGGCTGAGCCCAGCCAGCTTGAGTGCTTTCTTGGTTGCTGGAATAGGTCCCAGACCCATGAATGCTGGGTCAACACCACCAGAGGCATAAGACCTGATAGTAGCCATTGGCTTTAGCCCAAGCTCCTTCGCCTTTTCGCCT
>JABUBO010000216.1_pt1 | contig 17544 bp, 13 predicted proteins | sample 7240361 | NCBI WGS metagenome assembly JABUBO01 (sample SAMN07256346, study PRJNA390944) | subsurface metagenome | isolation source: Methane hydrate marine sediment | place: Pacific Ocean: Eastern North Pacific, ODP site
TTTTGCACTAAAGCCCAATTTCGATAAGTCTATTGGCAGATATATTTTCTTCAGAGAAGAGAGGAACTTCGTTTGCTTGGTGGAGCCTTGCAACAACTTTTGGTGGACTTCTTGGGGGTGTCTTTTCATTAGTAGTTAATGTTATTCCGTATGATTTCCCCGAAAATTGGTCTTTAGTGCAAAAAATCAGTTTTATTAAGTTGAATTACCCAGTAGAAATGACCTATTGGCGATTACCTTTTTTATGGGCAGGATTGATTGGGTTTTGCTTAGTGTTTCTTTGTTTTTTAATTAAAGAACCGAAAAGAGCCAGTAAAGAAAGTATATTAAAGGAAATATTATCAGACGAGAAAATTGATTATTCTCACTCTTATCGAATAAAGATAAATGATTTGAAAAAAATTTTTACTAAACGTTCTAATTTCTGGTTGATTATAAATTTTGTAGATACGATTTTATATGGATTTTTATTAACATTTATCATAACATACATAACGATTGAGGTTGGATTTTCTCTAACAGATATTACTTCAATTGTAATGTTATTAGTTTTTCTTTTACCAATCATAATTTCAATGTTTGCTGGACAGTTTTATTTTGCTAGATTAGGTGATAAAAAAGTATCTAAGGGAGATCCGGCAGGTCGAGTTAAAGTTGCCATTATATGTGGTTTGGCTCATATTCCATTTTTAATCTTTGGCTTTTTATTTTTTCCTAATGTATCGCATTTAACTTTTTTTAAGGGTGCTCTAGATCTATCTAATATGCTGCCACTATTTTTGATAATACTCATAATAATGAGTCTAACAATTGGAGTAGGCATGTTTTTCGAATTTGGGATAGGTCCCTGTTGGTTTTCCAGTATGGTGGATGTAAATTTACCAGAACATCGAGGTACTGCATATGCTATGGCAGCCATGATGGATGCATTTGGAAGGGCTTTAGGACCAATAATAGGCGGGTTATTGGTTGATCATTACACAAGTATTGGAGATATCTATCCTTTCGGCACAACTATAGTAATTTCTATATTATCTTTTGGTATAATTTCGGGGCTCTTATGGATTCCCATCTATAAATATTGCAACCGAGATTTTGCTGAAATTGGAGCAATATTAGAACAGAGGGCTGAAGAACTTAAAAAACAATCAGTTATAAAGTAAAAGATTCCTGAATTTTGTAATAAAATTGAGAAATATGTTAAACCCATAAGATTTTAGATATAATTAGTATTAAATTCCTTTCAAAAAGAGATTTTTATGACAAGCACAACATGGAATTCCAATTTTTATTTCATTTTGAAGAATATTGTCAATTTTTTTAGATTTTTTAATTAGAGCAAACAAACTTTCCCTTAATTTTACTATATCGGGGGTTTTACTAAAATAAAGTTTTTTTAAATATGAAATATGATTTTCTCTCTTACAAATTGGGCAAATTAAAAATAAATTTAAAAACTTTTTATAAAATTCTCTTTTTAAACCTCTTAATCTTTTCTCTAACTTAATAAAACTTGATTCTGAACCAAGATTTTCAAGAATTTTACTTGCTAATTGGGTTAGTATAATCTTTTTTTTGATTCCAATATGAGAGGATAATAGAAAAAAATCTTCAATTTGGTTGTTTTCAACAAAATGATTGATTTTATCATAAAGTTCTTCATAGTTTATATCAGATTTATACCCTACTAAAAAGATTGGAATGTTATCGGTATTCTTTTTAATAACTCTTATCCAATAATACAAATTATTGAATAAATCATCTTCTGAAGCATCAAAAAATAATAAGCACCCTTTAGCACCTCTGAAAAAATAGGGGTATATTGAACGAAATCTATCGCTACTATTTATATCCCAAATAGTCATTTTTAAAATATCTTCGTGATCATTTGAACATTTTACAACATTAATTGAAACACCAATGGATAAAGAATATGTGTTATCAAAAGAATTAGAATATTGATCTATACTATTAAAAAAATCAAATTTACCAGAATTATATGATCCAACTGCTATAACTTTAGAAATATATAATCCTGGCATATTATATCCACGCGAATTAACTTAAAACATTTATAATATTTAATCCCAATCAAATTAATAAAAATTTGGTAATATATATTTTCAGATTTTTCAATATTTTTGATTCGAATTAAAAATAACAAATTATTAGTTAATTTTTCAACTTTTTTATTAGACAATTAAATTAAATTATCAAGAGCTCTCTGATAAGAAGGACAAATATATAAGAAAAAATATATTTATTTTATTGAATTGGATTTAGATATAATTAGAGATTAATAGAATTCTTCTTTTGGAGGTTTAGGTTTAAAAAATCTACGTGATTCTGCATCTCCCATCACATAATTGGATCCCCCACCGTGGATCATACAGTAGGGATCAAGTATGCCTATAGGAACACTATAATGTCTTGTGAAACCACGTCCACCCATTGTTCGAAAACAATGAATAGAAGATTCAAAGGCTAATTCTGAAGCGGAAACTTTTAAGCCCATCGTTTGTTGAGCCATCTGTTTAGAGGTTCCTAATTGTGGATTCTGATCCAAATTCCTGGCATGATTAATTATTGCTGCGATTAATGGATTTAACTCACGAACACTTTTAGATATTGGAAATCTCATAATTTGATATTGATGGAGTAGTTTTTTGAACTGTTTGCGTTGCAATGCAAAAGAATATGAATAAAGCAATTTTTTCATAGCATCACCGAGTGCTTCAGCACTTATAATTAATCTTTCTTCAGTTAATTGATGAAATGCAATACCTAATCCACTTCCTTGGAGTAAATTCTTTTTAGGTATCTTAACTTCATCGAATATTAGTCGGCTAACAAAAGCGTCCTCCATACCGAATGTATTTACTCTACTAGCTTTAAAATTTTGTAGTTGCTGTTTTTCAGTATCAACAATAATTGCACCAATTTGTCCCTCATTTATTCTACCGTATAATATTAGATAATCACAAATCATACCATTTGTTATGAAGAGTTTTTTTCCTTTTGCAATGACTTCATCTCCATTTATTTGAAGATTTAATTCCATTCTTACAATATCACTGCCAGCATTAAATTCAGTCATTCCGGAGGCGGCAACCGCCCCATCTCTTGCAACAGGAACTAAGAACCTCTCTCTTTGATATTCATTCGCTTTATAAGCCACAGGATTGCAAAATAAGGTCCCGCCAGATAGACGGCCCATCTCTACGCTCCAATTACCCGCTATATATTCCCCTCTTGTATCTGACCATCCTCCACCAGATAAACCATAAGCAATAAGGACGTTTCTCATTATTCTCCCAACTTTATGTTTTTCTGGATTGAGAACGGTACTATAATATTCTTTTTTTGCCAACTTTTTAATTATTTTAACTATGAGATCTTTTTTTTTATCCTGAGTAGGTTCTTCCACAAAATAATTTAATTCTTCTAAAGCTTTTAAGTCTGTGTAGAGTTCTTTTTCTAAAAAATCATAAAATTTGGCTAGAAATTCCTTTTCTTGAGAATTTAAGAGTGAACTGTTCAATAAGTCCAATTCTGGAACATATTTTTGTATTTGAATTTCTTCAAATTCTTTTAATCTTGTATCCATAATGATTTACACTTTTTTTTATTACCTATAAATAAATAAGTTTGATTTTAAGATAACAATATATAAAACATATATAAAAATTAAAATTTAATTCTAAAAAGAAAAGTTGAATAAAAAAAAGAAGAATTAATTTTTTATTATAGTGAACACTCTGTCCGAGCAATAATATCATCTTGTGCATTTTGCGATAATTCAGTAAACAGAACTGAATAACCTGCAATTCTTACAACTAAACCTCTATATTCATCTGGATTTGTTTGAGCATCAAGGAGAATTTCTTTACCAACAATATTGAATTGTACCTGGAAACCACCATCAGGTCCAAAAAATGTTCGAATCAGAGCAGGAAATAATTCTAGTTTTAATGTATTTGGATGAAATGCCAAAACGAGCGAATTTCCGTTAGTCATTAAATGATTCTGAAGTTTGCTGACCGAATTAAGAATAGCTGTGGGGCCATTTTTATCCATGCCATTTGAAGGACAAAGACTAGCTGAAAGGAAATCCCTTGATTTTCTTCCATTAGCAGAAGCACCTGTAAAGAAACCAAAAGCTAAATGAAATGAGGTTGAGTAGAAACCAGGATTAAATTTTCCACCTCGATAATTTGTATGCTTTGTAATTCCATCACAATATACTTTTACCACATCCACAGCAATTTGATCAACATAATCATCATCGTTACCAAATTTAGGTACTTTATTAATAAATAATTGTCTCCATTCTGTTCCTTTTTTCCCTTGGTATATTCCTCTATAGTTTTTCCTTAGCATTTCAACTAAATCTTCGAACGGGAGAATCTTTTCTTCAAAAACAAATTTCTTAATTACTGCAAGACTATCCACTACCGTAGCAAAGCCAACTAATTGTGGTCCAGTAAAGTCATATACTGCACCACCATTTGTTATATCAAGTCCTCGTTCAATACAATCATCTATAGTTGCAGATAGAAATGGCTGAGGATTAAGTTCGGAAATTGCTTTATCAAGGGCATTCATAGTTGAAACCATGCAGTTAATAAAATATGTCATTTGATTAACAAAGGCATCCCAAAGATCATCATAACTGGCAATTTTTTTATCATTTTTATATCCATATTCCCTTCTAGTAAACATATCAATTCCATTTGTTAATGCTAATTCTAAACATTTAACGATATTAATTTGGTTTGCGTTGGTTGACCCAAATGATTTATGTGGATGCTGCGGTTCAACACAGCCGATTGGTGCATATTCACGAGCATCTTCAAGTGTAAAACCAAGATTTACAAGTCCTTTTATCATCACTTGATCATTAAATAAAGCAATACTTGCACCTGATTTTATGGATTCTCCTACTTTAAAAAGAATATCTTCTGGTGTCTCTTTATGAATTCGAACGGAAAAAGTTGGTTGAACAGTTTTTAAATTAGTATATGCATCTAAAAAGAGGTATGATAATTCATTTGTTGCATCGTTTCCCTCGCGGTCAACTCCTCCTATCGTTAAATTTTCTGCTATTGGGGGCCCTTCTGAAGCAACAATCCCTTTACTTAGAAGATAATTCCACAATGTTGTTAATTTTATAAAAAATAATTCAATTAGAAATTGTACTTCTTCGTTTGAAATTTTTCCTTCATTTATGTCTTTTAAATAATATGGGTATAAATATTGATCTAATCGACCAATACTTATTGCAAAGCCACCATCTTCTAAACCAGATATTAAATGAGTAAAATGAATAAGTTGAAGTGCCTCTTTAAAAGACTTTGGTGGATTTTCAGAAATATTGTGACAAATTTCAGAAATTTCAAGAAGTTCTTCTTGACGTTTAGGATTTAATTCATTTTTTGCTAAATCTTTAGCCAAATCTGAAAATCTTTGAATAAAAGATTTTGCTGCATTACAAACAATTGTAACAGACTGTAAAAAAATTCTTTTTTTGATATTTTCTGGAGTCGAACCATAAAAAATCTTCATTTTTTCCTCAGCTTTTTGAATTAGACCATTTATTCCATATTTTAAAACATTTTCATGTCCAGGAAAAAAATGTCCAACGCCATTGGAAAGTTCGGCATCAACAACAAAAACAATTTTTTCCATCATATCTATTTCATCGGAATTTAAATAAGTTAAAAATTTTGCCCGAACAGTATATTCTTCATTTTTCCAATAAGGAATTATCTCTTCCTTTAAGATTCTTCTCTCTTCATTCGATATGATTAGTGGTTGTACAGGGCGAGTCTCATAAGTATCAACATCTTGTTCAATTGTATCTACTCGAATTTCGGGATATAACGGAGTTCCCACAAATTTAGTCGTTCGGTTACCAACAATATATTCATTATCCCAAATAATTATAGTCATATTAGATAAATAATGTTCCATAGCTTTAGCAAATCGAATTATTGGATTTTCTCCTTTTGTTTTTTTATAGGATTCCGTAATTAATTTGGCTCTTTCTATACAAATTTCTTTAGACTGCTTCACAACTTTTTTTTTCATTTCTAAAGTGCGTTGTTTATAATTTGAATAAAAAACTTGTTCTAATTGCATTTAAATTCACAAAAACTTGTCAAAATTATAATTATAATTTATTAGGTTAAATAAAACTATGTTAATAATTGAATAAAAAATTATCGAAGATAAAATATAATTTATTTTATAAATCAAAAATTGGTTGAAGACAAAACAGTTTTTCCTTACATAGAAAAAGAAGATTAAATATGAAAATAAAAAAAAAGAATAAAATAGATTTGTATTTAGATTTTTTCTTCAAAATATAGGATATCTTTTAATGTTCCTTCCCTTTTTTCTTTGGGTTTAAATACAGCCTTAACCTTTACACCGCAAAAATCTCTTTTTAAATCTTTAGTTTTAATTATCCCCAATAAAGCACCATCTGTTTTATCAATGTCAATCAGAGCAATGATCTTAGGTTCTTCCATTTTTTTTCCATGGGCATTTATCGTCGCAACTGTGAAAACTCTAACTGTGCCAGTTGCAGGAACCTCTAGCCAATCACTTTCGGAAATTTCCTGGAAACAATCCTCACAATATAATCTTGCGGGGAATAATACTTTTCCACATTTCTTACATTTTGTTGCAAGGAATGTATCTTTTTCCATCAAGTGTCTAAAGAATCGATCCCCTGCAACACCATTTGTATACATGTAGTCTGCTTGCATATCTCCACGCCAATGCATGGGGGAAGTTGGATCTGTCTGTTTTTCTAACATTTATTCTTCACCTCCTCTAAAAGGTTTGAAGTATTTTATATCCGTAATTGACCCTTCTCTTTCATTTTCTGGCTTCCAAACCGCTTTGACTTTCATACCAATCTTAAGTTCTTCAGGTTTCATCTCTCCAAAATAGTGCATAAAGCCATGCTTGGGAGATGCTCCGTCAATGGATATAACGCCAATAAGGATTGGTTCTTCAATTCTTCTTGCATCTGCGTCAAGATATGATAAGGAGAAGGTCTCTACCGTACCCGTATCTTTTAAATATACCCAATCGCTAGTTGGTCCATAGCAATATTCACAAAACATTCTAGGGGGAACTATTACTCTCCTGCATCTATTACATTTTATGCCAATAATTTTCCCTGCTTTTAGTTCCTGCAAGAATCTACTCATTGCAGGGCCTAAACTCCAACTATACTGAACTTCTGGCTCCCACCAAGTGTATGTAATTTTTCGCTCATATATATCTTTATCATGTACGTGCGTTCCTGGGGCATATTTCGGATATGATTCTTTTTGTTCTTTCTTTTCAGTCATTTCTTTCACCTCCTAAGCACAATAACGGTTGCCATTTGCATAATATCTCCCCACGCTTGGCCTACACCAACTCTTGGGTCTCCTGGTACCTGTCTTTTACCTGCTTTACCTGCTAATTGCCAATATACTTCGCAAACTTTTTGTCCCATTGTAGCTGCAATTGGGTTACCCACACCTAATAAACCTCCGGATGGACATATAGGAAGGTCGCCATCTCTTTGTGTAACGCCTTCCCGCGTTAGAATGGGAGCTTCACCCTTTTTACATAACAAAAGCCCTTCCATATGATGTAGTTCTTTGTAATCAAATGGATCGTAAGGCTCTGCAAAGTCTATATCTTTTGGTGGGTTTGAAATTCCCGCCATTTTATAGGCCATTTTTGCAGCTTTTGCTACATAACGAGGGAAGCATAAGTCTCGATTAGTCCACATAGTACTGTCAATACCCCAACCCACACCATCTACCCAGATTGGGTCATCTGTAAACTGATGTACTTTATCTTTGGTACAGTAGATTAATGCCGATGCTCCATCACTTGGAGGGCTAACATCTAATCTCTGCACAGGCCAAGCCATAACTTCAGAATTCAAAACATCATCAACAGTAATGTTTGGATCTGCTAACTGGGCACATGGATGACCAACGGCATTTCTTTTGTTTTTCACAGCCACTCGTGCAATATCTTCTTTTTTTATGTTGTAGACCGTCATATATCTGTTCATTTCCATTGCAAATAACCAAATCAGATTGGGGTTGAGCGGTCTATCAATAATAGGATCCCAAATATGTCTAAACGCTGTCTGAGGATGTGGATAACACGAACCCATTTTTTCTTCGCATACTACCATTACAATATCAGCAACGCCTGATGCTACATGCCACCATCCTGCAATAGGAGCAAAAACACCTGTTCCCCCACCATTAAACACTCTAACATATGGCTTTCCTACCGCAGCTGCACCATCTATTAGATTCTCTCCTTTCATATGAATGCCATCGAAAGCGTCAGGAGCACTTCCCATGACTACCATATCAATATCTGACTTTTGAATGCCAGCTTCTTCTAAAGCCATTTTTGCTGCTAAATAAGAAAGTTCCTTTCCTGTTTCCTTTAACCGTCTGCGGAACAGGGTCATCCCAGCTCCAATAACTGCTACATCTTTCATTTTTTTTCCACCTCCTATCCCCTCTTAAATATTGCTACTGCCCCACTTCCCGAGGGTATTCCACGCCAAGCTTGCGCAATACCAATTTCTGCACCTGGAACTTGTCTCTTTCCTGCGTATCCTCGCAACTGAGTAACAATTTCTAAAGACTTTTGCAATCCTGTGGCTTCAAGGCTATTTCCCACTCCTAAAGAACCGCCAGAAGTGTTTGTTGGAAAGGACCCCTTTACATCCAGCACCCCTTCTTCAAGCATCTGAGCTGCTTCCCCTGGTCTTGCCAGTCCCATTGCTTCTAGATGTTGAAGTTCCTTATAGGAAAATCTATCATCTACTTCTGCGATGTCTATCTCTTTTCTTGGTTGTAGTATTCCTGCCATTTTATAAGCCATCTTTGCTGCTTTGGTTGCATAGCCAGCATCCATGCCCCTTGTAGAAAGCCATGGCGTTTCAGAGCTCCAACCAAATCCTGATAGGTAAATAAGTTCTTCACCCAAATTCTTTGCTGTCTTCTCATCAGCAAGAACAAAACTCACTGCCCCATCGACATTGGGGCTGATATCCAATCTTTTCATGGGTTTGAAGAGATATTCAGAACTCATTACATCCTCAACACTTATTTTTGCTTCATAATCTGCATATGGGTTATTAAAAGCGTTTTTCTTGTTTTTTACTACAACTGATGCGCACTGTTCTTCTGTGGTGTTTGTTTTTCTTAGATAATGCTGCATCTCTAACCCTGCTAAAAAGTAGGGGTGAATTCGCTCTTTTTCATCTGTACTACCTACAAGAGGTTTTGGGCGCTCTTTGGAGTATGAAGGACTACCCGCATAATTTGGCCTTTCAACAGGCCCAGAAATTGGCCTTTCAAAAATTGGATCATAGGCAAACAGTACAATGTCTCCGTACGTAAGCATATCCGAAGCTTTACTATGAGCTTCTACTGCTACTACGTCTACTATACCAGTCTTTATTTGCATATAAGCATTTCCTAATCCATATATTCCATCACCACAAACCGTACAACAAGGTCTTAATACCGCTCCAATTTGATCGGGCACAAATTCATCGAAAATACTAAATCCTTCCCAGTAATCTTCAGCACATGTAATAAAACTGTCTATATCTTTTCTAGGATCAACTCCGGCATCTACATATGATTTCTGACAAGCTTCATACATGATTTCTTTCCATTGCATATCTGGAGTCATGGAATTGAAATCTGTATGGCCAATTCCAATAACACATACTTTCCTTGACATCTTTTTCACCACCCTTTATGAGGGTTTTTTCTATTTTTTGTTTTATAATTAGATTTAATCATATATTCTCATCTTTGAATTTTCTTTTTTGAAAATTTTTGTTAATAATTTAATACATAAAGGATTATATTAAAATTAATTAGATTAAGATGATTATTTATTTTTCTGATTTCATATCGTTTCAATCGCTTAATTTAGTAAATCATTCTAAATTCTTGATATTGACAAATTTTTATTCTGTTATAATTAGATTTGTATTTTAAGAATAGTGAATTTAATTGTGAAACTAGAATCTTATATCTTATCTAATAATTAAATAATTATTAATATTCAATAAAAACAAAAATGAACGGTTAAAATGGTTGATGTAGACACTTTTTTTTGGTGGAGTGATGAACAGAAAGAATTTGCTAAAAAAGTTGCTCAGTTTGTAGAAGATAATTTAGAGGAAGCAGAACTTTATTTTTGGAAGCAAAAATTTCCTCATTCAATAATAAAAAAAGTTGCAAAAGAAGGTTTTTTCGGACCTGGCGTTCCAAAGAAATATGGAGGGTTAGAATTGGGAGCCACGGGAGGTTGTATTGCAGCCGAACAATTAGGGAGGTTATATGCAGTTGGACATGTCTTTACGGTATCAATGTTGGCCGGATTAGAACAAATTTTGAGATTCGGTACAGAAGAACAAAAGGAGGTGTGGCTTCCCTCTGTTGCAGATGGGTCGGAGATAGGGGCAGTATGTATTTCGGAACCATTTGCAGGGTCGGATGCGGCAAATGTTATGACAACAGCAACTAAAGATGGAGAAGAGTGGGTTTTAAACGGTAAAAAGAGAATGATAACTGCTGCTGGAGTTGCTGATAGGTATTTTATATACGCTAAAACGAGCGACGATCCTGCGAAACGAAAGCAGTACGCGCATATAACCAGTTTTGTGGTCAAGAAAGGCACTCCAGGATTTAGTCTCGAAAAGATAAATCCTCTTATAGGTTTTGATAATGCTCCAAATGGCTATCTAGATTTTGATAACGTTAGGATCCCCGATTTCAATAGAGTTGGTGAAGTAGGAAAAGGATGGGCTGTTATGATGGCAGCCTTAAATTTTGAGCGGTTGATTGGTTCTGCAGTTTTAATAGGCGGAGTTAGGGAAATCATCCAATTTGTCTTCCACTATACTAAACGCAGAATTCAATTTAATAGGCCCATTAATCGTATCAGAAACATTCAGTTTGACATTGCTGATATCATCACTAAATACAAAATAGCGAGGTTATACTCATATCATACTGCACATCAACTCGATTCCGGTATGGAGCCGATGATTGAAGCGTCAATTGCGAAGCTAATGAACACTGAATATCTTGTAGAAATAACAAGAAAAGCCATACAGATTTGCGGTGGCGACGCTCTTACCAAATTTTATCCTCTCGAAAGAATGTATAGAGAAGCGAAAATAGGTGAAATAGTAGCTGGAACTTCTGAAATCCAAAGATTGATTATATATCGCTTTTCAGCGATGCTTCCGAGGTGGAATGTCCCTATAAAATTCAGATGGAACGATGAGGTAAATGCTCCTTTAATATCAAAGAGAGATTCCATGTTTAAAGGTTTAGAAATTAACGAAGAAAATTTATTAAAAATTATTGCGGATGATTACAAGATAAATCCAGGGATTTACATGACATTAGATGATGTCAGAGAAGATATCGGGGGAAGTAGAGTGAAAATAAAGCAGGGTATTGAATCGCTTGAGAATCAGGGACTGATTGTTTGCCATCGTGATCGAAGTGGAAAGATTGGTCTTGTTAAGGCTACATATAAAGGACTTTCAGAAGCCTTTCCAAAAGAATATTATAGATGGTTTCCTTCTTGGTATGATGAAGCAGATAAATTCTAAACATTATATCTTATCTTTTTTTTATTTTATGTATTAATATTATAATTTTCAAATATATTAAAAGAGCTTTAGAACCTTTTTAATTCATAAAAAAATTTTATAAAATAAATTAATAAATTCTAATTATTTCTTTTACCAATAAGTTTTTCATTTGAGTGAATGATTTGGAACATAACGTTGAAAACAAAACTGAAGATAAGAAAAGATATCTTAGTATAGATGTATTTAAAGGATTGACCATTGTATTAATGGTTTTTGTAAATTCAGTCCAATTATTTGAAAGTGTTCCTGCTTGGACTAAACACGCAGGAGATTATGGACTTACCTATGCAGATCTTATTGCTCCATTCTTTGTTTTCATGATGGCACTCAATTTTAAAACATCATTTCAGCGTCGATTAGAACAAAATGGAAGGTTAAAAGCATATATTCACTTTATTCGGAGATATTTAATACTAATTGGAGTTGGACTTCTAATGAGCATTAATGAAGATATGGGAGCTATTAATTTTAGATGGGGCACACTTCAAGTGCTTGGTATATCGGGTCTTATATTATTACCATTAATCGAATTAAAACCAGAGATAAGGTTGATTTTTGCATGCTTAGGTCTGGTTTTTTATCAAATTCTAATAGGAACCGATGTGAGTGAAATAATATATGATGGAGTTGAAGGTGGAATTATTGGCTCACTTTCTTGGGGTGTAATGATGATTTTATCCTCTGTTATAGCAGAAGGATTAGTTAAAAGAAAAACTAATATATATTTTCTGTTAGGGGGTATAATTTGCACAATTTTAGGTATTAGCACACATTATATGTGGGGAATTAGTAGGCCTTATGTATCTAGTCCGTATGTTTTAATAAGTGTTGGAATTGCTTCTTTATTATTTTATGGGATCTATTATATCTTCGAAATTTGGGGTAGGGACTATAAATTTTCACAAAAAGATAATTTTTTAAGTGTTATGGGGAAAAACGCCTTTATGTTGTTTCTTTTGCATTGGCTTTTATTTATTATTACATATTTAATACTTCCATCAGACACTCACTTCTTAATTGTGTTTATTTGTGCTTTTATAAATATTTTTATCATTTGGATAATTGCTTTTCTTATGAATCGAGAAAAGATATTCATTATAATATGATTGCTGTACTTCAAAAAAGCTTCAAAAAAAATCCATAAAAAAAAATTTGAACTAAAACTAATAATAAATATAAAATTATCCATACTAAAACATTAAAAAAATTATAAAAAAGTGAAAAATATTGAGGAAAGTAGCAATAATAGGTGTAGGAATTACACCATTTAAGGCTAAGTATCTTGATAAGACCTATTTTGAGTTGGCATACGATGCGGCGAAATTAGCATTAGAAGATGCGAATAAAAACGGGGCGGAGATCACACACAAAGATCTACAATCCACGGTTTATGGCATTGATAATGAATTGTTTGAACGCCAGTTTATGCCAGATATTTTTACTAATTCATATCTAGGTATGAACAATAAACCAGGAATTAGAGTTGTCACAGGAGGTGCTACATGGGGATATACAACTCGAATGGCTTATGCTGAAGTTGCTTCAGGACTTTCAGATTGATGTCTATGTATAGATCTTGAAAAATGAAATGATTGCTATGACTAACAAATCGGGATGAAAGATAATAAATCAGGAATAAATAAAGCAATGGTATTAAGATGTAAACCCTCTAACAAATAAAGTATAAAGTTATATCTTTCAAGATATTGAGCATAAACTTCTTTTCTTCACTCGACTCTTTTAAGAATTATTCGAATATAGTCAATTGATGATATTAATATTGCTGAACTAAAGTGTATATTCTCTTGATCTATAAGTATTGGGAATTTAAAACTTCTCATTACTCAATTCTTCATTTTTTTTCAGCATTGGATATGATTTATTATCTTTAATATATTTTGTTAAATTAAGACATTTATTCTTAAAATTTATAAAGGAAAAAACGAATTTTTATTTTGATTAAATTATGGTCAGGTTAGATTTCGAAGAAATTCCATGTTTCAAAGCAAAATGTATGCATATGAATAAAATAGATAAAATTTGTAATTTAAACGGAATAGATCTAAATAACTTACGATCAACATTCAGATGTGGTAATATCAATAATCCGGAAGCTAAACGAACATACTTTCCGAAACCTGAAAGATTATTGCTGGAAATTGATTTAATTGACATTAATGATGAGACTTTTCAAAAATTTTTAGTAATGATAAAAACAGAAATAGAAAGAATCAAATTTAATCTTAAAGATTCAAAAATTAAAAATCGCCTATTTAATCGTGAAAATATCCCAAAAAACCACGAATTTGTTTTCGAACCAGGTTTTTTCCAACAATATGGACAATTGGATGAGAACTTTATAGAGTCAAAACCTGAATTTATTTCAACAATCTCAGAATTATTACCTTACTCAAACGATAATATTGAAATATGGTTACCACTTGATTCAAGATTATATTTCATTTCATTAGGGGATATTTATGATAATTTATTCCAAGCAGCAATGAATATTTATATAAAAAATCCTCTATCCTTTGATACGAATCTGTTAAGTCTCATAAATAATTGGAGGGAAGTATTTATATCAAAAATTTTAACATATAAGATAATTATACCACTTAAAGGATTATTTTTCGCGAACTTAATTGGTATAAAACCTAATGGATCGCAAAGAAGAATGGTCTTACCCTTGTTTATGACAGGAGGTACAATTGTTTCTTTCAATGATAGCAATCAAAAATCTGGTTTGCGTGAATATGAGTTATGTAAATATTATGTTAATATAGCAGGGAGTAAAAGACCTACTTCAATTTCTTTAAAACCTAGCCCCTCTTATTCGATTTTCAAAAAAAAAAATCAGCCTTTAGATTCTATTATTTACGCTTACTATTTAACCGCAGATTTATATTGCCCAATTTCTTTTAGAAGGCATCCAAAAGTACCGGATATAAATGAAAACGAATTTTGGAAAAAAATAAAAGAGATTTATCAAGCCTTCTTAATTTGTGGAATAAAATTACGCTTTGGCAAACCATTCTATTTATTTCCTTGGTGGTTCTCTACAAATTTAATTGAAAAAATTTCATTTGCCTTTCCAGATTGGGTAGATACAACTGCAATGTGGCAAAAACCAATCGAACGATTAATACCTGATTTTTTCATTGATAATATCGGATTAAATTTAAATGTTGATACTAAAATTCTCCACAGTGGAGACATATTTTTTGAAAAAGCTAAAATAAGAAAAAAGGGATTGTGGATAAAAGGTGGACAAGATCCAACATATCCGTTATCAAAATTATCAGAAATTAAAGATATTTATTCTAAACTATTAGATCCTGCTTCTATAAATAATATCAACAATAATCGAATCGAATTTCTTTTAAATAATCTACTCCGTCTAGCTCAACGTACTTCTATTGAAGATATAATATTAGATACATGTATAATATTAGAATCCATTGGTTCAAGCGAAAAATCCAAGAGATATTTGATATTGGCCTCAATTATTTCCGAGATCAGCGACAATTTTACTGAGTTTTTTAAGGAGCAATATGAATTTTTGGATTTATTAGATGAAACACGAAATGAAATCATACATGGTAGTACTAACGAATGGAGAAAAAGTTATATTAAATTTGCCAAAAATCTTTTAAAAGACGATAGCTTAACTCAAAGCGACATATTCAATTCAGAAAGAAATATAATTCATAAGAAATTATTAGATATTTTATCTAAAATTATTAAAAAGATTATTGTAAATGATGTAGATGTTCAAAATATCAGTAAAAAATATAATTTTATCGATTATTTACCACCAAGTTGAAAAATATGAATTCTAGAGTAAAACAAAATTTGGATTGGTTATTCCATTTCAATAAAGATAAAAATGATTTTATAAGTTTTATTAACGCTAGAGGAGGAAATTGGGCTGAATCACTGTCAGAGTTAATTCAAAATTTAAAAAGGAAAGGGGCACAAGGCATTCAAGATAAATTTGGAAATTTAGGATTTAACGTCGATTATGCATATATTCAATTAAAACCACGATTTTGTGAGTTAGAAGTTGGAGATTTTATATTAGACCAAGGAGAAAGTGTAATTTTTTTAGAAGGTCAAAATTCACCAGACATGATATCAGGAATAAAGAAATTTGATAAAGTTTGGGAAATTTCTACAATATTTGATTCTCCCGAATTAAAAAACCTTTGGATTGAAGGGAATAAAATCATAAAAAGCTGGAATCGAAATGTTAAGGTTGATATCAAACTTAGCTTGAATCTTTCAAGTTTTCAACCAGAAAAATCATTTCATGAAATTTTTGATAAAATTATCAAAAATAGCTTAAATAAATTAGAAGAATTTGATCCAATGAGATTGAGTTTAGGTCAAACTTATAATATTACAACTCCGATGATTTTTTATGAGTTAAAGTTAAGCAACACGGCCTTTTCAGGAATATCAACAATTTTAGAAGGAGGAATTGAAGAGATGGCATTTTTAGAAACAAAAGATTACATAGATTCATGGGTTTCTCAGTTTCAAGCTCGTATAATAAAAAAATCCCAACAAATAATGAAGGATATTAATATAGTTGAGAGTAATGGAACTAATAAATGGGAGAAAAGTAAATATCGCATTATCGCATTAGTTTCAGATGCTGACATATTTTATGATAAATATTTCTCTCAGACATGTTTTGGCTCTACAGACATTCATAAGACAAAATACATCAATGACCCACGTGTAATTGGAATACAGCAATCAGATCTTTGGTATGGTTATGTAAAAAAACATTATTTTGATGATTATGGAGATCCTTTAAAGGAACCTAAGGGTGTATTCTTAAAGCAAGAGACTGAAGAAATTCACGGAATCTTATTCATTTCGTCAAATCGAAGACCCATTGATTATAAATTTTTAGCAAATCCTTTTGTTTTGAAAAACAATGATCCAAGTATAATCAAGTATTTACCTTAAAATATTAATAACTTTAAAGAATGTGTTATAATACAAACCATCCTAAATTTAAATAAGAAATAGTTCTCCTAAAGAAATCATGTATAATTAATTATATATTAACCTAAAAAATAATGAAATTTAAATTGGTTTTAAGGAATAATAATATTAAAATGGTTGAAATTAAAAATAAGAATGATCCTATTACTAGAAGGACATTATGGAATGCATATAATAAAAAGTGTTTTTATTGTAATAATCCAATTCCATATAATAATTTTCAAGTGGATCATCTTATACCTGAATCTTTGGGGAAAGAGAAGGCAATTATATTATATGATGTAACAGAAGATTTTGAATTAAATAGTTATTATAATCTTGTTCCAACATGTTTTATCTGTAATAGCCGGAAGAGAGATGCAGCTTATGAAAAGAAAACTATTTTATTTTACTTAGAAGAAATAAAGAAGAAAATTCCTAAAATAAAGCAATTAGAAGAAGAATTCAAGGAGATGGATAAAAAATCCGAACTTTCTGCAGCTTTTAGTACTGCTCTGAATGATCTTAGCCTACCTGATATATTAACTATTATAACTGAACAAGAATTAAAAAATTATCAAAAAAAAATTCTTCAAAACACTATTGAAAATATTTCAAAGTTAAATATAGAAAATGTTCTTGATTTGTTAAATCAGAAAAATCTATCGTATGAAGGAATTGCTCTTTCAGTATTGGCAGTAATTGAGCCAATTGATTATAATATGGCAGATGGTAATGTTTTTTATAATAATTTTGGAATTGTTTTTTGGTCTACTTCTGAAATGTTGAGAGATAAGGTTGAGCAAGGATCTAAAAGC